>Ga0206677_10000863_pt1 | contig 28854 bp, 13 predicted proteins | sample M130m12015metaG_FD_155475 | JGI IMG/M metagenome (GOLD analysis project Ga0206677, IMG submission 155475) | Ammonia-oxidizing marine archaeal communities from Monterey Bay, California, United States - M1 30m 12015 | ecosystem: Environmental > Aquatic > Marine > Intertidal zone | place: USA...
ACATTGCTGCTAAAGCTATGGACGAGGATTGTTTAGCTTGTGATGGCTAAGCAATGTATTAAATTTAAAAAAGCCGATGCAATTAAGTATCGGCTTTTTTATTATAGAATATTCGAGGTGTGGTCGCCTGTTTTGTTTATTCTATTTGTTTTTCTTTTTAAACATTAGGAAATATAATAATGAGTTCCATTCGTGTTTAATCTTTGCAATAATTTTTTTCATTTTTTTCTTTTTTTATATTTATCTTTGTTTTTGTTTAGCAACCACCACTTATGAGCGGTGTATCCAATACTTATAGCAAGCAAAAGTATTTTTAAAACCATATCAACTTGTGACATTGACACGACTAGTGTTCCAAAGTTTAATGCGTAAATTTTCAAATCTGATATATTCATTTTAGGGAGTTTTTTCTTTTTTTATTTTGTAATTCTATTATCTTATCTATTCTGCTTTCTTCTGTATTTAACGCTCTTATTTGAGTTTTAGATAAGCCATTATTCCATAAAAAATCTACTTGCTCTTTCTTACTAAGATCTTTTAAAACCTTTCTTTTCTTCTCCACTGCAGGTGTATACTGTTTTTTTTCTTTTTTAGGCCTTTCAATTTTAGGCATTTCCTCTATATCTTCGCCTTTGCTAAGAGCCTCCATGTCTTTATCAAATTGCTTTTTATCTTGAAGCCCCATGATCTTATCTATTCTGTCGGATTCTTTTGAAAGTTTTTTAATTTCTGTTTTAGATAAGCCTGAATTCCAAAGTATGTCAATTTGTTCTTTTTTACTAAGCTTTTTTAATACTAACCTTCTTTGCTCGGTAGGATTAAGCTCTTGAAACTTTTTGTCAGCTTCTAGTTCTTTGAACCTTTCTTTATTTTCTTCTCTTTCTTTTTTCGTATCCTCTTCCGACATCAGCTGCCACTTGGGCCAGCCTAAAGCTATTAATGGTTTCATCCACGTTTCCGTTTCATCGCTAGCTATATCAGCCGCATCTATAGCCATACCTTGCGCGCGATCTAATGGCAGACCAGTTAGGGCAGCAACAGTATTTGTAGCAGCTGTTACATAAGGGTGCTTTAAAGACATTTTGTCAAACTCTATTTCTTTTTTTCCCCATTCAAAAGCATTACCAACCTTTCCCGCTTTACTTAACTTACTTGATATAGGAGGAGATATTTTCATTACCTCATCTTTTATAGTTGCTGCCAAGTCTTGATTCCTGGTTTTTTGACTTCTCTCATATAGTTTTATAGCTAAATTTTTTGCTACAGAAACAACAGCTCCCGCTACACCAATACCTCTTAATATACCGTCAGTCATAGAATTAGCAACTTTGAAGCTTTTCTTAGCTATATTAGCTTCTTTTGCTTTTGTAAGTTCTTCAGTTTCTTCGTCTTCATCATCTCCCATCATAGCAGCGAACATAGCCTGTTGCAAGAAGTTAAACATAACATTTTGAAGAACGCCATAATATACTATCCTAGATAGATGTGTCTTAGCATCTCCTCGGCCATTCTTAAGATCCTGAGCGGCTCTTTTTATTATCCTAGCATATTGCGACGGCGTGTTAGCAAAAGCTAATATAATGCGTCCTATTGGCTCCGCTTGTTGTTTGGATATCTTACTTGGATCACTTGATTGCTGAGACACTTCCGCGGTGGCTACAAAATCCTGCATCGCTTGTTTCTCAGCTTGCTCTAACGTATATCCGGTCCCATTAATAGTTTTCTCGTTTAAGTAAGTGTTAACCCTGTTTCTATAGAATGAAGCTCCCCCTGTTGCAATAGCGGCGCTATCTGCCATCTTAGTTGGTATAAATCCTACTTGCAAAATCTTTGCTAATACACCTTGAAATCCGTTTTCTTTAGCTGTCGTAGCAATATCTGCTTCATTAACGTTAATCTTTAATCCGTCTCTTCTGTCAACCAGATAATCCGAGTTCATTAGCATTGTCCAATCTTTCCAGTATTGCGGCTGATTAGCGAATGCTTTACCCGCTTGGTAAAGATTATTACCTTCAAAGTTAATAAAGTTAGTAAAAGATATTAACTGCAGCACAGCGGATCTTCTGTTCAAGAACATGATATTACCTACAGCAGCGTTTAACCATCTAACAATGCCGTCTGTAACGTTGTTGTTCGTAGGTGTAGAATTTCTACCTGTACGCATTCTTCTTAAAGAATCTTTCAATGCGGTTACATAAGATTTACCATAAGCAGCCTCTAGCTTATTTAAGTTAGTAGGTGTAAATATAGCGTCAACATTTTGTTGCCATACTTCTAACAACTGTTTTCTACCATCGGTATTTAATGTATTAAGTAAATCGGACGTTATCGTTCCCGCCGGCCAACTTTCTGTTGGTGCTTTTGGATCAACATTTTTATTAAGACCCAATAGTTTGTCAGCAAAAGCTTTTAAATCGGGGTTGGAGTTAACATAATTAACTAATACGGGTAGATCAACATTAGATAAACCGGGAATTTCAAATCCCTGTGCATCCCAAGTGTATACTCTTATAGCATCCTCTTTAGTAAAAAGACTTTCTTTCATGTTGCCATTTTCGTCTTTATACTTAAAACGCTTTTTAAGCTTTCTAGGTACAATACCTAAATCCTTTTTAAGGGCTCTATAGTTTTTACCAATAGTTATTCTACCTGTTCTTAAACCACTAATTGCTTTGCCGTAAGGATCTAATAAGTGCTCTTTGTAAAAGGCCATAGCTGATTCACCTTTCTTGCCTTTAGGCAGTGTAGTATATAACAAGCCTAAGAAGTCTTCAGCAGTTGGAGGCACAAAGAATTTAAACCTACCTTTTCCAGCACCTTTTTTAGCCGCTTTAACAGATTGATATTCTTTAAATGATTCTATTCCGGATTCTTCTTCAATTATTTGATTGAATCTTTTGCTGAGATCAGTGCTAAGACTAATCCTTGCTTGCTGAACTTTACTTTTTACATCGAGCTGCGACAGAACATCTTTAACAGCTTTTACATTACCAATATGATCGTCCGCAAAATAAAAGTCGTTGTAGCCTTCTGCAAATTTATTAACCACCCAGTTAGCTTTTGCCTGCGGGTCTGAGTTGGCAAGGCCAGTAATGTTAGCAAGAGGTATGTCAAGGCCAATACCTTTTAAAAATTCGTGTATAGCAAGAGCACTGTTAGCGGGTCTAGCTGTTAATATGAATACATTTTCATTACCAAACTTCTTATTTCGAGCCATAGCTTTTTCAAAGAATGGTCCTTTTTCGCCTTTAACAACTTTACTAAATTCACTGAAATCAAATTCAGCTCCTTGTGCCAATAATTCGTCTCCGTATTTTGCAAATTCTTCAGCGTTCAGTTTATTTTGTTTTACAGCTACCGCAGATTCTTTTACAATTCCCTCGTTGCGTTGCTTATAATCCGCAGATCCTATTAATTTTTTTGCGCTATCAAAAGGAATAACAGCTTCTGCCATCAAACTTTTTTTGTTAGGATTATAACTGGGCCCCTCTTTATAAGTTATGGAATCAAACCCTTCGCTTTTTAAGATGCTTAAATATTCTTTATTTCTTTCAGAAATAGATATATCTTTATTTTTAACAGTACTTTTAATGTCATTTAAAAGATCTTGGTAGGTCTTAAATTGTTTAGGATTATTAGCAGATATAGATACAGCTGCAACTGTTCCCGTGTTATCTTTTCTGTTTCTATGATCTATAAAAGACTTTGCATTATCTAAACTTTTTGTATAATGCTTGCCCAGCCCTTGCATTTGAACACTAAACGAGGATGCTCCCTCTGGAAAATCTTTAACTATTTCTTTATTTACAAATTTTTGGTCTACTACTGCAGAGGTGCCATGGTAGTACACTGTTTTTTGCTTAAATAAATTATTAAATTCCTTTTCTGTAACTTTAGATGGAGCCCCAGGCATTGTATATAATACACTGCTTTTAGTTTTAGCTAAAGTATCATCAAAATCCCAAACGCTAATTCCTCTAGTTTCTTGATCTAAGCTGTTACCTAAGGTTATCGCTTTATCAAATGCTTCCGCATTTTTTAAAAACTCAGAATTAGATTCGCTTTTGCTAATAAGAGCTTTAGGCATTAGCTTTTGATTACCTAATGTACTTGCATTATTTGTTTTTAGCAATAACGCTGCTTCTTTGCTTTTAGCCAAGTTTAAATTTGTTTGGCTAGCTAAAACTTTTTGAGATTCGGTTGAAAGCTCAGGTGTAGCTGTTCTTGTTATTGTAATTCTTTTGTTGTTTTTAAAGTAAGGTCTCCAATATGTTTTAACACTAACATCTACTCCTTTTTGTTCAAGATTTGGTGCTTGAAACATATTTTTATTTCCTACGTTAAATAATCCTACATCACCAAAATTAATAGCATCCCCTTTTTTTCCGGCGTAGTACTGTGAAACATAAGCAACGGGCAAATCTGTTTTTATTTGAGACTCTTTAAACCAACCTCTTTTCTTTAGCCCAAAGTAAGCATCATAAGTTACCTCTATTTTTCTTCGACGTGATTTAGTATTGTATGTAACAAATATATCGTTAGGATATAACGCAATTGCTTCCGTTAAAGACTCTTGCGTGATTTTTGTTTCGTTTTTTATTAGCTTCTGTCTATATTTTCCGTCAATGCCGTTATATTTTTCATCAAGATAATATCCTTTTTTAGCATCAAAATGTATTCCCAAAGAGCCTAGTCTAGCCTTTAGATTCTTTTTAACTTCTAAATTAACTTCTTTCCCGTCAATTTTAAAAGTATAATCTAGCTTTGAAGAATCTTTGTTTAACTCTGTTTGTGTTATTTTTAATCCAGGAATTGATTTTTCAAGATCTTTAAATACATCTATAATTTTTTGTTCTGCATCGGGCCATTCAGCTTTTTGAGAGCGTTCCCACTCTTTTTTATAGTTGTCTATAAAGGGTTTTAACCTAGCGTAAACGCCTGGCTCAGAATTTTCTTTTAAATCAGTAATATTATTATTTATAGCCGTTATATTTCTTTCATTTGTTATGCCAGCAAGAAGAATTATTTCTTGATCTGTGAGGCTATTAACTATGTTGTTAGAAAGATTTATACCTTTTTCCGCTAGGCTAAACATCATTTCGTTTTTACCCGCAGCAATATCTTTTTTAGTCATAGGATCAAGGTCAGTTTCCGTTCTACTGAGCTCGTTGGTAACCATTCTACCTGTTAACTTTATTAATCCCAATAAAGTTTGACCTTCTCTATCTCTACCGCTAATACTTGGTTTTTTTACAACATTACCATCTGCATCCACGGTTGCTCCAATAGCCTCATATATTTCTTCAATAGTAAGTTTTTGTGCCGTTCTTTCTACGTTACCAATACCTGTAGTTTTTCTACTCTCAATTTTATAAGCTAACTCCATTAAATTTTTAGGTAATCCAGTAGATTTACCTGAGAATCTACCTTTACGGCCGCTTGCATAAACATAATCATCCGCACTTGTTTTAGGTAAAAATCTTATCAACGCTTCCGCTATAGATTCGTTAGCTTCTCTTTTAAAGCTAAAATCTTTATTAGAGGCTCTTTGTTCGTTTAATCTATCCTGGAATGCTCCAACTTCAGATATAGGAACTCTGACCTCTTTTTTCTTACCATCTTCTTTTATTGTAAATACAGCTTGCTTTCCCGTGAACGCTTCAATAGCATTACGATAATCGCCTTTGTTTAGGTTACCTGACCTAGCAGCTAAAGTGCTTTCTGTAACACCAAACATTTCTGAAAGAATATTGTTTATAAGGTTAGGCAGCTTTTTAAAGTTTTCAACTTTAGTATTACCTTCGTTTTCTTTCCAAAATTCTTGAATCTGTTCTTTTGCTTGGCTGTATCTGCCTTCTCCAGCAAGTAGAGCCGACACTTTGCGTTTTTCGTCGCTGGTAACGGAATCTGCATCGGAGCTATCAAAAGAAGTGTCAACGTCGTCCGCTGCTATTTTAGTTAAAGCCTCTGCTCCCCTAGCAACTCCTTGATCTCTGCCTACAACACCTAATCTTTCAGCTAAGTTTCTAAGGCGTAGTCCCCCTCTTTGAAATACAATATCTTCAATGTCATTAATGATATTTTCACCTTGTCTGTTTATCGTTTCGGGTTTAAATTCATTTATGGTTATACTCGTAATTTCAGCTCTTGCAGATTGCATAAACTCTTCTCGAGTTACCGCAGTTTTAGCATTATCAGAAATCCTATCATAATAAAGTCTGGTGAATAAATTAACAGCTTTGTCAATAGGCGTTTTTAAAGCTTCAGCTATTTCTTTTTCAAGCTTATTAAGATCAGCCGGCTTTGCAACCCTTCTTGGGTTGTTTTTAAGTTCAGCTATTCTTTTATCCTTTTCAGTTCTTTTTACTTCCTTATCAGGTATTGCTTCGATGTCAGCTATTAGCTTTTTGTTCAATTCTTTCTCCTGTTCAATTAGCTTTTTATTCGCTGCCTGAGCTTTAGCTATTTTAGGCTCTAACCCTTTTTTAACCTCCGTATCCAACGAATATCTTCTTTTGGACTTATCAGCCTTTGGTCTTTGTATTTTCTCCTTAGGAGCAGCTTCTGTAGCCTCCACAGGTGCATCAGCAGCTACTTCTGCATCTTCCTCTGCATTCTGTTCTTCAATCAATGCTTGATCATAAGCGGCTTCCGCTTTCTCAACGTTTTGCTGTAAAGTAGGGTTGTCAAAATCCTCGTCTCTTAAAGCTTCTGCTTCTTCTAACGCAGCTAAAGCCGCATCTGATTTAGTTGTATCTAAAGATAATGCAATAGGCGTTGGAGGTGTTTTCTTAGGAACTGTTGGTCTTTTAGCAATTAAACTTTCTACTTTTCCAGTACCCTTTGCTTCTGCTAATTTACCTTTAGCCCCTTGCTTTATTGTAGCCTTAATGCTTTTGCTTAATCCTTTTCCTTTTACTACACTCTTGTTATAATCCTCAAGAAACTTAAATAAATCGTCTTCTGTGTTAAATTCTATAGGTTTACCCGTAATGGCTTTGTATGCATCACTAATTAAATCCTTTATTTTTTGTATAACGCCTACATTTTCTTTAACTAAGCTCATGTCTCCATCAAGCATAGCCTCTCCTAAAACAGTAAATACTTCTTCAGCTAGTTGAGCCTGAGTGTAGTCTCCTCTGTCGGCCATTCTTTGGTACTCAGCCATTCGCTTACCAAATACACTTGATTCAAATGAAGCTACATCTCCGTACGCGGATTGAACAGCTTGCAGTAAGTTTGTACCTAAGTTTATTCTTTGCTCAGGAGTCATAACGTCTTGTAATACCTTGTGCAATATTTCATGTGCAGCTGTATTATTTTTCAGTTTACCCCCTTGCTCTGCTTTTTCAAATAACAATTGCTCATTTATTATAACAAAGGGTTTTTCCCCTTTTTTAGCTGCGGGTGCATAAGCTCCATAAGCGGTTTTTACTCCATCTGCTTGGCTACTTGAATATCCTTTTTTCTTTATTATAGTCTCAAGTTCTTCGTTCGTTCCAACAGATACATACTCTGTATCGGAGTCAATATCAGCGCTTTTTAGTAAAGATTTTCCTCCTTTGTTCATTTTATCAACAGCAGCAATATTGCCTAGTTCTACGTCAATAGCTTTTATTCTATCTTTTTGAGATGTAACCATTTCAGGGGCAACGCCTTCTATATCATTCTGTATTTTTTGTTTTTCAAGTAATAGATCAAATGCTTTTTCTCTACTTGTTTCACTTAAATTTTTAGGTAATTTAAACCCGGTGGTTCTAGCTAAATTTAAAGCTTCAAGCTCTTCTTGGTATTCTTCTTCGGTAATTTCATTTAGCTCGAATTTGTCTTTTAAATTTGTTTCTGCTTTTTTGAAAAACCCGTTTACGGCTTTTAATTGATTACCATACTTTCCGAAATCAAATCTAGTAGCAACAGCCCTTGCTGAATTTCTTAATTCTATTCTTGACTGAGCCATTACATTACCTCCAAAAGGCAATACAAAACCTAATGCTCCACCCGCTATTGCGGATTCTTTTATTTCTTCAAAGTTTAAATACTTTCCGGCTCCATCTAATTGAGATCCCAAAGTAACTTGACTAGCTACAGTTTGGCCTACCTCTGTAAGAGCTTCACCTAAACCACTTTTAACGTTTTCAAACGCTTGCCTACCTCCTTGCTTTACTATCTTTTTTATTTCCCCTCTAAATAAACTAGCGCTTCCCTTAACAATGTTTTCTCCTAAGTTAAGAGCTTTTAGTGTTCTTTTAGCTACCTTAAGACCTCCTATTTGCTCTAGTCCAGCAGAAATAGCTGCTCCAGCTACAGCCGTGGCTTGATTAGCATACTTGCCTTCTTCAAGTGCTTTAATTATATTTTCATCGGTAACTTCAATTTTGTCGTTTATTAATCCCTGCTCAATAGCTCCTATATAGTTTGCGCCGTATTCTGTGGTAAACATAGACATGAAACCTAAAGCCGCAAACATAGGGTTGCCTGTTAAAGTTGTTGCAGCTGTACCGGCTATAGCAGCCGTCATTTGCGGAAGAGATTCACCTAAAAGCATGGTCATATCATCGAAACTTATTCCATCTTTTAAGTCAGCAGCATTGAACAAAGAAACATATTTATCGACTTCCCCAGCTTCCTCAAGGTCAAAAACTATAGAATCCATAGCCTTTTTTTGTTCTTTCTTAAGCCATGCTAATTTTTCTTCTACAGTTCCACTAAAAGTACGTTGACCGGTTTTTGGATTTACATTTCCCCAGGTAGCTTTATCGGTAAGATTTATACTACCGCCTTTTAAGCCTTTTTCAATTTCTCCAATTCCCCCTACAGCTTCTTTTAAATTATCTTGAGCAAATCCTACTTGGGCTCGGTTAAAATCACCTTGCATCATTTTAATACCCTTGTAGACCGACTCAGTAAGCACCATAGCTGTACTGGATTCTCCACCTCTTGCAGCTGCTACTCTATCAACGTAAGATAAAAAAGAATCTTTACTTCTTCCAAATTGCTTTTTATTATCAGCAGCTACTTCATCTATAACTTTATAAAGCTGAGATCTTGTATTTTGGTATGTTGGTGAATTATATACCGGCTCTAAAACTAATTCATTTAATGCCTCGTTATATTCTTTAACAGCTTTTTCATACTGAGCAGGGTCGCTAGTATCGTACTTTTCTTGAAGTTTTTTTACAACTTCAGTCATTTTATCTTTACTAGCGGCTATATTTACATTAATATCAAATTGCAATATAGGATCCTCTTGCATTACCTTAGCAATAGCTACATCAGTAGCTTTATCAAATTGCTCAGGAGTGTTATACGAGCTAAAATTGCTTGGAAGTGCTTCTTTCACCATTGCCGTAGCATCAGCAGTAGGCACTAACTCATACTTGTCTGTTTGTTGGTTGTATTGCTTTTTAACAAGAGTTGGTTTTGGAACTAATTTATCTGCTAGGTATTTTCTTTCAGCAATGGATTTATCTTGTAAATAAGCAAAATTACCTGATCCAGTGATCGCATCAAGATAAGTGTTTTTATAGTTACGCATTTGATCTTCATACGGCTCTTCTATGAAATCAATTTCTCCATTTTCATTTAAAACACGTCCATATACAGGCTTGTCGTTTACAGGTGTACCTCCTAAAAGTTCTGTAATTTCATCGTCTTTTCGGCTAGCAACAAGAGCTTGATAATCTTCGTATTCTTGCTTGGTTACATCGATGCCTTCTATACTATAGGTTTCTTCTGGTAAATCCGAAGAAGTATCTTCCGGCGGCAATTCCATACCGACTTGTGCTGCAGTTTCTGACGCTGCATCCGCACTCTTTACAGGGTCTTGTGTAAAATTTTCTTTTGGAGCATTAGCTTCGATGCTAGCAAGTATTGGATCTTTTTCCCCTTGCTTTTCCTCTTGCGTTTGTTCTTGCTGTTCCTCTGGCTCTGACACCAGTTCTATAGAGTAGCCTAGCCCTTCCGCCTCAGAAATTCCTTTAGCTCTTTCGGATTCGTTTTTAAAAGTAACCGATTTCTCGTTTATTAAATATTCCCACATATATTTTTATTTAGTTTGATTGTTGGTAAGCTAATATTTTTTTTCTAAGTTCTTTAATCTGCGATTCTTGCATGCCCGTAGTTGCTCTTATAAAGTTATATAACTGTACAGAATCACTTAAGTCGTAGTTAACTATATCTCTATCTTTGCCATCTTGAGTTTCTCTGTCCGGCTTACCTGTTTTTGTTATAGTTACTAAGCCATCATTAATCTCCATTCCTATAGGAGTGTAATATCCAGAGCCTATTCGTATTCTTCTGTTATCACCCACTTGCAAAGTATTAACGATAAGCTCGTCTCTAGTTAAATTATTTTGAACGGATAAATTAAAATCTTCTAAGTAGTTATTAAGCAATGCTTGAGATTTTTGTGCTGTCATAGACTTGTTAGGTGCTCTATCTACTGAAGTCTTGCCTTCTTTTATATAGTCGTATCCTGTAACCTGGCTATTAGCATCTAGTATAGGTTTAGCCTGTAACCCAAACCGTCCGGCCACCTGCTTATTTACAGCTTCGTTGACTATCGCTTGAGCTTTTTCATCGCCAGCCTTCCAGGCTTTAGCTGTTTCTTCGTCTATGTCAAATTGATTTTGCATAGTTGTCAAATAATTCGGCTGGCCTTTTAAAGTTTCTAGGTCCGCTGTGGCTAATTGTACCGCTCCTAATATATTGCTTTTAGCTTTCTGGTTTACCTTATTATAACTTGTTACTTGGTAATCGCCTGTCCATACACCATTTTCTAGTATCTTTACTCTTTCGTCAACAACCTCTGGAACTTCAGTAACCCTACCTTGAGCGTCGACGCTCGATGTTCTAAAGAAAGAAGGATCCAAGTTATTGCCTTTCATCATTTTTTTAGTTGCAGCAGCAGTAGCATTTGTTGTTACCTGGGATATGTCGTTAGTTAATCTAAAATTTTCATTATTAAAAGATTCAATACTTTGCGTCATACTACCACCTGTGTAAGTACCGTTTAAAAATAGGTTACCCGCAGCATCGTAGCTCATTAGTAAAGACGTTCCCTTCATGTTGTCCAAGGCAGCTCCGAAGCCAATAGTGTCCTCTTTTTTGTAGTTGCCAATAGCTTTGTAGGATTCAGTAAAACCAAGTATTGTATTCCCGTCTTCTCTTAGATCCCTAGCTTTTTTGCTTAAGGTAGCTACTTGTGGAATATGGTCATTTATTTTTAATAACTGGCTTTTAGCAAAAGTCATTTTATCCCTTAGCTCCGCTGTTTGTTTATTAGTTAAAGAACGGTTTGTGTACACAACTCTTTTTGCATCAAAATACATTTGATTAAAATGATCCTGCGCATCTCTAACACTTTGTTGGTAAGCTTCGCTACCCTTTAATTTCGTTTTACCTAAGTCTTCTAAAGAATTTTGTTCTTCTTCATCTAATTTAAACCCTAGGTCGGCTAGTCTTTTAGCCTCTAGCTCATTAGCTTTTTTCTGTGCTGCAAATCTTGTATCAAAAGCAGTCGCTATGTCGGCAACTCCTTTCATTATAGCCTGCGGAACCAGTAAGCCTGATTTATTGTCAATTATTTTTGGATCTCTATAACTCATATTTTATATTTTATTAACTAGGTCTCCCTATACCATCAGAGCCTCCTAGCCTTGTTTCTGTGTTAGAGCCTGTTCCTGGTTTTGTTCCTGTTCCTGTTTCTGGTACTGGAGGTTGAATAACATCATTATCTGTAACCGGATTATCTGAAGGGGTAACTCCGGAGGATTTTATTTTAGCCGCGGCCATTGAGCTTATTCCTGAAATCATTGCGGCGTCAGCTGCTGACTGGGACATTTGAGCGTTAGCTATATCTTGTCTTGTTTGGCTTTCTTGACCAGACATTCTATCTAGTGTGACCATATCTCTTGCTTCTTGAGCATTAAACATGAATTGTGCCCCAGCAGCCTGAGCATTTTGAACTCTAGCAGATTCCGACATTTCCATCTGGGTTAACTGCATTTCTTTTGCTTGTAGATCTTGCTCTCCTTTTGCCCTTAGCTTTTCGTTCTGCGCTTCTTGTTGCTCTATATTAGCAGAAACTTCTTTCTTGCTTTGTTTAGCCGCTTGAGCTAAAGCAGTGGCTCCTCCTGCGCTAGCTCCAGTAGCCTGCAGTGTGTCTAAGGTGTTTGCTAAAGCAATATCTGTTTGTTCCATTTGTATCTCGGCAGCCTGAGTAGCTACGCCCAGATTAGCAAAGGGATTTGAGAGATCATTACGCATTTCTTCTATCATAGCCTCATTAGAGGTAACACCCGCATAAGGATTTGTAATTGCTTGTCTGTTTGCTTCAAAAGCCGCCATTTGTCGGGCAATTCTTTCTTGCTCTCGCCTAGCTTTTTTTTCTGCTTTTTTTGCGGAACCTTTGCTTACCATACCGCCTATAACGGTTACAGCTGCTCCCGCTGCCATTGCCCAACTCATATTGTTATGTTTTTTATTAAGTTATTTTTATATTCTATATATTTTTTCTTATCATCTGTAACAGTACGTTCCTCAATAACAGCCAAATCTTCTGTATTATCTTTATTTTCGTGTACGGTAGTCCATACTGTATCCGTTACCGCATAACCTATTCTTTGTGTACCCGGCTCGGAAACTACCATTAAAGGAGCTTGTAATAGCTCTACGCCTTTAGATTCTGTAAGAACTATAATAGATCCTTTCATTAAAAAATTATGATGTCTATGTTTATGTATTTTACCTATTAACAAGGATCCTTCGGGTATAGTCATTTCTCTAGCGTATATGCCTGGGGCAAATGAATGCTTTATAGGCAAATCTGCTTTTTCAGTGGTAGGATCCATTAAGAAATTTTTAATTTCTTCCATACCCTGAGCTATAGTTTTATTATTTGTTTTTAATTCCATTTAATTACGATGATTTTACAAATCCTGTGCTTACAGCAAATAATTCTTTTTTACCTGCGTTTAAATTATTTATGCCCATTTTTACCTCTCCAAAAAAGCCTTTAACCCCTGAAGATGAACCGCCAAAAACAACTTCTCCGTTCTGTGAGGGTGTTGTGTTTACTAGATCCGCATAATATTTGTCTTCTTTTAATTTAAAATTATTTATTAATAAAGAATTTTGCATTTCAGCTAACGTGGTTGCAAAGGTGGCTTCGGATATAGGCAAAGCATTGTCGGTGTTAGTCGCAAAGCTTCTCATTCTCCACCCGGTATCACCTTCGTAATTTATTGTTTGGAAGTTTTTAACTACAGATGATGCTGCGTTAAATACAAGCGTTACAGTTGAATTATACGTTGTTCCATAAAACGTGGCCATTGATTGACTATTAGTGGCAAGTTTATAGTGCTGATATATTTTACCTCCCTTTGTTGTAAAATAATTATTGTTTAAACTAATTATTTGATTAGGTTTATAATCAAATCTACTAACCCACCCTTTCGATGTCTCATCAAAAGCCAATGTTTCGTAGTTTTCAGGTTCTCCAATTACCTCAGGCTGTGGTATCGTTAATACATATTGCTTGTTATGTGCATCCCACCCACCTATTATATTAGCGGTTGCATTAGAAAGTTTGTCTCTAAAGAAATCCGTCATACCATAATTAGATATAGGAGTTATGCCGTCCATAGATAACCTACAAACAACATTTTGATCTCTATCTGTAAAGTACTTTCTGTATCCGTTAACTGCAAAAGATTCAGGATCCGTGCTTATGCCGTATTCTCCAGCATAGGCTACGTTTTGCCCTATAACCAGATTACGGCTAGTAACGCTAGCATTACCTTCCGCTGAGTATATTGCATCTTTATCAATTAAAGATTTGCTTACTTTGCTTTCTTGAAATATAATTAAGTTTGTATCTTCAGCATATAGCTTTTGTATTGAGCCATTAGCAGGATCTATTGTTCTAGTTATATCCTCTGCTACAGAAAACTGGTTAGTTTGATTAACGCCTGTTCTTGAATTAAAAATACCAGAATGAATTAAGGAACTAAATCTATGCAATTGATTAGGCTCGTTGTCAACTAGATATGCTTTAACCCCAAAATCAACTGTAGTATTATTGTATCCCCCTCTAATTCTTGACTCTTCTATTATCCAGTCATTGGCAGCGCTATCAGAATAACTTTGAGGAATATTATCAAAGTTAATTATTTTACCAAAAGTTAACACAGGGGTTATCGTAGTATCCACCGTGCCCGCCAGCGCATCAGCGGCTTTAAACTTAAAATCCGTAATTCTTTCTACTATATAGCTGGAATAAAATTGGCTATCACCGTTTCCGTCAATGTAAGGCATAGTCACTTGTTGCCCTACGTTCATTTCTAATAAATCAGTTTGTCCAGGAATTGTAAATGTATCACCAACATGGCTTCCGTAATTTCTGGTTGTACCAGGAACTACATCAGCCACTGATTTAATTCTTTTAAGCCAGAAAGTGTTAAAGTATTTTAATTCTATTAGTGCCGACATTAGTTTGTATTTTTTCTAATTCTTAATGTTCCTCTTACTTTTCTGTTTTCTTCACGTATTCCCTGTAATGGATTATATGAAGGCAATGTTCTGATGGCATTAACCCCCCGAACGTCTGCAGGGTTTTCTTTTCTGTACCCATTAATATGTGAATATCCTGCAACCCATTGTAAATCTTGAGGTGTTTCATTTAAAGGAGGTAATGGAGTTGGACCATCCATTGGGGTTTGGGTCCAGGTCGTCCATGAATCTAAATTTATTAAACTTCTATCTAATTTTAAGTTAATGTATATACTTCCTGCGCTAGCCGGTATGAAGGGTTCATAATTTGTACTATCTGTAAAAAAAGTATTAACATAATCTCCGTAGGGGCTTCTAGCCCAAACCTCCGTATTAAAAGGTGCATCTAGGCTTTGGTAATTATCACTACTTGAAGAAGCGTTAGATCTAAAATACTTAAACAAATTACCAGCTCCGTTTTGTGTAACGGCATTTTTGCCCAGCCAAGGGACGCAAGCCGGATAGTTTAAATCATCAACTTGTATCCACGTTCTTACCATACCATCCGGGCCATACCCTCCGTTTATCTGTTCTTGCCCGTGCACAAAAATTGCATACTCTATACCTAAATTAGCGGGAGCACCCGACGATGCGCTTCCCTGCGGAAAGTCTTGGTAATCAAACGACCTAACCGTCTGTACCCAAACAGGATTTACGCCCTGATCTATAACAACCCCTTTATCACCGGTAGTTATAGTGTTAGGGTTAGTCTCGGTGTTCACGTAGCTGCTTGTAGGCAAGGGTACGTCATTAAAAGGACTTTGTATTTCTGTTCTAACGTAGGACTCTCCAGCTATAGGCGTTGTGTTGTTTCCGTCATTTTCATTACCTACGCTATTTTGCTCTACTAAAAATTTAGGGAAATTCCATTGTTGTCTAGGCAGTTGTCTCCACCCTACGCCGCCAAAATCATTTTCATATCTCCAATAAAAATCTACAATTGGTATTCTGAATATGTTGGCATTGCTTAGATCAGAGGTATTGCGTGGCGAAAAAGTATTTATAGAAAAAGATATAGTACCACTTTTATGTGATTTCGTTCCTATTCTATTTGCTCCAGTATTAATCCACCCGGTATCATTCGTAGGTATATTTAGCTGTATACCTTGGTTAGTAAATGCTTGTTCTAGCGCAAGCTTGGAATTAGCATTGTTTGACCCAGGCCAGCCAGGGGTAATATCTTGCTCGGTTAAATAATAAAAACAATTGGTTACCTGCAGCCTAGACCAACCTCCGAAAATATTAGAATTGGAACTTGGATCCGTAACAAGACCGGTATCAGATATATTTGTATAACCTCCTTGCTGGATAGCCCCAGGCGTAATAACACAGTCAGTACTTAATGCTCCTGTATTAACATGAGCGGGCTCTATGCGTACATAAAGATTTTGTTTTGCAACCAATGAACTATAACCAGTAGCCGCCTCTAATACAGGGGGTGTGCTGGCTGCGTCTTCTAGCAATAATTCTAATCTGTATATTCCTTCTGGAGTAGTGTATGCCCCGGTTGTAACTTGCTCTAGCTGTCCGGTATTTTCATCCATCGACCAGGTTGGTTCCCCCGTGCTTGAGTCTATAGGTATAGGTAGCCCAGAACTTAAAGCCCTGAACGAATACTTTAACTCTGATTTTTCATTGCCAAATAATGTGGTACCATTCCTAGGGAAAGCTGCTTCCCAAGTTGCTGCACTTATAATTATTTTTTCAGCAGGATTTGTTACTACAGCACTAATAGTGTTAAAAGCTGGCTGTAAATTTTCAAACGCTCCAAAGCCCCCTTCTTCTCCAATAAGCTGAACAGTAGATTCAATCCCATCTGCCGTAACACAATTAATAGTAAAGGTGTAAATATCTCTTATTGCACTATCCGCTTCAAAAACTTTCCCAAAGCCTCTATAAAATATTTTAAATTGGCCTTCTTCGGAAGTGCCGTCTAGGCCTCTTTCTAAACTAAAATCATCTGTAACAATGTTCGTGCTGGTTCCAGTTGCAAAGCCTCTATCCGTTACCGAAACTAAACTAGCAGATTCAATTGGAGTTGTAAAAGGCTGCCCCTGGTTATCTATAGGGCTAAACCAAGCTGTAGTAACCGCTGTATTAGGCAGCGTATCTTCTCTAAATTCCCATACTAGGTTTTGAAAAGCCGCTACGCCTCCATTTGTGGAAGCAACATCCGCATTAAGATCTACTATCAGACCTTCCGACGATGTTTCCCAATATATATCTAATACAGATTCCGTAGGCGCGGTCTCGTAAACAGCTAAGTAAGGGAGCATGTTAAAAGGCTCTCCTGTGTTGCTTGAGTTGTTATTAGGCCATCCGATTGATTTTTCTGTAGTTGACAAGCGTGCTATTAATGGGTTTGTATCAATTTGATAATATACTAAATTACCGTTGTGCGCTTGACCACCCCCTCCTGTATCATCAGATAATTGGTCATAGCCCATGTCTAAATCCCTTGCTGTAGCAATTGTTGTAGCGACATGCTTAACAGCATTTTTTCCGGAATAATCTAGCCTTGGATAATACTGAGTATTGTAAGGTGTTCCTGGTACATTACCAGTGCCTTCCATCGTGTTTGTTACAACACCATAAAGTGTAACTGAGCTTCTAAATTGTTTTTGATCCGGCCCAACCTCTGCTAAATCCCTAGGTATTTTATTTATATTGTCATTAAATAAAACGGTATGAGCTGTTAAATTTTCTTCGCTTGTAGGAAAAGGGCCGTTTTCTTCTCCTCCATCGCTTTGCCCAGGATAGCCGTTTAGTATTCCAGGTAAATATACATTATAATAGTCTTGCTCTGTTTGCTTAACTACAATTTTGTAGCTATACCATCCCAAATCATTTATTGTATATGCAAATTTTAAATCAGGTGCATTGCTAGGTAAATCTATATTTCTTAAGTAAACATCACTAACTCGCCCTTCTGTTGTAACAACATATTCGTCGGATGCATTTGGGCCTGTCCTATTTGTTACTTCTACAAAATCAGTATACGCCCCCCTCATTGAGTCGCCTACGTTAGGTATGTTTATATTATTAGGAAACCCGGTAGTTGGATCATCATCCAGTCTAAATGTAAACGTGCTGTTAGTTATAGGAGAAGTACCAACAGCTGCGAGCCCTTGTGCTTTTATAGCAAATCCTTCTCCTGTAGATTCATCTTGCTGTTTTATTGCGTAAAGACCAGGGGTCCCTTCCTTCAAATTAATTTCAGATTGTATAGGCTGATTAACTAAAACCTGTATTGCGTCGCCAAACCATGTTGCTGGATTAGTATCTGTACTTACAATGTCGTAAGGAGAATATATTGTTGAACCAGAATAAAATAAACCGTCTTCAGCAACACCGGTGTCATTAGAGGAAAGTATTACAGGAGATTGCCTGCCGAATTTGTCTGCTAAGACAAAACCTACTTGATAGTTTCTGTTTTTTTTAACAGAATGGTTAGGGTATTCTATCCAGTTATTAAATAGTCCTGTAGATATTTTTGGCTCTATTTTACAATTATAATCAATAGACGCAGGAGGCGTATGCTTGTCTCTAAAATTGCCGTACATAATTCTATTACCAGCGCTCTCTTGAGCCAATGCTCTTACAGGGACCTTGTCGTAAACCCTTACTGTTTGAGCTTCTGGTAATGTTCTATATGGCTTTTTTGATTGATACTCGTACGTGTAATAATCGTATTGGCTACTTGCTGCAGATATTTCTCCAACCGGTATAGTTGTTAAAACCTTTGCGGCAATAGAATCGCTTTCTCTAAAAAGAACTTCTAGCTCTGTAATTTTATATTCTGAAAACAATCTATTGGCAGAAGAAGGTAATGGTATAACTAAGCCTATGTTTTGCACTTGGTTCTCCATAAAATCTACAATAGTAGATTGATAAGCGGCATCTTCATCACCATATACGAAATAACCGTTTTGTTTTGGGATGTACGCTATTTGCGTAAAAGGGGCCATCAATGAATACTCGTTGTCATCAAATTTAAACCTATAGCTAAATCTAGCAAATTTATCCTCTAAAAAGTCAGGATCACCCGGCCAAGTGCTATCATCACTTTTGTTGCTCATTGTGGAAGTAATCAGCGAAACTATATCATTACCTGCAGGGGCTGCGGCCATAGGTGGAGATACAGTCACTATCGTTACATCGGGTGATACAAAAGAATTTGATATACTAACAACTTTTACGTAATCTGTTCCCTGGGTTGGTGGAGCAGTATCGGTGCATACAACTGTTGCTCCTATGTAGTTGGACAGTTCATTAGCCCTGTGCCCTGTTAATTCGAATACGGTTGTAGTTGCTGCGCCTCTTACTTGCAGATCTGCTCTATTATATAAATTTATTGTTTTATATGGATTATATTTAGCAACAGATATTTGATGTTCTTTAGTATAATAGTCGCCCGCGGAAGTAGCTACTCCCCCTGATTCGAAAGCAACGGCTAGTGAGGCATTAATTTTTCTAGGCTGATTTCTATTATCTGTCCAAAATAACAAGTCTTCAATAATGTTTATGCCTATTATTCTGTTTGTTGTTGAAAAGTTTAAAAACTCACCCTGCACTAGTCTTTTGTAAATTTTAGAAACAGTATTGTATACGTATATATAATGTTTTGAACCTACGGGCGCATTGGTGGGGTTCGCGGGATCTAAATCCGTGTAATCAGTTAAAAAAACAAACAATGAATCAGAAGAGTTTTCTTCCTTAATACCTATAACAACTAAACCATTTCCAATATCTGTACCGCTAACTAAATCGTTACCAACAATATTTTCTAAGGCACCAACGTCATTATCTTCGGATCTACCAACTGATATATTCCGAGCATCTCTATATTCGCCGTTAGGCAATATTCTATCATCAAGATCTTTATTCATCTTGGATTTTAGAAATGTGTTTTTAATTTCTTGCGCCATTTAATTATGATTTAATCCATTTAGACTTACCTCTCATTACTTGAACTATTTCGTTTAGTTTAATGTTAGATAATCTTATCTTAGCATTTCTCAGCTTAGCTGCTCTATCGCGTTTTAAACGCTGTATAACGTACTCTGGTTGATTTATTCTGCTAGCTAGTATAGAATATAGTATGTGAGCATATAATGCATCCTCGGCCATCTTAGGTATCCTAGCGTCCAAGTCATAAGCTAATCCATCGGATATATATTCAAGTACTATTAAATTACCTTTTAAGTTTGAAGAAAAAGCTATTGTACCTTCTCTTTCGTTCATATTAAACCAGCCATTTCTTTGAGCATATTGAGGCTCGTTGCCGTATCTTTGCCCAAGCAATGGATTGCCAGTTAAATAACTACCATAAGCATAATAATCTTCCGCTGTTATATTACCATTTAAAAGCCTATCATTGGCATTAGCCCATCTTTCATTTGTTATAGAGTTAGCTTCAAGGTTATCGCCTATGTTATCCTGAGTAGGTTGACCGCTCTCGTCTTGCAATGGAACTTCATAAGGACTAGTTGTTAAATTGTTTGCTGGATATATAGGATGTTTAACTCCCATTGTATCTATGTAACATATATTAGTGTAGTTAACATAATCCTGTGGGATAGCCACGCTTAGGCTAGGTGGTATGTTTAATTCTTGAGACTTAACGCTTTTTAATGTATCGTAGCTAAATTCCTGTAAACCCCTTTTAGCGTGGAATATAACATCGGTTCTTTTAACGTCACCAATTAATTTATGCTCTCCTACATACGTTGCTATAAAACCATTGATAACATCATTTAAAGATGTATAAGCGTAGCTTCCGTAGTTTTCTTGCACCGCATCCCCGTAAGCGTCCTCATTGCCAAAGTTGCCGCCATTTAAGGCTTTTAGCTGAACAACTATATAAGGGCCTATTACAGGGCTTATCCCAAAATCTATAGTATTATTCGCTACAGCGTATATTCCTGTGTACTCAGTGTAATTTCCAGGAATGCCATCAGGACTTGTGTATAATTTAAAGTTGTTTAATGCGTAATCAGCATTTGCTGGATCGTAGGATCCGAACACTAGGTCTGTATTAAACGTAGTTGTAACCGTGGATCCGCTTAAAATAAATCGCTGTGCTCCAGCGTAATATTGTTCATTAGTTTCGGTTATTAAACCGCCATTAGGTATAGGCATATCTTACATTATTGAGCGTTGATTTTCTTGTTGCACTTGTTGTGCTGCTACGTTTATTATAGCTGGGTCTCGTATCACAACCCCCGAATAAAGTAATATTTTTAATATAATATTTGCTTGTTCTGTTTTAGATAACTCAAAATTAACCGAGTTAGTAGGATTGTATTGATAATAGTTTTGACCCGAAGGTATTGTAAAGTTCCAGATCACATCTACTGGTTTTCTTAAATAGCTTACACTTACATCCGATGTAATTGTTTTCGGGTATAAGTATAATTTACTATCCTCATATAAATATATAGGATATGTTTTTGTAGGTGCTACTAAAGGATTGTTGTTTAGGTATAGAAGCTCGTTTCGCTGAGATAGCTGCGCTTCTGTTGAATCTTTATATATAACGGTACCCAACTTGTAAAAGTCCTCTGGAGTAGCCGTAACAACTATAGCGTCGTTTAAGGCTGGTATACTGTTAAATATTATGTTAGCCCCACTGATCGTGAAAGCCGTAGTAGATACACCGTTTATTGTAACTGCAATTACGCTAGTTTGTAACTGCGAAGATGTTATCGATGTAAATGGAAACGATATAGAAGTTCCGTCTCCTAGAATTGATTGAGTGGCTACGCCTGCTCCTGAGATTGTTGGTAAACTAAAGTACCCGCCTGTTGGAACATAAGTTGCATCACCGTATGTTTTAAATACAGCTATATTATGATCTACGTTTTTAATGCGATCGCCATACTCTGTATCGTTATCTGGTCTACGTAGTTGTTGATTAAGCGTATCAAAGTAACTCTCAAATATTTCCAACTGTACCTGCGTAGCAACTTTGTTGAACTCATCCGGAGTTAAATTACCTCTCTGCTCTTTATTCAGAATAAGCAATACGGTTTTATAAACTATATCTACATTTACTGCCATTTTATTTCTTTTTATTATAAATATTAACCGGCCCCGTGATGAAGCCGGTTAAAATTAATTGACCATCTATAATATAATCACATAGTTTTTTAAGAAACTACTGATTAATTTTCTTTTCTATAGATCTAAATACCTCTCCACCTTCGTCGGTTTTAAAATAAGCCGCCATTGCTGAGTAAGGATTCTCGTCAAAGGGCACATTCATTAGCTTTCTTCCGTTAGAAGCCCAAGAAAATGTTCTTTGGTCTTGAGATAGCTCAATAATGTTTGCCTCTGTAGCTTTAATAGCTGTATTCCTAAGCCCAACATTCTCATCCTGTGCTAATTCTAAAAATAAGTAAGGGTTGTTTCTAGCGAATAATCGCAAATCTCTTTTTATTTCTTTTGAAGATAATTGATTTACTGAGGTACCTATTTCAACTCTTAATATTGCCTCGGCATCATCTATATTCATTTCTCTTGCAAATACCGCTGCATCTGTTTGCATGTCCAGTAGCTCTAAATCATCATAAGCTTCTTCTACAGCATTGTATTCTTCGTATCTATTTCCCTTCATAGGGTGATACAATGAAAGCAATTTTTGTAGGTTTTGCATATTTTTAGGAACGGTCAGCGCGCCGTCTTTAAAAATTATATGTCCTAAGGTTGCTTCCCCGTTTTGTTCCTCTTTAAACGGTGAATTTTGGTTAGTAGCATATCTAATCTCTTTTTGCGTATTTTTTTCTTCGTCAAAATATAACAGAGAGTGCTTACGCGTGTGCTTGCCTGGTATTGTAAAAGTTAATGGTGTTTTGCTGCCTATTAGATAATAGGTTCTATCCCTAATTTCCCATTCAGGTTTTTTAGGTTCTTGTTTTTTTATTATCGGCGCTGCAACTTCTTGTACAGCTACCTCTTCTTTTTGGACTTTTTTAGCCTCTTGTTTTTTACTTGCCATGATATAATATAATTTAATAATTAAAAAGTAAAGTAAGAGTGCCCGAAGGCACCCTTATCTCTACATTAATTTGAGCAATTATGCTCCTTTGAATAATACAAAGTTGTTAGCTGCTTGAGTTACTAAACATCTTTCAGATAGGAAGTTTACTTCCATCGCATCAAGAGTTGAGTTGCTCGCTCCACCAACAGATCCTGTTAACCAAGATTTCATTCTACGGTCGTCAGTCTGAGAAGCTCTGTATCGTACGTGCAAGAATGGACGTCTGATATTTGTTCCTAACACTTGATCGTAAACAGTTGATGTCCCAGCTGGTACCAATACTCCCTCAATAGGACTTACGTCTACTACTGGAGTCTGACCAAGATCAAATCCTCCACGCGTAGAAGCATCATTTAGGTATTTCCAGTCAGTCTTATAGAAATCGTAAGATCCTCTACGGAATCCTGAGAATCCTAAGTTAAGCGCCATATCTTCTGAGTTTTCAAATAAACCGTAAGCAACTCCACCAGCTGCTCCGCTAGAGATTGCAGCTAGCATATCGTCAAAGTCAAGAGAAGTTTGACGTTGTAAAAACAGCATGTTCTCTTCAATTGCTCCTTGAGTATCTAGGTTTCTAAGAATAGCGTCAAAATCAGCTAAACCATCTCCTGCAGTAAACCCAACATTTACATTACCTCTTTCTTCAATAGCAGCAAATAAACCTTCAGTTCCTGGTTGATTTGGATTAGCAGCCGAAGTATTTAATTCTCCTTCTACCATAGCCATTTCTAAGTAATCGTTAAAACGTAAACGAGTTTCAGATTCTGCTTTTAGGTACCATAGGTATCCGTCAGTTCCGTCTTCTGTTGCTACATTTACCCATCCAATCTGCGCCGTGTCTGATCCAGATACAACATATTGATTTCGGATAATAATAGGAGAATTGTGGTACTGAGTCATTGTTGGCTCAACGCTTATTCTTGGATTAGTTCTCGTATCTGATCCTTTCGCATAGTCAGATCCGTAAACGAATATCTTAAGAACAGCTGCTCCTCCGAATACAGATGTAACTGTATCTGCTCCGTTGAAAAGTTGAACAGTTAAAGTTCCGTTTGCTGGTGCACTGTATGCCCCTGATGCAGTTACGATACCTTTAGCTTCTTTTCCTGTAGCAGCCTCCATAATAACAATGGTATCATTTATTGATATAACATTGTCTATAGTTCCTGCTGCAACTGGAATTGTCAACTGTGTTGCTCCTGTAACGGTTACGTTGTCGTAAGATATGTGCAAACGATTTTGTTCAGACCAAATTACTTGATCAGATGTCATTGGCATTTCAGCGCCAACCATGTTTAAAAACCCAGATAACGTTCTGTTTCCATAACGCTCTACTTCAGCTTCGTAGATTTCTGGTAAATATTGCTGTGCAAAATCAGAGAAATTATCTCCGGCCTTATCGGTCCATTGTAAATAATTGCTATCTAATATTTGCGGTTGTTGTGTTGGGATTAAACTCCCAAATCGTGGTGTTAATGTACTTGCCATTTTTAATAATTTTTAAATTTTTTAATTTTTAGTTTTGACGAGTCCGCTCCAGAAACTGATTTTACGGTATATGCACCAAACTTAGCCGCTCCCGTAGGCGCCGCTTTTCTAGCAACACTTGATGTATTATTAGATTTGTTTACAACATCTCTAATAGCATCTGCTTTGCCTTGTTCATAAAAGTGATTTGCTATCTTATCAGCATTTGCACCTGCGTATAACGCTTTATGATATCCTGCGGTATCTTCAATCGTGCCGTCTTCTCCAAGAAACCTTCCTATGAAGTTGTTAAAATCCGATTGTTTTTCTGCTACCTGCGAAGGGTTTTGTATGCCATATCTAAACTTCTTATCACCTAAACTAAAATCGAAACCTTCGAATTGTTCATTAAGTAATTGATTAGTGTTGGCTTTAAACTTTTCATGGTTATCAGCGTTTCTTTTTTGGTCCTCTTTATATCGATTAAAAAAGTCCGAAGCTTCTTGTTGATTTCCAGATAATTTAGGCGAGTTCAACTTGATCTCATCATAATACTTATCTTTGGTATCATTTAAAAACTTACGGGCTTTTGCAACCTCTTCTTTATATGCGAGTTTTTTTCTTCGGATGTCTCGCTCCTCGTCTATATCCTCATCAAACGCAAAGCCGTCATCAATCATAAAATCAATTTCTTCTGCGCTCAAATGTGGTTTAGTGCTTTTATAATATTCTTTAACCAACACATCACGATCTACATCATCGTAATTGGTATTTAACCTAATGTAGTCCTGCATCGTGCCACCTGTTTCTTCCATAAAAGATACTAGCTTAGTAATATTTTCTGGTAGCACAGGTTGTTGCGTTACCGGTTCAGGCTTTATTTCTTCTTTTTCTTTTTTACTTTCTTCGGTAATTTCTTTGATGACTGGCTTGGGTACTTCTTGGACCACCTCTTTGCTATCTTCGGAAGATTCATGTACATCCACTTTCTTTGCGATTGGCTCTTGAATGGCATCTTGTGGTTCTTTAGGAATTACTACTTTTGTTATATTACTAGGAACGTCCACTAAAGGTTCTTTGTTTTTAGCGCCTAGCTCTTGATCTGTTAATTTTTTTTTAGACTTTATTTTAAAAGTCCCTTCTGTTTTTTCACTCATGATATGATATTATATAATTGTTAAATACTTATTTATTGAGGATTAAATTGAGATAAATCAAATCCTCCTAAGTTGTCGTTGCCTGCTGATTCAAAATTCTTAGGTAATCCCTGAGTTTGACGCTGCTCTATTAATTCGCTTTGTTGCGTACCCTCTTTTTCTATTCTTTTGTCTTTACGATCCTGCGCCTCGGCTTCTTTAATGTTAGCTTCTTTCGCTTTCATTTGAGCTAGCTGTAAGTTGTACTGAAATTCCGTTGCCATTAATTCCTTTTTAATCTGTGCTTCGGTTTGCATTCTTTGCATTTCAAAGTTTGATTTAGCTTGCTCTATTGCTACTTTTTCAGCTGTTAAAGCCTGTTGTTTTTGCACTTCAGCCATAGCCGCTTTTTCAGATGCTTGAGCATTTGCCTGTGCCTGTGCTTGTATATTTTGCTGAACCAAAGCTTGCTCTCTTTCTTTTTTCTTTTTGCGCTTAAGCTTAAGCATTTCGTTTGCCAACTTAATATTCTTAATTTGATTAATGTCTATTGAATCCTCAATATCAATTTCTTTTGTTTGAAGAGCAATTTGTATGTTTTTTTGTAACTCCGCTTTTTCTTCATCATCTGGCTCCATTTCTAAAAATATACCAAAATCATGAAGATTAAGATTTTCCACTTCTTTTAAAGTTTCTACATTAAAAGTAGATATACTATTCATTAATGAGTTCTTAGTCAGCGGGAAGTTTAATACATCCGCTATCTTCAAAGAAATATTTTCGCAAGTGCTTAATGTTAGTTGAATACTAGCGTCTTGTATATGCTTGGTAGCAGTGTTAGACGTGTTCGCCGCCATTTTCTGTAATCCAACTAAAGCGTTTGCATCAGGCATGCTACCATCACGTGCCTCGTTTAATCCTGTTACATCTCTAATCATCTGCATATTGTAATTGTACGCAGTAATTAAAGATTGTATCTTAGATATACCGGACGAACTAGATAGCTCTTGTATAGGAACTTTACCACGGTTCAAATCCCCCTCCTGCGTCATTGATCTACCAACAACAGAACCTGTTTGGAAATACATATTCAATGCTTCCTGAGGATTATAATTTGTGCCATTACCTAGATCGACCTCGGCTAACCCATCAACATCTAAGAATACACCATCAGGAACCATTCTGGATAGTACCTGTTGTATCTTTAAATGAGTTAACTGTATAACATCGGCAAATCCGATACACTTGCTTATAAGTGATTGTATAACCCCTTTATACATTCTAGGGGCTACTATAGAGTAGCTCATTTCGACTCTAGTGGTATCTGCTAATGGTCTGGTCATGTTCTCAGACATTTCCCATTTAAGCATTATATCCGTGCCTATAACTTTAGCCCCTTCATACAGAACTTCTATTGATCTGGCTACTCTATCAAAATTATCGTTAGGCGGCGGATTAAACATATCTGTTTTTTCAATCGCTTTTTCTAAACCGCTATCTGTCTTTTTTATCTTAAATACTTGATCCGTATATGTCTTGTACTCAAAGTAAAGTATTTGTACTGTATTATTGTCGTAATTTTCAAATCCACGTATCATCCTTTGATTACCTGGAAATTTTTGGATTCTTTGCAGCTCTTCGTTAGATATAAAAGGAAATTCTTTTTTAAGTTCCGGTATTGATATAGACTTAACTTCACCTACGTAATATATATCATCAAAGTTAGGATCTTCCGTATAAGACCATACGCAGTAAGCTGGATCAACATAATCAACTACAATTCCCTCCGCAGGATTAAAAGATGTTTTTGTTATACCTATCCCTATATTAACTAAATCTTGATTGACCCTTGCTTTTGTTAAATGGTATTCGTTAGTAGCCAGCACTGTGTTTATAGCCTCTTCCTCTGCTATCTCTATAGCGGGCTTGTAAGCTAGTTGCATGTGCAAATCCCTTTCCTCCATGGACTCAGGTAAATCTGAATCTTGCATTCCAGTTCTGCTTAAATCAGTACCCGCAAGCTTACCCGCAATTGCTCGGGTTTCCTGAGTTAGCATGTCAAAAAGAAGATTCTCTGCGTAATCTGTTCTTTTCTTTAAAGACTGAGGGTCTTGAGCATAAGAAGTTATATCGTATTGCTTTTGTGTAATACCATTAGCCACGATGTTTGAAAACTTTGAAAGTATTGGAACTGGCTTCCAGTCTAAATTAAGATAAGATAAATCCCCATTAATAGCCAACTCATCTTTATACTTCTGAACACTTTGCTCACCTCTAGCGTATAATCTAAGGTTATGAAAGTTATTCCAGTTAGCAGCATATCTGTTTGACCCGGCACCGCCATAGTTAAACCACTCCTGCTCAATAGCTCTTGACACCTGCAATCCATACTCCAACGTCGCTTTTTCAGCGTCGCTAACTACCTGATCAGGAAATGGGCTATTAGTATTTGTACTTACATTCATTTATTATATTATTTTTGAAGTAGTTCCCTCGTTATTGTATTTCTTAAATCCTAAAGAATAAACTTTTCTTTCAGTAGCGGCCTTAGGCGTGTACCTGTGCTTATTGCAGGCCATCAAAGCTAAGCCAGAACTTATTGATGCATCATGTTTCGTTCTATTGTTTATATCAAACTTGGCCCAGTCTTGCAATGTTCTTTGTAAATAGACATCACCGTATCCATCTACTTTTTCTCCCACAAAATCTTCTATATATGTTTCAATAGCGGAAGCATGAGCTTGTTTTATATCTTCACTTGAATTAGGTATTCCACCTACTTCTCTTTCTGATACTGACAATTTATTATATGTTTTATCTGGCCTATTAATACTAAACCCTCTATATCCTCTTCTTTTTATATAATAAAGTAATCTTGGTTTATTGTTTTCCGCAAGTATTGGCATGCCGTAAAATACCATAGCCATAAGTACATCTTCAAAAAACATCTCAGCTGTTGAAGGTCTTGCAATGTATTCTAAAAAGAAATGATTTGGAGGCGCATCCTCCATCGAAAATTTAGTTAATCCATGTAAAGCTCCGTTAGAGCCACCGCCGCCAACGACACCACTAATATCGTAGCTATCGCAACCAAAGGCGCCCATGTGCTCGTTACCTGGATATTTAATACCATTCTTTATTATTATATTGTTTTGTTGCTGTTGATCTGGCACCCATGTAATATAAAACCTACCGTCTTTATTAGGGTAAAACATTACCTCGGTATCTTTAATGCCGTTTTTCCATTGAAAATTGCCCTGGGTAACCATAGTATTGTTTTTTAACTCTTCGTTATAATCTATCTGTTGATATATTTTTGTTAAGTTAAATATAGATTGCTTTGATTCATCTCTGAATGCGTGCTGCTCTGTTCTTGGAAATTGACGGTAGTATTCATTTAACGCATCTGGATCGTCTTTTAAACCTTCAACTTCATTTTCCCAATGATTTATAACACCTTCTTCTATTGTGTTTCCGTGAGGGCCCACTGTTTCTTTTTTAGGTGTTTCAAATACAGGCCAACCATATTCATCAATAAAACCCTCGTAGTTCCACTCCATTGGAATAAACAGTTTATATAGACCGCTTTTTGTTTGACCATTCTTGTTCCTATTTGCTACGTCAGAACTATCGTATAATTTTTTAAAGTTTTTACCTCCT
>Ga0206677_10000866_pt1 | contig 28786 bp, 24 predicted proteins | sample M130m12015metaG_FD_155475 | JGI IMG/M metagenome (GOLD analysis project Ga0206677, IMG submission 155475) | Ammonia-oxidizing marine archaeal communities from Monterey Bay, California, United States - M1 30m 12015 | ecosystem: Environmental > Aquatic > Marine > Intertidal zone | place: USA...
ACCAACATAATTTAGATGTAGGTAAAACTCAGGGGACTTGTCCCCTTTGTTCGTCTGATAGGCAACCGAAAAATCAAAAGCTTAAATGTGCTAGTTATGATTGGGAACGTGGTCTGGGTACTTGTCACCATTGTGATTCATCATTTCAACTACACTCTTATCAACGCAAAGGTGCTAGTGAAAAAGTCTACGTTAGACCGGAGGAGGCAAAGATCAACCCTCCCACTAGCAAGATAGTTGAATGGTTTAAAACAAGAGGTATTTCTCAGCAAACTCTTACCGACTGTAATGTCGGTGAGGGTCCTGAGTATATGCCACAGACCGGCAAGTCCGAGAATACAATTCAGTTTAATTATATAATAGGCGACGAACTAATCAATGTTAAATACAGAGATGGTCGTAAGAATTTTAAGTTATATAAAGGAGCTGAAAAAGTATTTTATAATATAAACAGCATTGTAGGCTATGATCATTGTATTATAACTGAAGGCGAGATGGACGTATTAGCTTTGCATGAAGCTGGTATTAAAAATGCTATCTCAGTTCCTAACGGTGCAACTCTAAATTCTAATAACTTAGATTATTTAGATAACTGTATAGATTATTTTGAAGATAAAGAAAAAGTAATACTAGCAGTAGATAATGATGAACCAGGTTTAGCTTTACAACAAGAACTTATTAGACGTCTTGGAGCTGAAGTTTGTTTCTTAAGTACGTTTGAAGATTGTAAAGATGCAAATGATTATTTAATCAAATATGGCAAGGATAAATTAGTTAAACGTATTGAAGGTGCAAGACCTGTACCATTAGAAAACGTTAAAACTTTTAAAGATATAGAAGATGAGATTACAGACTTTGTTAGAAATGGTTTCAAACGCGGTTACCAAATTGGTTTACCTAATTTTGATGATATTTTTAGTACTTATACTGGGCAGTTTATCACTGTTACTGGCATACCATCTAGCGGAAAGTCTGACTTCGTTGACCAGATGGTTGTAGGTTACAATAATAAGTATCAATGGAAAACAGCTTTTGCTAGTCCTGAAAATGCTCCCACATATTTACATGCTCATAAGCTTATGCGTAAGATATGGCAGGATATGCCTAAACGAGAGGATATACATACAGACAAATGGAATCAAATTGCAGATCATTGTAATGATAACTTTTTTCATATTGATATGGAAAGATATACATTAGAATCTGTATTACGTAAAGGTGCTGAGCTAGTTAAACGTAAGGGTATTAAATGTCTTGTTATAGATCCTTTTAATAAGATCAGAGACGTTGATTGTAAGACTGAAGATGTAAATCGTTACACGATGGAATATCTAACTAAGATTGAAATGTTTGCAAAAAAATATGATGTCTTAGTATTTATTGTAGCGCATCCAACTAAAATGTATAAAGATAAAGATGGAAAAATTGAAGAACCTACTATGTATAACATTAAAGGCGGTGGTGAATGGTATGATGCAAGTTATCATGGTATATTGGTACACAGAGATTACGAAGCTAAAACAGTTAAAGCAAAAATACTTAAAGTAAAGTTTCAAAACCTAGGTGAGAACGGAGCTGAGGCTCATTTTAAATGGGAACCAAAATCAGGTTGTTTTGTACCTCATGAATTAGCAACTATGGCTGATGATGAGCAAATGCCTTGGGATTAATGAGCGCGGCATGGAGCAAGAAGAAAGTTACAATTATAGCACCTGAATGGACGGATGAAAACCTTGAAGCTTATAGATGGTGTATAAACAATGGGATTAAAATAACTCCTTGGGCTTATAGTAGTGAAAGAGATAATTACTACTGGTGGATTGACGTAGAGGTTAATGGAGCTAAAAAACGATCACCATTTAAATATAATGGTAAACAAGTTAACGAAAAGATATTTGAACTATATAAATTTTATTATGATAAAAACAAAATTTGAAACAGCAAGCGATGCTTTTAATTATTTTTTTCCTAAAATAATGTGGGATGGCGTTAAGTTTGATAATACAATGGCCTTGTTTAATATAGGTTTCTATATTGAAAAACCTATGTATAATCATATACTAGCCGAACACAGAAACTGGAATGATGAATATGCACAGGCTGAATGGCAATGGTACTTATCAGGTAATCCTAATGTAGATAAACTAGGAGATATATACGGTAAAGTACCTGAAATATGGAAACGAATGGTTGACAGTAACAATGAGGTAAGATCTAACTACGGTTGGCAATGGGAACGTAACTATCAACTAGATTATGTAGTTGCAAAACTAAAAGATAATCCTAACACTAGACATGCTGCAATAAGTATATACGATGGTAAAGAGCATAGTACATATGCTAAAGATACACCTTGTACCTATGCAGTTCAGTTTACCGTGTTAAACAATAAACTAAATATGTCAGTTGTAATGCGATCTAACGATCTCTGGTACGGTTTCTGTAATGATCAGTATTGTTTTTCAAAGCTACAGGAATTAGTTGCAGAGAGGACAGGATATGAGATCGGTACATACTACCATTTCGCACATAACTTACATTTGTATAACGATAAAATAACAAAATAATATGTATTATTTATACCACATACCAGGTAAAAAGATAGGTGTAACACGTGATCTTAATACTCGTGTTACGTTAATACAAGGCTATAAGCCTAGTGAATATGAGGTTCTTGATCAGTCGGACGATATAGATTATATATCGGACAAAGAGATAGAACTTCAAAAGTCTTACGGCTATAAGGTCGATTTAAAGAAATATAAAAACCTTTTTAAGAAAATGAAAATAAACGTAACAGAACAAACTTCAACATTTGCAGTTCCTTTAAATAAACTAAAAGGACATCTTATGGACAATATGAATCTAAAATGGGAAACTTCTCATGGAAAGTTCTATATAGATATGCAAACAATACAATGGATAATGGATAACGCTAAAGTTTCTATGTATAACGACAATAGGTCTTATATATACAATAAAGCTTTTGCAGAGTATTTTAAAACTAATAGTATAGATATACCAGATTATGATAAAACTCAAATGATGTTCAATAGAATTAGAACTTGGGCTCATGATAGAGGTTTGTATGAAAAAGGTAATACGATGGTTCAATATGTTAAACTACAAGAAGAGGCTGGTGAGTTAGCTAAAGCTTTGCTAAAAGATGATCAGCCAGAGGTTATAGATGCTATAGGTGATATGGTTGTAGTATTAACTAACTTAGCTCATCAGAGAGGTGTTTACATTGAAACATGCATACAATCAGCATATGAGGTTATAAATAAGAGAACAGGTAAAATGATTAACGGAACATTTGTAAAAGATGAAGATTAAAACAAAAGATAAAATAGTTCAACAAGTCTTAAAAAAGATGGACGAACGAAGCCTTATAGGCCAGAAAAAATACGGAGCTACAATGATGCAAGAGATTGAAGGTCAAGAAAAAGATCTTAATCGTTTCTTAATTGATGTGCAAGAGGAGTTGATGGATGCGTTATTGTATATTGAAGCAGCTAAACGTTGCTTACAAGATGAAATAGAAGAGTCAATGTTAAAAAGAATAAATATAATAGCTCAAAACGGTAACACAGGTGAGCATTATGACTTTGAGTCTTCTTACAATATAGACGTAAACAATGAAGAAATCTTATAAACGAAAAAAACGCGGTCCTGTTAGAGCAAAGAAAGCCATGTATGATGGCATTCAATTTGCATCTGGATTAGAAGTATACATGTATAAAGCTTTGAAAGAAGCTAGAATCGTAGCCGAGTATGAGCCTACAAGCTATACTCTGCTTAACGGTTTTGACTTAGAAGGTGTATGCTTTGAAAAACAAGCTAATGGCAAAGGTGAATATAAAGATAGAGGTTGTAAAAAGATTTTACCTATAAAATACAAACCAGATTTTGTAGGTAGAGATTTTGTAATCGAATGTAAAGGTAGAGCTAACGAATCATTTCCACTTAGATGGAAATTATTTAAAGCATGGATCACACAACATTCACCTGGTATTGCGTTATTTAAACCTCAGAATCAAAAAGACTGTGATGAAACAATTGCACAAATAGAGATTATGAGGAAAAACCTTAGAACAAATGCAAAGAAAAAACAAACTAGCCTCTAAACATATAGCTAGAACTAAATATAAGGAACGTAAGATCGATACTTATATTAAATGGACAGTTAATAAAAGAGGTTATCTAAAATGGAAGGATCTGATTGCGATCCACGATAAATATAATATAAAATGCTATGGGTAAATCAAAACAATGGGAGTTATCAGCTGGAATATTTCCAGGATTACTCTTTGGAATAAGAAGTTATGAAGACGGAGATTTTCAAGTAGATCACGTCTTATATTTAGGAATATTTGATATATGTTTAACTCTATACTATGAAGAATAATATGAACGTACCACTATTTACAGAAAGAATACCTTACAAACCTTTTGAATACCCTGAGTATTATACAGAAGGTTGGTTAAAACAAGCGCAAGCATTTTGGTTACATACTGAGATACCTATGTCAGGTGATTTAAAAGACTGGAACGAAAAGTTAAACGATAAAGAGAAAAACTTAGTAGGAAATATCTTACTAGGCTTTGCTCAAACAGAATGTGCTGTGTCAGATTACTGGACACAAAAAGTTGTTGGTTGGTTTCCTAAACATGAAATACAACAAATGTCTATGATGTTCGGAAGTCAAGAAACTATACATGCTGTAGCTTACAGCTACTTAAATGAAACTTTAGGTCTTGAAGACTACGAAGCTTTTTTACATGAACCTGCAACAGCTCAAAGGTTTGATAACTTAGTTGCTTACGATGGTAATGATCCTGTAGGTATAGGTAAATCATTAGCTACGTTTTCTGCGTTTGCAGAGGGTGTTAGTTTATATTCAGCGTTTGCTGTGTTATATAGTTTTCAAATGAGAAACTTATTAAAAGGTATTGGCCAACAAATGAAATGGTCTGTAAGAGATGAATCATTACATAGTAAAATGGGTTGTCAATTATTCAGACACATGTGTTCTCAAATACCAGGATTAAAAGAAGAATGTAAAGAGCATATATATGATGCAGCTTTAACTATGCATAATGCTGAAATGACTTACATAAGTAAGTTATTTGAAATGGGTGATATTGAAGGAATAACAGAATATGACCTTAAACATTTTATTAAAAAACGTACAGGTGATAAAATTAAAGAATTGGGCTATAAAGCAGAAGGAAAATTTAAGTTCGAATATGACCAAAAGTCAATTGACAAAATGGCTTGGTTTGATCATCTTACCGGGGGTCACACTCACACTGATTTCTTTGCTATTAGGCCGACTGACTATAGTAAAGCAAATGAAGGCGAAGATTTTGAAGATGTTTGGTAAAAATAAAATTAAATAATATGAAAGAAAATGAATTAATATTAATGAAGAAAAAAATTGAGCAGTTAACTAATGTAGTTAATGGTTTAATACAAAAGCTTCAACAAGTAGATTCAATGGCTAAAGGTACGTTAACATCTTTTCAATTACATATTGGTGAAGACACGTGGAAAGAGTTAGTTGATAAACTACAAGAGATACAAAAACCTAAAGAACAAGAAAAAAAGTTTGAAACTGATGTGGAATAATGAATGGAAAAAAGGTGTTGATTACCCTGCGTGGGGAGACACTGATGTGTATAAAAAAACAATTGGCGGAGGCTATTTGTTAAAAGGTGAAACACCTTGGGATGCATATCAAAGAGTTTGTAAAACTGTAGCTAGACGTTTAGAACGTCCTGAGATGGCTGATAAATTTTTTGAATACATTTGGTCAGGTTGGCTGTGTCTAGCATCTCCTGTGTTATCTAATACGGGTACAGACAGAGGTTTACCGATCAGTTGTTTTGGTATAGATGTTGCTGACAGTATATACGATATAGGTAGTAAAAACCTAGAGATGATGCTACTCGCAAAGCACGGCGGTGGAGTAGGTATTGGAATAAATCAAATCAGACCCGCTAGTGCAAAAATTAAAGGAAATGGAACAAGTGACGGCGTTGTGCCTTTTTGTAAGATATACGATTCAACAATACTTGCCACTAATCAAGGGTCTGTCCGAAGAGGAGCTGCATCAGTTAATCTTAATATTGAACACCCCGACTTTGAAGAATGGCTTGAAATTAGAGAACCTAAAGGAGACGTTAATCGTCAGTCGCTCAACCTCCACCAGTGCGCTGTGGTCGGCGACAAGTTTATGCGAAGAGTTGAAAGCGGAGATACTGCAGCTAGAAAACTATGGGGAAAGTTATTACAGAAGCGTAAAGCAACTGGAGAGCCTTATATATTATTTAAGGGAAATACAAACAAAAATAACCCAACAGCTTACAAAAAGCACGGTTTAAAAGTTCATATGACAAACATATGTAGTGAAATTACATTACATACAGACGAGTCGCATAGTTTTGTTTGTTGTTTATCTAGTTTAAACTTAGCTAGATATGATGAATGGAAAGGAACTAATTTAATACATGACTCTATATGGTTTTTAGATGGTGTATTAGAAGAGTTTATACAGAGATCTAAAGGTAAAGTTGGATTTCATAATTCTGTAAGATCTGCTGAAAAAGGTAGAGCTTTAGGATTAGGCGTTTTAGGTTGGCACACGTACTTACAAGAAAAGGGCCTACCATTTGAAGGATTATTATCACAATATGAAACTAGAAAAATATTTTCACAAATTAAAATTGAATCTGAACGAGCCTCTATGGCCCTTGCTGAAGAGTTTGGCGAACCTCTTTGGTGTGTCGGTACTGGCATGCGCAATACTCATCTTAGGGCTATTGCTCCTACCGTTAGTAACAGTAAGCTTAGCGGTAATGTATCTCCTGGTATCGAGCCTTGGGCTGCTAATGTATTTACTGAGCAAAGTGCTAAAGGTACTTTCATTCGTAAAAATCCCACATTGGTTAAGCTCCTTCGCAAGCTTAAAATCAATAATGAAACTACTTGGTCTAAAATCTTAAAAGACGGAGGATCAGTACAAGGACTAAAAGAACTTAATAAAGTTATGGTTGGTCCTTATAATGATATACCAGCTAAAGATGTATTTAAAACATTTAAAGAAATTAATCAATTAGAATTAATTAATCAAGCAGGTATCAGGCAGCAGTATATAGATCAAAGTGTAAGTTTAAACTTAGCTTTTCCTAGTATTGCTACACCTAAGTGGATAAATAAAGTACATTTTGAAGCTTGGAAGAAAGGTATTAAAACCTTATACTATACTCGGACTGAGTCAGTGTTACGTGGAGATATTGCTGAGCAAGCAATGGACGAATCGTGTCTTAGTTGTGACGGATAATAAAAAAAGGGGGCTATTTTCATAGCTCCCTTTCTTGTTACAGGAATGTTTGGGTATGGTGCCCATTTTATTATTCCTTTACTGTGTGGCAATCATTATTAGCTCAGCTCGAGCATAATAACTTCCACTTTTCTTTGCCCAATCCATAGCATTATAGCCTTCATCACACATATCTACATAAGGCTGTGCTCCTCTTAAACATAATAAGTAAACAATATTAGCTTTATCCGCTATAATAGCATGGATTAGCAATGGTTTACCATCAATAATTTCAGTCGCATGGATTCGATTTACTATCAACATTGAATTTACTTTGTTGTAATTCCCTTCATTAATAGCATTTAACAGTTCTGTTTCAATATCGTTTGACATATTGAAAAATAACAAGAAAGATAAAATTAAGTTCATTTATAATAATTAAAGTGTTACATTATTATAATCACTTGATTCCCTGTTATTTACACCCTTAAAATCACTTTTGCAGATGTCTTAATTTGTTGATCTTCTTCTTGAAGGGTTGGCAGCTTCTTGGGCTATTAATTTATCAATATGATCTTGTATTTCTTGTTTTGTTACTTTTAATTTTAGTGCAATACCTCCATTCCAAAGACCTTTAGTCTTTTTATTCTTATCTAAAATGAGTATAGTTGGTACAGACTTAATTTGCTGTTTAAAAGACGGTGGTTGATCTTCTAAAAATACATATTTTACGTTAGCATGTTTAAGCCCACCTAAATCTAAATTATGTCTAGAGTTCCATGCGCTATTGATGTGTAATACTTCATACTGTGCACTTGAAAAACAACCACACATTAAAGTAAATATAATTAAAAGCTTTTTCATTTTATTTATTTATAATTTCAAACAGTTTATCATCTATTTTATCTAGCTTATCACTGTTGTCTTGAACTTTTTCATCGATGTCCATGATAGTGGATCTTACTAGCTCATCTTTAAGATCGTATTCTGTTCTACTTACCTCTGGTTTAGGTAGTTCTTTTGCTAAGTCTATATCCTTTTGCAAAGTAAAGTACATAGCCGCTAAACTTACGGCTCCTGCTACAAGCATACCAATTGTTTTTAAGTCTAGTTGTACCTCTGTGTTCTCTGAAATTTTTTGAGCCATTTAGTTTTTGATTTTTGTCCTCATAGAAACTTTAGTTGAATTAACTATAGATCTACTAGGTCTTGTGTTTTGTATATTTATATTAGGGTTTTCTCTTGGAGTGATTTTAGAATTAAAATTGCCAGGGTTTTCTCTTGGAATAAATTTATTTCTATTGTTCCAGGTTCTATCTGGTCTATTGTTATTTAGTTTTACTTCGTTTCTTAGTCTATTGGCTACTATGGTAACTTTATCTTCTCTCACTTTTTTAGTAACACCTCTTCTTCCTTTCATTACAGCTACATAACGAGGCTGTTCATACATATAATATCTTGGCATTGAGTAATAGTGGTTAAAATAAGGATAACCAAAAGCCCAGTCATACCAAAAATTATGTCTATTCCAATACATTTCAAATGAATTAAATGGATTCCAGAACCTAGCAAACGATGCAGATGAATAGAACGAAAATGGTTGATTAGACGCAAACTTAGCATAGTTCCATCTAAACGTAAAACTATTTCTCATCTTCCAATTTAATCTCGTATAGGATAGTGTATCTATTTTAACGGTAGAAGGAACGTCTAACCAAGGGCCTGATAAAGGCGGTGGTGGTGTTTTTTGTATTCCGCAACTAGCTACAGTGGCAGCTAGAGCAATAAGGACAATTTTCCATAGTTTCATATTATTTATTTGTTAGTTCAATTATTTTATTAACTCTATCATCTTCGTATTTAAGCTCTTTAATTTCTTTCTTAGTCAAACCTAAATTAATCAACGATTTTACTTGATCAGATTTATTAGTATCAACTATAGAGTCTCTACGTTTCATTTGTTTTATCTCTTCTTTAGTTTTACCTTTGTACTTTTCAAGTTCTTTTAATCTTTTTCTTTCAGCTCTGTCATCTATAACTTTTTGCTTTCTAGCTTTTTCTTTAGCTTCTTTTGATTCTATTTTTACAAGATCTCTTTCTTCATTTTTAGTACCAACATCCCATGTTCTGTAACCTAAAGCAAGTGCTATTCTTTGGAAAGTAGTGTTTCTAGCATCTAATGTTTCTACAATAGCATCTATTTCTACAACTGCTCTTTCAAGTGGTAAATTAGTTATTGCTTCAGCAAGTGATGCTACAACTTGATACGAAGGACTAAGATTTACTTTACCTTTTAATGTTACATCCCAGCCTTGTTCTTTTATAACCTCTTCATTATAATCTTTTGCTTTTATAGCATTATTAATTTTTCTAAGCTTAGAACCAACGGGTGGACTTAAGTTTAAAGCTTCGAGTAATGTGTTTCTATGGTCTTTACCAAATGCATCTTTTTTCTCTTCTTTAAAATACGTCATTATAGTATTTTTAAGAGTAGCTACGATAGCTCCATATACTCCAGAACCTCTAAGCATAGTATCAACCATACTGTTAAGTATTCTTTCTTCTTTTTTATCTAAAGTTTGTTTTCTTTTTTCTTCATCTTCTTCATCATCAAAACCAGGTATTGCAGCAAATAATGCATTTTGTAATGTAGCAAATATCATACCTTGAACAGCACCATAATATAACATTTTAGATACGTTAGTTTTTTGATCACCTCTACCATTAATAAAATCTCTTGCAGATTTGTTAAATATTCTAGTAACCTGAGCAGGTGTGTTTTGAAATGCTAATAATAATCTACCTAACGTACTAGCCTGCTGTTGAGATATTAACATAGGATCAGCCGACTGCTGTGATACATCTGATGTTGCAGAAAAATCTTCAAAAGCTTTGTTAGCAGCTTCAGTCTCAGACATACCTTGTTTTTTGTAAGTATTTAATCTGTTTCTATAAAATGTAGCACCCCCTGATGCAATAGCAAAACTATCCGCAAGTTGTGTTGGTGTAAAACCTATTTTAAGTAAATAACTTAATATTGCTTGTGGCTTGTTTAACGCACCTTTAGCAGCGTTAGCAAGTTCAGCTTCATTTACATCTTTTCTTAATCCTGATCTTCTTTGTTTTAACTTAGGTGAGTTCCATAGTGTAGCAAAATCTGACCAATACTGAGGCTGGTTACCAAAAGCAAGAGCAGCTTTAAAAGGATTATTATCTGACCAGTTTAAAAAGTTAACTGATGATATAGTTTGTAATAATGCAGATTTTCTGTTAAAGAACATGATAGCACCAATAGAATTGTTAACCCAGTTATTAAACTGATTAGTTAATCTATTACTACCAGAAGGTCTGTTAGTACCGTTTTTCATACGATACAATGAATCTTCCATCGCTTCTCTCCAGTTAGTTCCTAAAGCAACTTCCATTTTATTTAAGTTTTCTTTAGAAAACACTACATCAGCATTTTCTATAAATTCAGCTAAAAATTGTTTTCTACCAACTTTTTCAGTTAAATTATTTAAATCAGATATTAAACTTTCAGAATCCCAATAAGCACTAGGCTCAACCCATTTATCTTGTTTACTAATTAATAAAGCTGCTTCGTTAAATAAATTAATTTCAGGATCTTTATTTACAACATCATTAAGCTTTTTAATATCACGCTTAGATAAACCAGGTATTTCATAGCCAGCTTTTGTCCACAAACCAACTCTAATAGCTTGATCATATGTAAATTCCGTGCCAGGTATTGTCTTACTTAACTTCTTAGACACGTTAGGAAACTTTTTAAGTAAAGTTGCATAATCATTTTTAAGAGCTTGTCTATACTTATCTATGTCATTAATACCTTTTTGGTACGGCTTAACTAAGTTATCTTGAACCCATTTTTGCTGTTGCTCTCCTTTTTTTCCTTTACCATATAAATCGTACATTAAACCTTGAAAGTCTTGAGCACCTGAAGATATTAATTTAAAGTTAATTACTCTTGCACCACGTCTTTTAGCTACAATATCAGAAAATCTTTTTTTAGCATCAATACCTTTTGTGTCTTGAATTATATTATTTACATCAGCATTTAATTGCTCTGGCGTTATCTTAACAGATTTAGATTGTTTAGAAACTACTTCTTGTCCCTTAGCTATAACATTGTCGGCTTTTATGTTAGAAGCAGCTATATCAGTAGCGTTTTGAGCTAGTTCTTTATACTTTTTCATTTCTTCTGAAACAGTAAGACCAGTGTCAATCATTTCATAAGTGTTAAAATCTATACCACCATTTATAGAGTTAACATTTTTATTATTATATCTAGCCCAAGTAGTGATATTTTTCATTGTAAAAAACGCTGAAGGCATTTTTGCAATATAATTAAAAAAGCCAGCTTTTAATTTATTTCCAGCTTCTAAATCTTTTTTACCTTGAGATTTGGTATATTTCATTTTTTTATCATCAGCATCTCTTAAAGCGCCTTGAAAATAATGTTGCTCTATAAAACCAAAATTATAATCAGTTTTTCCTTGTAATGCAGAATAAAATAAATATTTAGCTGCATTGTTAACAGGCATACTATGCTCTTCTACTAATTTACCAGGTATTTTAGATAAAAATTTAATAGGTGCAGATCTTCTTACTAACGAAGAAGAATTAGAATCGCTTTCTCTCATAAAAGCAGCCCACATACCAATACTTGCGGGATTTTCTAACATGTTTTTTTGCATTAACCCTGCAATACTTTTTAAATAAGGTAACTTTAAAGCTTCGTTTTCTTTGAAAGCATCTGTTTTTGTGTATTCTTTAAATTTTTTAGGATCTGATAAAACACCCGTGCTGTAATCTATTTTATTAGGTGCTTTTAAACCATCTTTTTTAAATATACCAAGCTCTACAGCTTTTGCCGTCATTTTTTTGTAATCAGGATTACCGTTTTTGTTTTTAATAACCTTTATACCTAAATCTGAAAAAACTTCATCTTTTGTTTTAAACAAACCTCTTGCGCCTTTTGAAATCATACCAGGTTGAGTAATAAAAGATATATCTATTTCCCCAGCTAAACCATTTATCCAGTTTTTACGCATGGCTTTAAACTCTTTTGTATCTCTAACTCTAGATTCTTTTTTCGTTTTTCCACTTGATTTTGAAATATACTCTGTAGATTCTCTAAATATACCGTACTCTCTTTCTATAGCGCCTAAATCAATTTGAGATGCAGTTTGAAAATCTAAAAGCTGTTGTCTATCTTGATTTCCTAAAACTTGTATTTCTGCAGTAGTAAAAGGATCTATTTTAACATCTCTACTGAGCATAACTCTAGATTTGCCTTCACCAATTTTGTTTATTAATTCTATTTTTTTAGAATCAGCTATATCTTTTCTAGTATCTAATTCTTGTCTTGCAGCTAAATTAGTTGTGTTTCTTGCTACAATTTCCATTAAACCTTTTATAGCTTGAGCTTCACCACTTCTTGGTACAAAATTAGGATCTATTTTACCATCTTTAATGCCAAACGCTTCTAAAAATTGAGTTTGAGTTATAGTGGTATTTTTCTTATATTGTAAACTTTGTTTACCACTTTCACTATCAACTTTTATTGGCTTACCATCTGCTGTTTTAGATTGATTATAAAATAAATTTTGTAATTTTCTAGGTAAAGCAACGCTTTCACCACCTCTTTTTATTTTTTTATCACCTGTTTTAGATGTTACAACTCTTACAGGAGCATTACCTTCAGGTAATAACTTCATTAATTTCGATGCATTTTTAAGAATAAATCTTTGTATTTCTTTAGCTTCTCCTTTTCTTAAATTATCTTTTTTATTAAATATTCTTGAAGCAGGTATACCAAATATTTTTGCAAAAGCTTTTTGAGCTACAGATTGTGAAGTGCTATACCTTATATTAGATAGTTCAGATGTAGAAAGTTTAGAAATTTCTTTTTTAGTATCTGTTAAAAACTCTGTTGTATTGTCACCACCTGGTAATACAGAATCAGGGTTAATTTTTTTAATATTATCTATTTCTTGTACTGTTTCACTTGATGTATCGGCTATTTGCCTTGCTTTATCACTATCTATACTTGTAGTTTGAGCAGCGTCGCCTATTTCTTGCTGGTAAAACTTTTGTTTTTTAGGTCTTATGTTACTATCAACAAACGTTGAAAAGTTTTTACTAGTATCATATCTTCTAATTATACCAGGTAGATATTGATTAACAAATGAAACAGCCTCTACTCTATTTACAGTTCCTTTACCAGCTTTAAAACCTAAAGCATTTAAAGCTATTAATTCATATTGGTTTTTTAAATCAGGATTTATATTTCCTGTTTCTTTAGCATCAGAAGCTAAATCATTTACTGCTTTAGCTGATTTAGAAGCTTTTGAAGATGTTTTAGGCATTAATGCTCTACCTATTGTTTCATCTAAGCTAATTCCTGAATCAGGGTTGTAGTTCATAACAGTGTTGTAAACACTATTAGAAACATCAGGACTTGTTAGTAAATCTTGTATATCGTTATATTTCTGTTCTGTTCCAAAAACATTATTATCAGTAGTGTTTAATAAGGCTTGAACTTTTCCTCTATATTGATTAGCTATTTTTAAAGCTTTTTGCTGCATGTTTCCTTCAGCAGAATACATTACTGCTATTTTAGCTTCATTCGCAGCATCATATTTGAAAACACTATCTTTAGAAAGAGTGACTTTTGCACCTTCTTTAATAGTTTTTTTCATACCTTTACTAAACTTACCTTTTTCTACACCTTTATTAAAATCTTTAATAAAATTATAAACATCTTTTCCAGTATCAAATTTAGCTTTAACACCTATTGAAGACAAGGCTCTTCTAACAACATCACCTAGTTTGGTAAAACTGGTCTCTTCAAACTTTATATAACCTTCTGTTATTCCTTCAGAAAAAATAGTTAATAATTCTTCATCTTGAACACTGCTAGGATCATTTTTATAAGCATCTAATTTTTGTTGTATAAAAGAATTATTAAAACTAACACCTGTAGCTTCCATTGTGGCTATTTCTTTTCTTAAACCATCAGCCATACCTGATATTGCACCTGGATTATTCTGTAAAGTTTTAAATAAAGCACCATGAAAAAATTCATGCTGAGCCGTTGTTATAGCTTCATTATTACCAGCAACGTCTTCATTTACTACAATATCTTGAGATCCATCTGCATTTTGTACTATAAAACCATTACCATTAGCATCACTTTCGTTAATCAAAGGTATTTGGTTATTTTCATCTCTATTTCTATTTTCTTCAGCTATTCTTTTATTATTTTCTTTTATAACCGAAAGTGCTTCGTTTGAGTCCTTAGCTTGCTTAAACCCTATATTATTATCAGCAGCTAGTTTTTTAACATTAGCATCTGTTCTTTCTTTTATAAGTTGTTTATTTTCTGTAACAGAAGAATTTTCTATTTGTAAATCAATATCTGCTATTTTTAAATCAATTTCACTTTTACCAACTGAATTACTTCTTAAGTTTTCTTTTTGTCTTAATAAAGCTACTTTTTGTCTAAGCAAATCTACTTGGTTATCATTCATTATATCAGGAGCTATATTTATGGCTTTAATAAGATCCATACCATATACTGCTGATGATTCTATTTGTGATAATTGTAATTCAGCTCTTGAAATAGCTTTTTTATTTCCATTTTGTTTTGCTTTTTCTAATTGCTGTTGTGCTAATGCTTTAGAGTCTTTTATAGTAGTAAGCATGTCTGCAGCATTATTCCTATATTGATTAAAAACTTGTTTTCTCGTATTAGATATTTGACTAGGAGCGGTTGCGGCAGACGTAGCTCCAGTTAATAAAACAGTTCCTGCTAAAGTTTCTACTTGAGTTTCTAAATCAAAAAACTTCATTTCATTACTTAAACCTAAAGAAGCTTTAACTATATCTTGTATTAACAATTCACCTTCTTCTTCAAGTATTTCACCACCTAAATTATTTATAAACTGTTTAACAACTGTTTTTCTTCCTTGAACAGTTGCAGCTTTTTTTAAATTATTTATCAATCCTTTTTTTAAAGTTTCACCAGCAGCTGTGTTAAAAAATTTAGTATCAGGCATTATACCTTGAACAACAGCTGTAGCTAATGACATACCATTTGCATAAGCATTTGCTTCTCCTCCCTTCAAACCTAAATCTTTAGCTTCCATGTAGTTATCAGTTACAGTTGCTTTATAAGCAAAAGCACCCATCCTAAATTTATTTATAAGATTTTGAGAAGCGCCCATGCCTTTTAACATAGAATATCCACTTTTTAAACCTTTAACATCTCCTTTTCTAGCAGCCAAACCAACACCAATTGTAAATGGTAACATTTTAGCTATAGTTTTAGTAGCTGATCTAAAGGTTATCCCATCATTAAATATACTAGCATCCTTATCACTTATGCCTAACACGTTGTAACTCATAGCGGCGGCAAACTGATCTTCTAAATATGATTGAGCTGCCTCATCTTCAGGATCATCTCCAAATATTGCACCTTTTGCATCTACAGCAAGTCTAGACAACCAAAGGCTTGTTCCAACCGTAGCTTTACTAACAACCGCACCACCTTCTTGAACAAAAGTTCCAACAGCATCACTAAGATCACCACCTAATCCACCATCTATATGCTTGTCTCTCCATTCTTTAAACTGATCAGTCATTTTAAAGTTATTAGCAAAAACATTTTCTTCAGCATTGTATGCTAATTCAGCATTAGATGCTTGAAGATTACTAACAGCTTCTTTTCTAATCTTGTTAAACCTATCTAAAACTCCTTGTGGAACATTTTTTAAATCTTTGTATTGGTACAAAAGTTCATTTGCTTTAGCAAATTCATCTTTAAAATTTTTATAACCATTTGATAAAACCTTGTATTTTGCAGCATTTATTAAAGCTTCTTTATTTTCAATATTAAACGTATCATTGTTTAATTTTCGCATAGCTACTTTATCGTTGCTTAACAAGTCTATAAGAGCGGATTGTACTTCAGCTGAAGGTAAGATAGTTTCAGAATAATCAGTATCTACTGTTCCGTCTTCATTTTTAACTTTAAACGTACTCCATGAATCTCTATTATCAACGTTAAAAAGTTCATTTAAAGCTTTTTTATTGTTTTTATATTCTAATTGAATTGCCTCTGGTAAACTAGATAAGTATTCGTCATCAATAGCTTGAAGTTGTGCGGTTTTTTGATCTTCACTTAAATTTTTATCGTTTTTTATTCTATTTCTTTTTGATTTAGAATAAAAACTCATGTCTTCATTTACCTTACTATATTGTCTGCTAGATGAAGTTAAATTTCTTTGCTCTTGCTCATACTCAGCAGTTCCTTCTTTATATATACTTATTACTTCTCCATTAACAGGGTTTTCTTTATTTTGTAAATAATCTTCTCTTCCTTTAAAAAATTCTTTTTGTGCCGCGTTTGGTCCACCAGGTCTCTGCATTATAGCTTCAATATCTTCAGCTGTAGCATCTGGATTTAAATCTAAAATAGACTCTGTTTCTAAGTTCCATTCTTCTACAGTCGGAGGTATCATACTTTTTTGCAACTCATTTATTGCCTCGCCTAATGTATTTATACTTTCACCCGCGTTGTTTAATCTTTTTATATTTGCAGAAGCAAGATCTGTATTTTCAACTTGACCTTCTTCATTAAAAGTCAAAGTTTCTTTTATACCACCAATTTCTTTTTCTTTATCTTTATATCTTTGATTTAAAATTTTTAATTGTTCTTCTTTAGAAATTGAATCTTTATTTTCTTTCTCTCGGCAAGCTCTTGCTTTTGCGGAATAGTCTGTTGCTTTATATTGTTCACAGCCCATAAATTATATTTAAGATTGAATTTGTTCTTCTACTTGTACTTTTTCTTGACCATCAGGCATTTGCTCCTCAGCAACTTCCTCTGAAACTTCAGGTGTTTTTAACCTTGGTTCTCCAGATGGAAACTCTTTACCTATTTCTTTTTCTAAATACCATTTTTGATAATCTTTTTGAAACTTATCTTTTTGATTTTCTTTTAATGCGATACCTGGTCTTAAATAAAAATCAGTTACTTCCGCTAAAACATTATTGTTAAAAGCTATTACTTGATCTGAACTTTGGTATGCACCAAGCAATCCAGCTGATATTTTATCCATAGTTAAAGTAAACGCTAAACTCTTACCTATTGTTTCCCTGTCTATTTCATAAAAATCTTGAACCATATTACCAGATAGATCTTTTGCAGTAAGTTTTACTTGACCGTCTTTATCTTTAACCCTGTATGTTTCTGTAACTCCACCTGTTAATACACCGGGATCTGAAGGATTTTTCGTAGGTTTTTGCTCAAATATTTCAGGATTAGTTTGTTTAAACTCTTGATTTTCTTTTGTTGTATCCGGTATTGTAATAAACATGTCTTGAGTTTCTGACAATGTATTAATTTTATTAACTAAAAGTCTTTCTACAAAAATACCATTTTCATCATATATAAGCCAAGCTAAATTATTTATATTTCCATCTACAGCTTCAAGATCTATCTTACCTTTTAAGTCATCGTTTAATATGCTAAGCGCTATAAACCTACTTACTGGTGTGCCCATCATATCTAAACCACCCATTATTCCAGATATTTGAACCATATTATTCCAAACCTCTGTGTTAGAAGCAATATTTTCCATACTTTGTTGTATAGTATTAACACTTTGTAAAATATCTTCAGTCATTTTTCTATCTCTAAGAGGACTTTCAGATGAGCCATTGTCAAGCTTTAGTTTTAAATCTGAATACAACTTTATATATGGATCAAAAAAACTACTCCAATCAACATCTTGTGATGGAGTATCATTTTCACCTAACCTATAAGATAATGAAGACTGGTACTCAGAGATATAAAATTTAACCTCTTCGTTATCTTCTTTGTTTTTCACTAATTGTTCTTTTAGTCCCATATTTTAATTTTATTAAGGCGTTGAAGCTGGAGCTGGTGTTCCGTTAATATTTATGTTTATTGGATTACCACCACCACCACCACTAGAAGGCGATTGAAATTTATTAGCAAATTTTCCTACATTGCCAAGCATACCTCCGGCCGCTGCAGAATCCACTAAACCACCAACACTACTAGCTATATCACCTATTGCGTTTGCTTTTTGCATAGACATATTATACTCACCAGCTTTAGCTGCTTTATAATTTCCTCGTAAATAATTCATTTTACTAACATCTCTTCTTTCCTGTGCATTAAACTTAAATGTTCTACCTTGAGCATCTGCCGTTTGCATTCTTCTACCTTCTTGTATGTTTACGTTTTGTACTCTAACTTGTTCTCTAGTTTGTGCAGCTTGTAATCTTTCTTCACCTCCAGCTCTCATTTTTTCATTAGCAACTTCTTGTTGTTCTATACTAGCTGAAACACCTTTTTTACTTTGTAATGCAGCTTGTGCTAAAGCAGTTGCACCACCAGCACCCGCGCCTGTAGCTCTTAATGTATCTAAAGTATTTGCTAAAGCAATATCTGCTTCTTCTATCTGCATTTCAGCAGCAGCAGTAGAAACGCTTAAGCTAGCATATGGGTTGCTTAAGTTACCGCTAAGATCTTTAGCCATAGAACTTAAGTTAGCAAAGTTATCATAAGGATTAATTACCTTTTGTCTTCCTTTTTCAAGACTAGCCATTTCAGCTGTAGCCTTTTTTCTATCAGCAGCATATCTTCTCTGATTTCGTTTAGCAGCTGCTTTTTTAGCAAAACCACCAACTATACCGCCAATTGCTTTAAATAATCCCATAATTTATATTGTTAATATGATGATTCAACTATGTTGCTAGACACAGCGAATAGCTCATTTTTTACATTGTTATCTTGTGTGTTGTTAATGGTCATAATAACTGTAGACCAAAAACCTTTTATACCTGAAACATCAGAGCCCCAAATTACTTCACCTTGTTCAGGTGTTAAAGCTTGAGAATACTGTTGTTGTAAGTTTGCGAAAAATTTATTTTCTTTTTTCTTAAAATTTAAACTAAATAATTGTTGCTCTAATTGAGCCATAGAAGTAGCCGCGGCGTATGCACCAATAGGTAATGTTGAGTCTGATGAGCTAGCAATCATTGATTGTAGTGACCAACCTGGCGAACCCTCGTAGTTTATAGTTTTAAAGTTTTTTACTACAGATGGATTTGAATTTAATACAACAGTAACGTTTGAAGGTTGAACAGTAAACTCTGCCCCTGCACCAACATAAAAACTACCATAGTTACCAGAGTGATGTTTCCATAATAAACCTTTTTTAAATGTGTATAAATTTGTTTTTAAACTATTTATATAATCAGGTTTATAAGTAAAAAAGCTAGTCCAACCTTGAACATCTTCATCATAACTAACAGTGTTATAATCTCCACCACTAGGAGTAGTATTTTGTATTGACAATACATAGTTCTTGTTATGTAGATCAAAACCGCCTCTTATTTTATCAACTATAGAATTACCTTGACCATCAACAGCTGAAAGCTTATCTCTAAAAAAATCATGCATACCGTATCCTGATATTTCTACAATTTCACCACCAGTAGACAATCTAAGCACTGCATTTCTTTTTCTATCAGTAAAATATTTTCTATAACCATATACAGCAAAACTTTCTGGATCTTGAGAAATACCATATTCACCTTTAAAAGCTACAATTTGTCCAATAACTAATCTTCCAGATGTAGTTAAAGCTGCTCCTTCTGCAGAATAAATAGCATCTTTATCTATTAAAGCTCTACTAATTTTATCTTCTTGAAATATAATAAGGTTTGTATCTTCAGCATATAACTTTTGTATAGAACCATTAGCTGGATCTACAGATCTAGTTATGTCTTCTGCTACAGAAAATTGATTAGTATTGTTAATACCTGTTCTAGAATTGTATATACCTGAATATATTAAAGTGTTTATTCTGTTTTGTTGACCTGGATGTGTTTCTACTATATAAGCTTTAACTCCAAAATCAACAGAAGTATTATTATAACCACCTCTAATTCTAGATTCTTCTATATACCAGTCAGTTGCCGGCGTAGATGTATAATCAGCTGGCACATTTTCATATGGGGCTACAGGTGTAGAAGGAGAATTACCAACTACATTTGTCATCTTTTTAACCCAAAACGTGTTAAAGTAATTTAATTCTAGCTTCTTAGACATAATTTATTATCACTTATTTTTTAGCAACATTACTTAAAAATCAATACCACAATAACCTACTTTTATAACAACTCCGCTACTATTTACTTGAAATAATCTTCTACTAGTTCCTGTATTAGGATTATTAACAGGACCACAGTCGAAAGAATAAAATCCTTGTTGTGCTAAAGGAGAGGTGTTCCCAGTTGGTCCTTGCCTTATAACATCATTAACCTGTGGCGTACCACTGTTTGTTGTGTTGTTATAATATAAATTTGATCCACAACTTGTAACTTGTTGATTATTAGCGGGACAAGCAGTTGGTATGTTACCTATCATAGGAGAGGCATTAAAAGGGAATCCAATTACGGCATTTTGAACAATTACATTTTGAGTTACTTCATCAAAAGCAGCACCAACACCATTGTTTGCATCTGTTAACCTTATAACTATAGCGTAAGTACCTGGGTTTGCTAAATTCTGACCCAAAACTCCAGCAGAAGTTATTGTAAACGCTGATGAAGAAGGTGTAACACTTGTTATAGAAAATTGTAATTGACTTTGATTATTTATAATAGAGCCGTTAACACCCGCAAATGTTCTTATATTAGAATTTACAGTTGAATTATTGTTTGTTATAGTACTAGGTGATTGGTTTGTTATAGTTGGATCAACGTTTTGTAATGATCCTGTTATTTGCAGTGTTCCTGAAGATATACCAGTGCTAGTAGTAATAGTAAAAGACAAAGTAAAAACGTCGTTTACAGCACTGCTATCGTTATAAGTAAACCCTGAATCTATATAAAAATTAAATCCGTTTGTAGTACCATCAGCTGCAACGGGAAATCCAGAGTTTTGATTTTTTACTTTTATCCTACTGTCACTGCTGACAAAGTTGTTAAGTGTTGTTCCGGTTAAAACTTGACCAGTTTTATCAGTAGGAACTAAATCAGCCGAAAGCACGTAGGCAGTAAGGCCTGGTGATAAAGCTTCGTTTTGTGACCAAGTGTACGGTTGAAAACCTGTAGCACCATTAAAATCAGTTAATATGTCCGCATTTAAATCTGCTATTAAACCTACAGTCGAAGTTTCCCAATAAATATCTAATAAAGAATCTACAGGTTCAGTTTCATATATAGCTAAATGAGGAACCATAGCGCTTGCAGGAGTAGAGTCTACACCTATATCTTTAGATGTAGAAATTCTAGCTATAAGAGGGTTTGTATCTATTTGATAAACACTATTTAAACCGACTACACTTAAACTAGAATAAAGCTCAATAGTGTTATTAGCGGGCACAATCTCTAAAGACATGTTAGAGTCATTAGCTACTGAAATACTAATTGCTGTATCTGTTAGCGGTATTGTTCCAGTGTTTGTAGAAAAAGGATAAAACTGTGTGTTGTCTGTTAAAGTGTTTTCAACTCTACCGTATAATTGCACAGAACTTCGATACTGTTTTTGATCAGGACCTACTTCTGTAAGATCTCTAGGTATCTTATTAATATTATCATTTAATAAAACTATATTAGATGTGTTTGCATCATTTGGAAAAAGAGTAACTGGTGTGACACCTGTTTGATCAGGGTATCCTTTTATAATACCTGGAAGATAAACATTATAATAATCTTGTTCATTTTGTTTAACTACAATTTTATATGAATACCAACCGTTTGGATTTATAATATAAGTAAACTTAATACCAGTGCTTCCATAAATACTTGAATTTATAGGTTCTCTAGTATATACCTCATAAACTTGACCAGCTAAACTTACTACTTTTATAACTTCTTCAAAATCTATATATTCTCCACGTAAATAATCACCTACTTGAGGAACGTTAGCAACACTTCCTGTAACTGTAAATTTGTAAAGAAAACCAGCACCACCTAATACAGGCACTGATGCTGTCACTAAATTTATATTAGTAATTGTACTTGCATCAAATCCGTCTATTGTTGTAGATCTAGCTGTTGCATACATACCTGAATGTCCTGATGCTAAAGGCTCTGGATCTAATATTTCATTCTCTACAATAATACTTAAAGCGTCACCAAACCAATCCCTAACGCTTGGTGAAGTTTGTGATGCATTATTATATGGACTATATACAGTTGAACCACCATATTTAACACCATTAAGTGTAATAGTGTTTTCTATATCTTCACTAGCTAATATAACAGATGATTGTCTGCCAAATTTATCAGCAAGAATAAAACCTACTTGATAGTTTCTATTTTGTTTAACTGAATGATTAGGAAATTCTGCCCAGTTTTGAAAATCTGGACTTGTATCTTTTGGTCCTACACCAACTTTATAATTTATAGAGCTTGGTGGTGTATATTTATCTTTAAAATTACCATATATTATTCTATTACCAGCTGTTTCTTGGCTATATGCAGTTACAGGAACTTTATCAAAAACTCTAGTTGTCTGGTTTTCAGGTAGTGTTCTAAATGGTTTACTTGATTGATATTGGTAAGTTAGTATATTGTTAGAAGATCTAGCTATCATACTGTTTAAAGGAATAGTATCAACTACTTTTACAGCTCTACTTTCAGCTTCTTTATATAAAATATCTAAACCTATTATTTTATACGAACTATTCGCTAGAGTACTTAAGTTTTCAATAGCATCAGGGAGCTCAATAGCTAATTCAACATTTTGAACACCGTTTTCCATTAACTCAAGAACAGTACTCTTATATACCTCATCTTCATTTCCAGCTAAAATATACCCTTTTTGTTTAGGTATAAAAGCTATAGGACTAAAAGGTGCCATTATAGAATATTCACCATCATCAAACTGATACCTATAGCTAAACCTTGCATATCTTGATTCTAAAAAATCAGGATCACCTGGCCAAGTAGCAGCACTTCCATTATTAAAATCATATGTTATTTCTTCACCTGTCATTTTAGTTGAAAGAAAATATAAAGTATAACCACTTGTTATAGCAGCAGGTAAAACTTCATTCATTGTAACCGTAGTTCCAGAAACACTTTCTACGTATAAATAAGCTTCAGCGCCCAAAAGAGCCACTGCACTATTACCGTTATAAACAGCTAAAGACATTCCTTTTTTTACACCAGCAGAAGCTGGTATAGTTAATGCATTTGTTATAGGATTAGGTGTTGTAATTCCAGTTACTGTTATTTTATTTAATAAACTTATAGGTTTATACGGGCTATATTTAGCTACAGATATTTGATAATCATTTGTATAATAATTGTCAAATTGAGAGGACAATTTAATGTTAATTTTTCTAGGAGGATTAACATTGTCAGTAAAAAATAATAAGTCTTCTATTAAACTAGTTGCTGTTATAGGGTTTGAAGTATTAAAATTTAAAAAATCACCTTGAACTAAAGTAACATAGTTATCTGGCTCTGTGTATTCATATATAACACTATCAGTATTGTTTGTTCCAAATATAAATATACGAGAATTGTTTTTATCCACATGTGTTCCTATTATTTCTAAACCAGTTAGCAGTGGTGTAAAATTTGATGGATTACTACTTGAACTAGGAACTAATTCGTTACCTCTAACAGTTTCTAAAGCACCTATATCATCATCTTCTGATTTACCTACAGATATATTCTGTGCATCTCTATATTCACCATTAGGTATTAATCTATCGTCCAGATCTTTATTCATCTTGGACTTTAGAAAACTATTCTTTATTTCCGCCATGTATTAAAATTTAAGCCATTTAGACTTGTTTCTCATAACTTGAACTATTTCATCAAGCTTGATATTAGATATTCTTATCTTAGCATTTCTAAGTTTAGCACTTCTTTCTCTCTTAAACCTTTGCACTACATATTCTTGTACACCTACTCTAGTAGATAGTATTGAATATATAATATGTGCATATAAAGCTTCTTCAGCAAGTTTAGGTATTTTTATATCTTCATCATACGCATTACCATCAGATATATATTCTAATATTATTAATTTTTCTTTTAAATCACTAGAAAAACCAAATTGACCTTTTCTATCATCAACTATAAACCATCCATTTCTTTGACTAGTAACAGGATTTAAACCATATCTTTGACCTAAAGCATTGTTGTAATAGTTTTGCCAATACAAATCAGCTACATTATAATCATTTAAAAAAGCACCACTTAATTTTCTAGGATTATTAACATCCCAAGCCTCTGTTATCTTTGACGTTAACTCTGTATTGCTATTATTACTGTCTTGAACTATAGAACCATCATCAGCTTGTGTAGGTGTTGCGTATGGTCTTAATGTTAATTCATTAGCTGGATATATAGTATGTTGAACACCCATTTGATCTACCCATGAAAGCCTTGTGTAATTCACATAGTCTTGAGGCATTGTTAATGTTAAACTTAAAGGAACTGTAAGTTCTTGAGACCTTATACTTTTTAAAGTGTCATAACTAAATTCTTGTAAACCACGTTTAGCATGAAACATAACGTCAGTTCTTTCTACACTTGGTATTAATTTACCATGCCCAACGTATGCAACTAAAAAGTTATTAATTATATCATCTAATCTAGTGTAAGAGTAACTTCCATTATTATCCCAAACAGTATCTTCGTTTAATTGTATTTTAATAAACGAACTAGCTGGTAATTTTGCGTTTATAGTTACTACATTATTTGACTCAGAAAAAGGTTGAACAAGTTTAAACGTTAAAACATCTAGGTTTGCTACAGCTACGGCTAAGTTGTTTACACATGTAAACGTTTGATTACCTGCCGCAACACTTGCTATAACACCTACAAAACTACCATCAGCTTTTAAAATAGTCATACCTACCAACACGTTTGTATTAGCAGCTGCAACAGTAACATTTTTTTGATTAACTGCGGAAACTGTATTACTTGTTCCCGTGGTTGAAGCTATAGCGCTAGAAGGTGTTAACTCAGTCCACGTTAATGCGTTTGGACTAGTAAATATTTTAAAATTATTTAAATTATAACCATTAGATGCAATATCAGAACTGCCAAAAACTAAATTAGTATCAAAAGTAGATGTAAAAGTTTGCCCAACACTTGATGTTGAAGATGTTTGCTCCTGCTGCGCTCCAGCGTAATATTGTCTGTTAGTTTCGGTTATCAAACCACCATTAGGTATAGGCATATCTTATTAACTTTTTTGATTTGTATTTTCTTGTTGTATTTGAGCCGCTGCAACTTGTATTATTTCTTGACTTTGTATTACAACTCCAGCATATAAAAGTATTCTTGTAATAAGCTCTGTTTGCTCTGATTGATTTAATTCAAAATTAAATGATTTAGAACTAGAATAACTATACGCAGCGTTTGTCCCTCCATCAAAACCCCATATTGGAGCTATAGGTTTTCTTATATAAGCTACTTGAATACCAGCTTGAATAGTTTGAGGATATACAGATAGTTGATTTTTTTCGTACAAACAAATAGGGTTTGTAGTTGTAGGCATTGTTAAGTCAGATGTTATTAAATGATATAACTCACCTCTTTCAACTCTTTGTATTTCTTCAATAGGAACAACTCCACCAGCATTATATAAAACTTGACCTAATTTGTAAAATTGTTTAGAATAAACATTTGCAATAAGCTTGTCACCACTAGCGGGTGTCGCTACAAGAGTTATAACGCCACTAGCTATAGAATAAGCATTAGAGGCTAATTGAACACCGTTTAGAAATAATTCAATTTCAGAAGGTTGATTAGCTAAAGCAAAAGCATTGTTCGTTAAAGTGTATGTAGTTGGTGTATTATTAGGTACTGTAAACTCTTGTGTGGAAAAAGTAAGACCTGGAGTAGAAGTGTAAATTCCTGGTAAGCCAAAAAAATTACCAGCAGATATAAACGTTGCATTATCAAACTCTTTAAATATAGATATTTTTTCATCTATGCTTACAACTCTATCTGAATAATCTGCATTTGTTTGTGGTACACGTATTTGTTGATTTAAACTATCAAAATACGTTTCAAATATTTCTAATTGAGCTTGGCCTGCTGTTTTATTAAATTCTAAAGGAGTCATATAACCCCTTTGCTCTTTGTTCAATATTAATAAAACGGTTTGATATACGGTGTTTACGTTTATTGCCATTTTTTATTTATGTATTAAGAAAAATTAGTAAACACTAGTCTTGATTTAGCTCTTTCTAATTTATCTGTTTTTTCTATTAATAATCTTTGTAGCGTATTAAGATCTGTATTTCCTCTATTAGCAAGTATTGCATATACCATACAAGCATACATTGCTTCTTCTGCTAGCTTTGGAATAGCGGCTGATTCATCTGTAGTAAGTGCATTTGATAAATATGTTAATATTGCACCATTAGGATTTGTGCCAGCGGTACCATATTGTATAGTTTTAGCTACAAAATCTATATAAAATTTTCCAGCAGCTGGAGGTGTGGTTGTTGATTCCGTTTGTTCAGCACCTCCTACTGTAACCTTTATTACAGCAACAAAATCAGATGGTAAAAGATAAGTTTGATTAGTTACTACAGTTGTAGGTCCTTGTATAAATTGACTTTTTATAGTTTCATAAGCAAACTCTTGCAAACAACGCCTAGCGTGAAATATTACTTCTGTTCTTTTGCTATCAGGTATTATTTTACCTGCTCCAGTATATGATATTATAAAGTTATTTACAATATCATTTACAGATATAAAAGCGTTACTTATAGGTGTATTTGCCATGATTTTTTATTTTTGATTGTCTACGTTTATTTGTTGCTCTTTTTGTGCGGCTAATGATAAAGCTAATTGATCTTTAGTCATGACACCTGCGTATCCTAGTATTTTATCAACTAATAAAGGTTGATCAGATTGATGTATTTGAAAGTTTGTTGAGTTTTGAGCGTTATAAATATAATTACCTAAGTTAGGTTGTATATCAAAGCCCCAAATAGGATCGACAGGATATGACAAGTAGTTTACTCTTATAGAGTTTGTTCCTGCGCCTGTAGGAGTTAACGTAGAAGGGTAAAACGTTAACACATTGTTTTCATAAGTATATACCGGATAAAAAGCTGTTGGTGCTGTTAAAGGAGATTCATTAACGGTATAAACATCTTGCTGCTCTATTCTTTGAACCTCTCTACCTGGTGCTGTGCCTCCTGCTAAATAAATAACAGAACCTAGTTCGTTTACATTAGACAGAGCTGTTGTTAAAACTCCATTAGCTAATACTGTATCTTTTAATTCGTTTCTTTTAAATATTTGGATTTTTTCATCTAACAAAGCTAATCTATCTGCGTAAGCTACAGAGGTCTGTGGCATTCTTAATACTTGATTTAACTCGTCAAAATATGAAGTGTATATTTCTTGTTGGGATTGTGCAGCTATTTTGTTGAATTCAACAGGTGTAAGCACACCTCTTTTTTCTTGTTGTAAAACAACTAACACTGCTTTGTAAACTGAGTTTATATTTATTGCCATTTTAATATTTTAGTTAATAGTGATTAGGGCCACCAAAGTGACCCTTCACTATAATTATAGTTACATATTATTGTAACTTTTTATTGATTGTTTTAAAAACTTCTACGCCTTCATCAGTTTTAAACCAAGCAGCTAATGCTGAATAAGGTTGTTCATCAAAAGGTATAGTCATTAATTTTCTATCATTAGTTCCCCAATGGAATGTTCTTTGGTCTTGAGATAACTTAACGATACCTTGCTCTACAGCTTTAATACCTACGTTTCTTAATCCAACATTTTCATCATTAGCAATAGCTAAGAATCCAGCAGGATTTTTCTTTGCCATTAAAAGTAGATCTCTTTTTATTTCTTTAGAGCTCATTGTACTCACGGCGGATCCTTTTTCAACTCTTAAAACAGACTCAGCTTCATCAATCTCCATTTGCTTAGCAGCAAGTAAAGCATCTATTTCAAAGTTTATTTCATCTATTTCATCCGTTGCTATTACTTCAGGCTTAAATTCTTCATAAACATGACCTTTTCTTGGGTGATATAGCGATAGTAGTTTTTGTAAGTTTTGTTTTTGTTTAGGTACAAACAACATTCCTTCTTCAAAAATAACGTGGCCTAGTGTAACTTCTCCTTTTTGTTCATCTACAAACGGTGAGTTCATATTTGTTGCATAACGTAATTCTCTTTGCTCTCCATTTTTTTCATCAAAATGTAATAATGGATAACGTCTTGAATGTCTTGTTCCTAATGTATATGTTAAAGGTGATACTTGATTTGTTAAAAAATAAGTTCTATCCTTGATCTCCCATTCAGGGGTTGAAATTTGTTTTGTCTTTGACATGATATAATATAATATAATTAATAAAAAAATAAAGGGCTAGGCGCCGAAGCGCCTAACT
>Ga0206677_10000874_pt1 | contig 28657 bp, 20 predicted proteins | sample M130m12015metaG_FD_155475 | JGI IMG/M metagenome (GOLD analysis project Ga0206677, IMG submission 155475) | Ammonia-oxidizing marine archaeal communities from Monterey Bay, California, United States - M1 30m 12015 | ecosystem: Environmental > Aquatic > Marine > Intertidal zone | place: USA...
GCAGTTCTTCCTGATTTGCCGGATCCAATTGAGCACTGGCATTGGCAGAAATTTGAGGAAACGAACCAGATTTGAACCCCTGAGAGATAGAGCCATACAGAAGCATGTCGTCCGAAGGTTGCCAATCAAGGGCCACTCGCCAGGACAAATTGTCCTCATCTAAGACCTTCTTGGCGCCCTCTGGGCCAACAGGCGCGCCAGTGTCTGAATCAAACGTACCACAATCGCCTGCTCCTAGCTCCGTCCCAAAAGCGAAGTTCCATACCTGAAAAATGTTGGTATCACCATCAAGGTCGCGCGAGCAGCCTGCGAAATCGTGACTCTCGTCCGTATATCTAGCACCTGCTGTCAAAGTGAGAGTATCAGAAACCTGATAGTCAAACTGACCGAATACTGCATAGGATTCAAAGGTTGTTTCGGTGAAGTTTTCCCAATCTCGAAATCCGCCATATATTTCCGCTGCGTATTCCTCGCCAAGTTCGTAAAATAACGCTAAGTCACCATACGACCGTAGCTCATTCAAGACTGAATTCTGTCCTGCCCAAACTTGCCCGCGATCATCTAATTTGTCACGAGAGTAATAGAGACCGCCGATAAAATTGGTTTTACCATCTAACGAGCTACCAGTTAATCGAAATTCCTGTGAAAACGACTCAATGCTACCGACTTCACGATCCACTGCAATTTCGTATTTAACACCACCGCGGTCACTGACATCGTCACGCTCGAGATCTGCGTAGTTGGTCAGAGAAACAAGGGTTAGCCGGTCTGAAAGATCATAGTCTAAACGGGCTGTGACTGAACTCATCTCGGAGTCTATACCTATCTCTGGACGCGGGTTAACAAACGTAGTGCCGGGCCAGGTTGCAGGCTGATTGGAAGCGGTCCAGTCGGCATCCTCATTGTCTGGATTTGCAATGATTTCACTCGCAAATCCAGGAACAAGATAATCCGGCGCCTCGGGGCTTACCATTACTGCCTGACCCGCTTGGGTATCACCGTTATCTTGCCAATAATTGAAGGTGAGTTGTGCACGAAACTGTTGATCAGAGTCATAATCAAGCAGCATCCGTGCGGCAAATCTATCTTCCTCACCATTTCTTTCACCGGGACGGGAAAAGCTTTTTTGCCAGCCTTTGTCGGAGTTATCGGATTTAATTGCCAGCCGCGCTCCCCAGGACTCGCTGAGTGGCCCGCTGACAAAGCCTTCGATACCGTACTTTTCATAACTACCAGCGTGAAGCGTGAAGCCAGATTCAAATTCGTCAGTTGGCCTTTTGGTAATAAAGTTTACAAGACCACCGGTGGTGTTACGTCCATAAATTGTGCCCTGGGGTCCCTTCAGGATTTCTACGCGCTCAAGATCATAGGATAGACCATGGCTCATATACGGATATGGAAAAGAAGCTTCATCAACATAAACCCCAACCGGCGATGTCGAAGATAAATTTGGAGAGTTATAGCCAACGCCCCGAAGGGTATAAATGGTTGTACCCAAATCTGATTTCGCGGCCGTAAACCCCGGGATTAAGCCCGCGAGATCGCGCGTATCGGCTACACCTAGGGATTTCAGGTTATCTCCAGAAAAGGTCGATATCGCCATGCCAATATCGTTGACGCTCTGCTCGCGCTTCTGTGCCGTCACCAAAACTTCCTCAAGAAGTGGCGATTGCGCAACAGTTGCGGCAGAGGATAGCGCTATTGCAGCTGCCCCAAGACTAACGGCAAACCCGCGATTACATAAACTTCTATTCATTATATTAACTCCCCTAAAATTAAGTTTAACTGCGATTTTTCTTATATTTTTGCGTGAAATGAAAAGCTCAACGGTGTTTTTTAGTTGCTAGTTGTAATATAAAAACTACCGCAAAACGCTCTGTCTTATTTTAATTCCCAAAATTCCAGTTTAATAACCCTAACCTTTTTTGGTAATTTTACCGACCGTTAAGTCAGATTATCAACATATGCATTTAAAAACAAGCGCTACGATTGTTGCTTTCCTCGATTAAAGTCATTCGAGAAGCGATCAAGATAAGGTCAAATTTAAAGCTCTATAGGCTGCTAGGACTTGGCCTGTTGCCCGCGGTTACTATTGCGTCCAATCATTATGTCGTGCAGAATCACGTGGTTTTAGGTCGGCGGGGTCTAGTCGCATAACCAATCTAAATCACTGAATCTACTGCTCAAAGATACACATAACGCCAGTTTTAGCTGCGTTTTGGAATGGATAATCAAACATAATGGCGGAAAAACTAAACAGCATAAACGTACGCCCGGCACTGAAGCGTGACCCTGGTAAGAATGCTAATCACATCAAAAAGAAACAACAGATACTGCAGGTGGCAGCAGAGCTAATCCTTAAAAAAGGGTTCTCTTCAACCTCAATGAATGATATTGCTTCCCAGCTAGGGTTTAATAAGGCTGCGCTGTATCATTATTGTCGGAATAAAGAAGAGATTGCCCTCGAGATCGAGCGAATAAATCTAGAATATGTTAAAAAAATATTCGATGAAATAAACGAAAAGTGCGATAGCGGCTTGGATAAACTGCGGCATTTTTACATAAGCTACGCAAAAATGATGGCAACTCCCTTTGGTGCTGCCGGAGTTCAGATAGTAGCTCAGCCTATTTCCGATGAATTCGCGCAGCGCTCAAAACTTCTTTTTAAGGAAACCGACGACACCATTAGAGGATATATTAACCAAGGTCAGACGGACGGATCTCTTGCCAAGCTAGATGTAAGATGGTGCGATTTTGTGTTGTTCGGCACCTTGCACTGGATGCCACATTGGTACTTAGCACAAGGAAATATGGACCCTGAAAAGCTAGGGGAAGAAATGTTCAATGTGATGCTAAGGGGGCTGCTGCCTCGCTGAAATAGCCAGTGAGTTAGCTCGCTTCCAGTCAGGTATCTCTCTCCACATTGAATCGATGGTATCACCGAAACTTAGCGATCATCGCATCCATTAACTCCAGTGAGGGATTCCAGCCGTGCGTTTCACCGTTTCCATCCGCACGTGGCCATGTCGAATACATACTGATGACGAGGCCCGCTTCAGGTACGACACGGACAAACTGGCCGTGTATGCCATAGCCACTTATGTCTCCGCCAGGGTTGCCTTCGCCCCACCAAAATGAGCGGTAATACGGCTTGTATCCACTGGGTGCCGGATCAGACCAGTTGGGGTCGCCTTGCTGGCCCTTAATATCTTGGATAAATGCAGCCGGAATCACCTCATTTCCAAAGGCCTTGCCATCGTTCAGCACGAGTAATCCCATGCGCCCTAGGTCACGCAAGGTGGCGCTCATGCCATGGTCGGCTAAAACAAAGCCGCCTTTGTCCACCGTAATATTGGCATCAAACTCTGCACCCATCGGTTGCCAGAGATGTTCTGAGATCAGTTCCGCAAGAGGCTGTTTTGTCGCCGCTTCAAGTACCCAGCCGACGACATTAGTCGAACCGGATCGATAACTAAATGTTCCGAGTTTTGATTTGTCTCGTCCGACCGTCGGCAGAAATTCATAAAGGCCAGTCGGTCCATCTTCCGGGCAGTAGTCGGCGTCCGTCCAACCAATGGCGCAGTCTTGCAGACGAAACGTCGTCGTGAAGTCTGAATAGTATTCCGTGTAATCGGATCCATCACGCATATCGAGAACGGTTTGCAGTGAATCCGGGCCATAGCCACTCTTGGCAAGCGCGGGCACATAATGGGACACTGGCTGGTCAAGATCAATAACGCCCTGTGCGGCAAGCTTTCCGGCAACCAACCCAACAATGGACTTAGACACTGAGTTCATCAAATGTGGCCGATCTTGCCTGAGGTGGCCATAATAGTTTTCAACAATAATTTCACCGTCCTTGATGATCAACAAACCATCGATAAATTGATGCGCCGCGATTTTATTGATCGATTGTTTACGGCCTTGAAATTCGACGGAAAAATCAGCGATGAAATCATCACTCTTTTTAAGCATCAGGAATCGATCAGTATGCCGCGGGATATTAACTGTCGGCATCACTTCCCGCATATGACTGAATGTCCAGCGATTAACCGGCCCGAACTGGAACGATTCGAGGGTTAGATTTGTCGGCCGATCGCTCTCCTCAGCAATCGAGATCGATTGACCGAGGAGACCCGGGATCAACATTAACAGTACATTAATAGCCTTATACATTTTATTTCCCATTGCACATCTCTTGAACTGGATACAGCCTTGCCTTAGGCCATTATGGACAATGGCGAACGCATGCTGTCTTATACGTTGAGCAATAAATACTCTCGCTCCCAAGAAGAAATAACCTGGTTAAATTCCTCAAATTCCATCAATTTAATTGAGGTATAAAGCTGAATAAATCGCTCACCAAACAGCTTTTCGATGTCAGGATTTTCGCTAAGTCCACGCAGTGCCTCCTCCAGTGTTCTGGGCAGTGTGAGTGCCTCCTCATAGGCATTCCCTTCATAGGGTGCAGAGGGGTTTATTTTATTTTTCATGCCGAGGTAGCCACAGGCTAATGTAGCTGCAATAGATAAATAGGGGTTGACATCCGCGCCTGGCAAGCGATTTTCGATGCGGTAGTTTTTAGGACTCGCATCCGGAATTCTCAATCCAGTAGTGCGATTATCATAACCCCAATGCAGGTTAATGGGTGATGACGATACTCCCCGCGCAAAACGTCGGTAAGAATTAACATTTGGCGCAAAGAAACTAACTACGTTTGGTATGTATTTTTGTAGTCCACCTAAATAATGGAAGAATGCCTCACTATAATCACCTTCTTTGGTAGCAAAAATATTCCTGCCATCGATACTTGAGATAAGACTCTGGTGAATATGTTTTGCGGACCCAGGTTCTGATTTCATTGGCTTGGCCATAAAGGTTGCGTAAATATCATGTTTCAGCGCAACCTCACGAACCATTCGCTTAAAAGTAAAGACCTGATCGGCTAGCTCTAAGGGGTCACCATGAATAAAGTTAACCTCAAACTGAGCTGCACCAGATTCATGGATGAGGGTATCGATATTAAGTCCCATTGCTTCTCCATAGTGGTACATATCCTCTATAAAGTGTTCATATTCATTAGTAGCATCAATGCTATAAGATTGCCGCGCAGTCTCTGGCCGACCGCTGCGCCCAAGGGGCGGCGATAAGGCCATATCTGGATTAGTGTTGCGCTTAACAAGATAGAATTCCATTTCTGGCGCAATCACCGGGGTCAGGTTATCTTTCTTATACAACGAAAGAATATGCTTCAATACTGCCCTGGTGCTAAATGGATGGGGCTCACCGTTTTTGGTGAAGCAGTCATGAATAATCTGCCCTGTGCTTTCGTTAGCCCAGGGTACCGTGCGCTTAGTCTTTGAGTCAGGCTCCAAAAGCATATCGCCGTCTATGGTTTCGAGGAGCTCCCAGTAATCATCCGAATACTGCCCGGTGACCGTTTGCGCAAGTATACCCTCAGGCAGTCGGCTGTCCTCTTTGAGGAATTTTTTGGCAGGAATAAATTTCCCTCGAGCATTACCCGTCATATCTGGCACTAAACATTCGACTTCGGTAATTTTATTTTCCTCAAGCCAGATTTTGATTTCCTGCTGTGACTGCATGCCGTACCTCTTAAGTGTTTATCGTTGTGTATTACACATGGAGACAAATTTCTCAGTAACCGAGAGATAAATCCCTGCTCCATTGGGGTTGGCTGCGCCGGTTTTTGTTGCGCAATACAGTTTAATCGGGCACATCTAATGCTGGATTCCTGTCGAAGAAATTGCGAGGTTTTAACACAATCTCATCCACTTTTGCAGGCATGACTGGCCAATCTTCGGCCATGGGTACATGGTGGAATCCAATCGTCGGCCATGCGACCAGATCAGCATTCTTTACAGACTCATTGTCAGCGGCATAAAGGGGTAAGCCAACACCTGGGGCTGATTGGTTAACAGCAATCCCCGTTGAGAAGATCTCATCGCGCTTATATCTGGTGACCCATAGATTATTCTTTAGAAAGCCTGCCCGCTGGTAGATAGGATCTTGCAGCGTTACCAGCGGACGAATATTGGGAAACATCAGTTGGTAAGATGCGGGATAACCCATCTTGTTTGTCACGGATGCACTCGAGAAAGTCAATAAGGCAGGTTTCTCCACTCGCATGGTCGTGCGTGCCTGTTGCTCGTTTTCAATCGTCTCTCGGGTCACCGCCCAGATGGCTTGGCGATCGGCATTCTCAGGTTGGGGGACGGCTGTTAGTCGCTGCCGCTCAAAATTATTCTCAACACCATCGACATCCATATCAATCCGATAACTGAAGAAATGATCATGGTTAACCCCCAAGCGATAAGGCGCTATAAGCGTACCGGTCTGAGTTTCCGAGTCGGCGGTTGGGTCTGACAATTTTGCCGCGAAAACACCTTTGGTCGCGTCGATACCTGTTGATATCAGACGGATACGAACTCGTCCGTCCTGCTGGAAAATATAATCTTGAAAGTAATCATAATTACCAATAACCGCAACCATACGGACCACTAGATTGGTAGCGCGACGTGCGTTATGTTTTTCAATGCCCGGAACGCCGTCATACAGCGACTCGTAATGTCGCCAGCTAGGATAGCCCGGATCAAATTCAAAGATGCAGATGCGATTAGGTGCGACAACGGGTTCACCAGCTGCGGAGTGCAGCATCACATCTTGATATACAGCGTTGGCTGGACAATCATTGCCTTTAAGCTCCGTGGCCATATTGCCAAAACCATACTCGCCCATATCGAAGTACGCGCGGTAAAACCAGTGAATATCTGGGTCTTGGTAGGGCACAACCATTTCAGACATTGCAATCTCATAGGCAACTGACCGGAACCCTCGTTCAGTAATAAAGCCAATATTATTCAGGATCGTCCCTTGCCGCGGATCAAACCGGAGATGGAATCGCCAGTTCTGCCAATCGACTTGACTGCCCATAATGGAGAAGTTTCGTCCTTCATTTTGACTGATAGAGATAGGTTTAAGCCGCTCCCTTGTATCGAGGTCCGAGGGATGAAACTCAATAACCTCGAAGTCGCTTGGTGGCGCCTCGACGCCGACAAAGGAATCAGTGATTTCAATCAGTCGTAACTCCTCGACATCGAATAAAACACTGATCCCCTCGATAGGACGGGCGAATGCGCTGGTTGTAGGCAAGATACTCATGCCGCTCTGACCGCGGATATTGAAGCAGTCAAACCTTACAAGGCGGTCGTTTATTGGATCAGCAAGATCAGAGAAAAATCGGCCCACTGTACGCGGAAGACAGAGCCCATCACCTGAACTGACGCCTCGTCGCTCCAGCACCTCTCTTACCTCTGGTAGTTCATTCACAAGCTCCAACGCCGTGTTCAGTTCTTGTCCCACGAGCATCGGTTGTCCACTGGCGAGGAGTGCAGGAGGTGACAGTTCGGAGGTTTGGAAATCGTATCTCACCCGATACGATAACTTATCTAACCTGTAGAGCACGTCTGCTCCGCGTGCGGCATTAGTATCAGTCTGCCATGCGAGCGCTTGAGATTTATCGGGCTCCAATAAACTTATCCGATTTAAAACCAAGGTGCCATCTACTGACTCAGTAACGGCCGCTGCAACTTCCCGTATCTCTTCAGCAGTTAGTGAATGCCAAGGTGACAGCGTACTTTTATTGGTCAAATCGGCTTGGTATTTCTCCGGGGTACAGGCAGCAAGCAGCGTAAGAGAAATACCAAGTGCTATGTGTAATGACTTCATATCAACGTTTCTCACTGACCGTCTATACCGATGTTTTGTTAAGCGTTGTGGTTTGCCAGTTGGTATATTCCATAAGCCCATGCAATGAATTTTCACAGCCCAACCCAGACTGCTTATGGCCACCAAAAGCCTGGAAAGGCGAGTACTGATGAATTTCATTGAGCCAAACAGTACCAGCTTCAAGTTGGCTACCGACCCTTTCGACTGCCTCAAGGTCTTTCCCCCACACTGAGGCACCAAGCCCATAAATCGTGTCATTAGCTCGCGCAATCACATCAGCCTCATCAGACCATTTCAGCAATGGCAGAATAGGGCCAAAGGGTTCTTCGACTACAATACGAGAGTTATCTGGTGGGTTATCGACCAACGATACTGGCACAAACCAACCCGGAGCACTCTCATCGATTTCACCACCTATGGCAAACTCGTAGCCATTGGCATGGCAGTCTGCAAAGTAGCCTTTAACCTTGTCATACTGCATAGAGTTTTGGATCGGCCCCAAATCAGTATCGGCCTCAGTGCCATCACCTACTTTGATATTAGTGGCAATAAAGTCGGCCAGAGCATCACGCACCTCTTCGTAGATATCATCATGGATATAGAGGCGTTTGATAACATTGCAGAATTGGGCATTGTTCTGGAAGGCACCCCAAAATAGATGTTCTGCGAGGGCTTTAGGGTCGGCATCTGGCATCACAATTGCCGCATCATTACCGCCTAATTCCAGAGTCACGCGCTTAATGGTATCTGCTGCCGAGCGCATAACGTGACGCCCGGTCTCCGTTGACCCTGTAAAGGCAATCTTATTGATATCAGGGTGCATGGTCATCCATTTACCCAATTCATCACCACCACTTAGTGCACTAAGCACACCAGCCGGAAAAACCTGCTGCGCCAACTCAACAATTTTAAGATCACAGAGCGGCGTGTATGGGGAGGGTTTTACAATAATGGTACAACCGGCCATCAGCGCCGGCGCAATCTTCCATATGGCCAATAGAATAGGAAAATTCCAAGGCACAATAGCCCCGACCACACCTACCGGCGTCATTCGAGTCACAACTCGTCGTTCATCGGTATTCTCAATTCCCTCTTCTGGCAACCGTTGAGTCGCGATCCCACGCAGCCAGGCGATAGCGCCAAATACTTCAAACTCTGCACCAGCTCTTGGCTTGCCCTGCTCTCTTGTCAAAAGGCTCATAATGTCTTCGGCATTTGCTTCAATAAGATCGGCATAGGCCTCTAAGGCTGCTTGGCGCTCATCAGTTGAGGTCTTACTCCACAGATTAAAAGCCTGACGTGCTGTGCTAACAGTCTCATCAAGCTGTGCTCTGGATGCGTCAGGAACCTTTGCAAATACCGATCTGGTCGCAGGGTTATAAACAGGTAAAGTATTTTCAGTTGTCACCATTTGACCATTGATAGTCATGGCGAAATCTGCATCTATTTTCATTTCAAATCCCCTTTTTATTTTTCTTTGATGGTCAATTTTAAAACTGACTTTTGTTGGCCCCTGATGGGCTGCTAAACTGTTGGCTCAAGCATCCAGCGTTTTTAACTCTCTACGCATCACCTTGCCGGTACTAGTTGTGGGTAAGTCATCAACAAACTGTACAACTCTTGGTACCTTGTAGGCCGCCAAATGTTCACGGCAATAGGCGATGACACTCTCGCTATCTGGATTAGCGCCGTTTTTAGGTACAATGTAGGCCTTGGCCAACTCTCCTTTGGCTTCATCGGGAATACTCCCCACCGCCACCACAGCAACATCAGGATGACCAGCAATAATTCGCTCGATCTCGGCGGGATACACATTAAAGCCAGCGGTTAGAATCATGTCTTTCTTACGATCGACAATAAATATACAGCCATCTTCATCGATGGAGGCCAGGTCACCTGTATGCATCCATCCATCTAGCTCAATGGTCTCTTTAGTTGCCTTCTCATTGCCATAGTATCCCTGCATAACAATGCCGCCTTTTATCATCAATTCACCCACTTCCCCCGTAGGCATTGTGATGCTGACGTCCTCAGCATCGGCGATACGAACTTCTGTGTAAGGCAATGCAGTACCAATAGACCCATGTTTGATTGGGCCATTGGCGGCGAATGTTGTTCCCAACCCGCCCAATTCTGTCATGCCCCATACCTCGATCAATGGGCAACCAAACCGCTTCTCTACTTCTTCCATTTTTGGTTTCGGCATGGTCTGGCCACCGACAGTACAACAGCGCAAGGACGACAGATCATAGTTATCGAGCTCTGGGTCATTGAGCATAAACATGTACATAGTGGGCACACCTTCAAAACGCGTCGCCTTGTGGTCTTGAATGCTCTGCATAATCGCCTTTGGTTCAAACGCGGCATGCAGCACCAGAGTCATTCCATTCTGTATGGCGGAACTCATTACCACATTGCCATAGACATGGGCGCAAGGTAATGCAATAACCACCTTGTCTAGCTCACTGCGCTGATGCATCAGGGTAGTTATAGCAATATTCATCAGAATACTTTTATGGGATAGGCAAGCCCCCTTCGGGAACCCAGTGGTCCCAGAGGTGTAGCAGATAGTAGAAAGGGAATCAGTATCAATGGCATCGATCGTGAAATCGTCATTACTGTTAGTTAGAATCTCATTGAAAGATAATAGCCCTTCAGGAAGAGCATCATCTCCAAAGACAATAATATCTGTTACCTGAGACCTGTCCTTCACGCCCCGGAGAGGCAGTGCTTTTTCATAGGAGGCGATCACAACTGAGGCACCACAATCACTGGCAACAAATTCAACTTCCGCTGGCGTGAGCATGACATTAATGGGGTTGATTACCGCACCCATTTTAAGGGCACCATAATAGCTAACCACCCATTCCCAACAGTTTCCCGAGTACAGAGTTACCCTATCCCCGGGCTTTACACCGAGGCCGACCAGCGCGTTGGCGAAGCGGTTTGTCAGATCCTCTAATTCGTTATAGGAAATAGACCGATCCGGCAATATCAGTGCTATCTTGTCTCCAAAGCGCTTCGATGCCTCGAGCGGGATATTACCAATTGAACTAAGCATGTTGCCAACCCCTTATTTTTATCAGTTTGTGACGCACTTATACTGCGCTTTTAAACAATAATTTATTTATCTCTATTCCGAGCTACGGTTTTTTTTGAATTCAAAGCCCATGGCAATAATCGCAATTACTAGTAATAGAGAAATACCTATAAAAGAAGCTTCTATATCCACCGTGGCTATTTCCGCAGCCCACAAAGCCACCAGCATTAATTGATACATAACACCAAACAGACCCAGCGTGACTGAGGCAAGTTTGGTTGCCAAAGACAAGCTAAACAGTGGTTTTGCGACGAGCAGAGCAAACAATGAATACAGCCAGAAACCTAAATAATCGAAAGAGGTATATAACGAAAAAGGCACAGATACGTTCAAGATTCTCAGTAGCGAATCGGCCAGCTCAGCGCCTGATGCGGCGGTTGAAATGGTGTCGGCGAGAATGGGAATGGTCCATACAGCAATAAACTTAGGGATAATAAATGCCATGACCGACATCAGCACCACCATAGCAGCAATCATGGCCACTAGTGGGCTAGTGCTGCCAACCCGCCAGGCAATAGCAAAAAACGCTCCGGATAGACTCAGCATAGCGACAATCTGATTGACCCAGCCGGCAATAAATAATTCTCTGTTATTGCTGAGCCAGGCCACCCGGTCCGAATGCTCAATCGCATAACCATTTGGTGCGTCCAAAGGAAGATAGAGACTAATAATCGCCGTGACTATGACAACGAAAACCGACCAAAACCCGAGCCTGTTAATACTGTTGTCCAGTGAAGAAAAAATATCCATGTTTGCCTCCGCATTAATTGTAAAAATTGTTTGTATAACCTACGGAAACGGCAGTCTGGAGATTACACTGAGAGCTTGCGCATAACTTTTAGAAGCGACTTGATGGATATCCTAGAGCATGTCGTATGACATGTAAAGCGCCTTTAGACAAACAAAAGACAAACAAATTCAGTTAAGGCTGATTTGTGTCTTATTTGCGCAAGCGGGTACAACAGGATTGATTTGTAAATTGTATCTGCCAACGTAGGATGACTTGGCGTCAGAAGCAGATGAGTAGAAAAGAGGTGTTAGGAATCAACACCATAGAGTTTATCGACCAGATCATAGACTACCGAGCGAATCTTAGAGTCATCATCTTGCCAACGTTTGCCCGGGGCAACAAAAATGGTTGACCCCTCTATGAAAGCCATCAGGCTAATAGATTCAACACGAGGATTCTTGCTTCCAGCCTTTTGGAGTAAACCCTCCAGAATCTGCAAATATTCAGCATATATATCTTCAACCAGATCGGCCACTAATGGCTCCACCTGACCCATGGCCCAGAGTTGTGGCCAAAGTTTATCCGCCTGTAACCTTCCATCTGCTGGTTCCGACGAGATGAATTCCAAGACCCCTTTAATAGTTAGCGGCTCATTAGCTTTCATAGCATCAAAATTGATGTGGTATATGTCAGAGATATAGGCCACCAATGCGCGCAGCATTTCCTCCGAGGTTCGAAAGTGATATTGCAAAGCACCCAGCTTAATACCGCTGGCGCGAGCCAGGGCCCGCATGCTTAGGCTGCTATAGCCCTCATCAACAATAATATCAACTGCTGCCTGTAATATTTGCTGCTTGCGCTCACTCATCGATCGTAAAATCCGGTAATTTGCTGACTGTTCAGTGAGTTTACAGAAAAGGATAGCCAGAGTCTTCCAAGATAGGATTATCTAAGATTGTTTTTAAATGCGTATTTGCTAAGTTGATTTGCGGGCAGCTATTATACCGCGTGCCTTAATATTGGCAGCGAGCCGCAAAATAAGTACCAGCAAACCGAGAAAAGCAAAGACAACATCGATTGTCTTTGCATTTTGACTCAGGGCCTGCTCGGCATAACTCACCCAGATCGCCGCCCAGAAGTACCAGATACCGATCAGATGTAGCCAATGCCATTGGGCGCGGCTCATCTTTCGACGCACCGAGAGAAATGAAGTAATGGTCAACGCCAACAAAAAGATATAGCTGAGACTGCGCCCCAAAAGATCGCTCGCCTTATGGAGGTCATCCCAGTAATGGGCTGGATATAACGTTAGCAAAACTGCGATAAAGACTGCCTGCCAGCCGAATCCAGCTGCAAAGGATAAACCGGTATAACGGCGGTTTCGCAATAACCACTTTGAAAAAGCATTGGGGAAAAGCGTTGTTAGGGCAGATGTGACAAAGGCGATATATATCCAGGGAGAGGCAAGCTGAACAGATAGACGTATCAACTTGACCGTGGCTTCAGGCGAAGTGATACCTATGATCAGCATTCCGGCAACCATACCACCAAGGGTCAACAGCGCAATCAGGTAAAAAAGCGGCCAACCATTCAGTACCCTGTGTTGTAGCAGAGTCAGCTGACGACCTCCCCCACAGCACGAATCGACGCATCAATCGCCGACTGCACATAGGCATAGGCCTCGGAGTCAGAATTGGCTATGCTGATTCGACCAAAGGGCTGCCGCCCAAGCTCATGGGGTGCCTGTCCTGGCTCCCAGCGCGGATCATGAAGATCCATATATTCATAAGCATAGCCATGGGACCAACGATTAATGGTAATGGCCTCAATATCCCGATCAGCATCAAAACCAGCCTCACCAAACATACCGGTAAGCTGGTATCGAATTTCTCGCTCATAGTCAGCAAATGAGGTGGCCATTATTTTGTGCCTGCCAAGCCGACAGAGATCGCGCCCAGATTGTTTACCATCACCCTCTGGTGCAGGCATATGCAGCATATACATCACCATGGGGTCGTTCGGTTTGGTTGAAACCTGATAAGCCCCCAAATTCACGGGCGGCGCGTGGGTGACCAGCTCAAAAAAGCTATCAGCACAGACATAGAGGGATGCATCACTTTTTCGCACGGGCGCACTGGTTTTAAGCACTACATTGGCAGAGATAAAAGGAACTTTGGAGCCATAGGCTAAGTTTTCTTTTTGTGACTCGGGTAAATCCGGGCAGAGATGTGGAATCATCCCGTTGTATCCAGCAAGAATGCAATGCCTTCCCTGAACCCTATAGGCCCGATCACCAGACACATAGGAAATATCGACCAGGTCTGAGCCCCTATTGGCAACATTAACCACCGTGCTATTCAAGCGAATGCGCACTGGCGCATCTTGCAAATCCAATTGGGAATAATCAAAACGACTGGCAACCAGCTCCTCCATTGAATCGACGCCCGCCACCTGAGGGATAAGTTTATTTACAAATAGTCTTGCCACAGAGGCATTACCATCGGGGAAAATAGGTGAGCGGTACGCGTTGGGGTCCTCTGGCACATCAGGCTCCCCATCTGACTCTGGGAAGCCCATGGCGTTGGCCCCAGGTGCTCCCAATTCGATTGCTTCCATAATTGATGTACTGCTAATACTCTGGCCCCATATAGCTCGAACCCAGGGTTCTGTTAATTTGGCGCCCTGCTTGGAGAGGCCAACTCGTTCATTGAGGAAGGTGGCATAGGAAGTGCTGCGCGCATAGGCTTCTTTATCGGACAGGGGAATATCCGGCAAATAGTCTTTCTCACCACTGACCAGGGTAATTAAGTGGTTAGTATCTGTCTCCGATAAATTCAGCGACTTAATCATCGCTTTATAGTCACCAGCACCCGCCCATGTGGATCCCCAATCACCTGAGATAATAGTATCTTTGCCATACAGATTTTTATTCAAATAGATACCATAGGACGCGGCTCCGTTTGACAGAACATAATCATCTGGGCCTGCATCTTGCAGCGCTTTGAAGTCAACACCAATATCTTCAAGAACCTGATAGGCGCCTGCACTAAAAGCAGACTGCTCGAGGTTGAGACTACCGCCAGGACCCAGCAACATTTTGCCCGAAGACTGAAATTCATTGCGCTTTGCATGGCCACCGAAATCATCATGATTATCAAGCACCAGAATCTTAGCCTCGGGCCCCATCTGTTGCTGATACAGATACGCGGCTGATAGACCACTTATGCCGCCACCCACAATAACCAAATCGTAGAGTTCATCCACCGGCTCATACTTATCAGGTCTCTGCCCTCCCATCACCAATGCATGCGCTACCTCAAAGGACCCCTTATGACTTCCGCGCATACCCGTCAGCAGTGGCGGATAATAATCTTTGCCGTTGTTAATAGCGCTGTTACCAGCAGTACCGAACGTAAGAGAGCTGTAGGGAGCAAGAGCCGTAGCCACCACAGATAGGGCGGCACCATTTAAAAAATCTCGTCTGTTTATTTTATCTCTCATTTATAATTACTCTTCGCCTGCCACCCAGGCTTTGGTTTCAATGATAATCATCTCGCGAAACTTAACGGGCATATCCCAGGTTCCCTGCCAACCTTTTGGCACAAGAAAGCTATCACCCACCTCATAGGTCTGCTTTTCTCCGGAGACGGAAGTAAGGATAACCCTGCCTTCCAGGACAGTCACAAACTCGTCATAGGAAAACGGATAGCTCACATCTATAAGGGCGGCCTCGGACTCATAAAGCGCGACCACAAAATCGCCCTTATGTACTACCTTTTGCCAATGCTTATTAGCGCCTGAGAGCACTGTGCCGTCAGGCCAAGGCGGAATAGACTCCAGCTCGGTGGTCCTGAAAGCATCTTTATCTAGAGGTAAAACATCAATCATGGGTTGCGCCGATACGGTAACGGTAGCCAGTAGCAAAACCGCAAATACATAAAGCTTTTTCATGGTTTACTCCATTTTTAGTTTTTGTCAGTGTTTTTAGTAATCGGCTCAAGAGGGTTTCGCCGTTTGTTCTTCTACTGCCCGCCAAGCCGCGTCAAAAGCGGCTTGCATTAGGGGCATGGCCTCTGAATCAGAATTGGCAATTGAGATACGTCCAAATTGTGCCCGGCCAATCTCATGGGGTGCATGCCCCTCATCCCATTCGGGATCATCAAGCCCCAGATAAGAGTAGGCATAACCATGGGGGATTCGATTCACCGTAATTGCCGCTATATCATCCTCATGATTAAAACCATGTTGACCCAGCATTCCCTGCAGCTGATCACGAATCTGCTGCTCATAGTCCTTAAACGCTGTGGCATAAATCTTGTGGCGACCCATCCTGAAAAGATCCCGCGCAGACATATCTTTGATATCTGCTGGCGTGGGTGAGGCCATCATAAATACCGCCATAGGCTCGTCGAGACTCTGGGGTGGCTGATAGCCTCCTGAGGTAACTGTAGGTGCGGCACTCACCCATTGAAAAGGATCATAGGGACACTGGGTAAAAGTCGTTCCAAGTCCAGCAAAGGCTCGACCATTTTTTAGCAGTACATTGGCATAGACAAACGGTACCTTGACGCCGTAGCTCAAACCCTCTCTCTGCTCCTTGCTCATCTCCGGGCAAAGATGTGGAATAAGCCCGTTATAACATGCGAGAACACAGTGATCTGCGCTGACGCTAAAGGGCTGGCCTTGCTGAACGTAATCGATCTTTACATGGTTTACATCTGTCTCTTTTACCCCTACCACTGTGCTATTGAGTCTCATACGAGTCGGATTACTGTCAAGGTCCAAAGCTGCGTAGTTAAAGTTTGAAATGGCAACATCCTCAAAGCCCTTCATAGCCGGTGCAACATCAGGAATTAACTTATGGACCAATAATCGGGCAACCGACGCATCGCCATCAGGAAACATATAGGCCACGGGAGCGTCTCCTAAAACAAAAGCGCCCGCGAGATCACTGAGACGATTGGTCAACCAGCCCATAGCTTTTAGACCGGGGCAACCAGTACTCAGGGCTTCCAGAACTGTAAGGCTCCACCCCGCCGGGCCCAATAAAACACTGGTAAAAGCCCCCAGTATGGGCAAGGTTTCTTCAGCTAAACCAACGCGCTCGGTCAAAAATTGGTTGTAACTGACGGACTTCACGTATCTATATTGCTCCAAGAGAGACAAATCATCCAAGAAGTCTCGATCACCACCGAAAAAGGCAATCAACTTAGTTTGCTCTTCCTCAGGTATGGGCAATTCTTTAACCGCCACCTCATATCCTTGACCCCCATGGAAAAACCCTAACCAGTTTCCACTTAGGGTTTTATGGCCATCAGTAGTAGGAATCGTCATACCATTATTGGCGCTCATTTTGCCACCGAGCATATAATCATCAGGCGTATTGGCTGTCATTGCAGCTAGAGCCTGATCATCAATACCTATATCTTTTAATAATTCAACCGCCATTGCGCTATATGACGACATGGGCTCGATATTTTGAGCCCCGCCCAAACCAAGTACCATATTCCCATCTTGATGAAATTCGTTGCGCTTGGCATGCCCACCAAAGTCATCGTGGTTGTCCAGCAATAGTATCTTTGCAGTAGGGCCCATTTTCTTTCGATAATACCAGGCAGCGGCAAGACCACTCTGACCTGCACCTACCACCACCAAGTCATAGTGCTCATCTAACTCTTGATAAACGGCCGGCTTTTGACCATTCCAAGCTAATGCATGAGCAACCTCATAGGAGCCTTCATGACTGCCACGCATACCAGTGAGAGTAGGAGGGTAATAGTCGCTGGGAAATTTATTGGTGGCTGTGAACCCAGCAGATTGCGCTAAAAGCTGTCCCGGCATCAATAGGCTTGTACCGGCGCCAAGAGCGACACCATTAAGAAAATCTCTTCGTGTAATTTTACAAGTCATCTATTGCTGGCCCTTATGGTTGGCTTATTTCACGATGGAATTTTTGCCTTTCCGTATTGCATGTCGATTGACATGCAATACAGTATCATAACTCAGATCCACAAGTCGAGAAATGTTAAATGCAGCACCAAGGAACTCAGGTGATTAGCTTTGACTTAAACGGAAAACAACAGAAGTGACCACCATACTCGATACTCCGTTTTTGTGGGTGGTTAGAGACCAGCTCAAACTTAAAGGATCCAAGTTTGGCGGCGGCGGCGGGAATTATTCGGGCTTTGCCCTCTCCCCTTCGGGGCCGCCGTCGCTGCGCTCCCGCGTTGTCTCACCACTTCGTGGTTCGGCTGAACCCGCTGCGCGTCTTCATTCCAAAATCGAACGGCCAATAAAAAACCCCAACCCTATCGGGTTGAGGTTTTGTTATTGGTGGAGGCGGCGGGAACTGCACTTAGACTATAAGCTATTGATTAATATAGCTTTAATGGGTTTAGAAAACTGCTTTTGTTACATCCTTTGTTACATTGAATAATCCATTGTTTGACAGCCAGATAGTAAGCCAAACAACCTTGTATCGCGATCGCTAACCCCATCTTGTCAGACTCAAATTGTGGAGAGTAGGTTAGCTTTATTACCTTACAGGATAGCCATCAAATCTATCCCCAGCAAAATGCCCATCCCACGCATAATCCATTGAGTGCGTCTATCTAAATTTTCGTAGGACTCTCGCAACTTATCGATCTCATCTTTTGCCATAGTGCTACCCTGCTTAACTTTCTCAGCACCTGCAGCCAATGTTGAAATAGCCACGATACCAGCTGACGTACGACCGAATTTTTTAAGGAAATTGCGGCGGCTTGATATTGTATTCATGATATAAGTCTCGGTTTACGTTTCAAAGCTTATGTAATTAGCAATATATACTTTCGTAGGTGGCGACATCAAACCTTTAGCTTCTTTTGGCCTGGTTGCCAGCGGGTAATGTCCAATTGTATTGTACCTAACCCCAATCCACGAACCCATTTAGCGGCCGTATCGATGGATGCCCAAGTTTTAAGTGCTCCCTTATTGGTCTTGGCAGCAACAAATTCTAAGCCAGTCGTTACCTCAACATAAATAGTTGAACCCTCTGCGACAACCTTTACCTTTTTCACTGCACCCGCCTCTACTAAGGCTCTTATAATCTTCTCATCCACTTTAATCTGCTCAATAATTGCTATCTGGTCGCGTAATATGGTACAAACGCGTTACATTTGCAACATATTGATATAATTATGGTAGCCACCAAAACCGCAACACTCAACCTACGTATTGACCCAGCTCTTAAAGAAGCACTCCGATCAGCGTCGATACAAGAGCATAGGAGCCTCGCTAATATGGTAGAGATGATGATCCGAGAGCACTGCGAGACAAAGGGTATTGCAATACTGGAGCAGCAAGAGCTTTTTGATTCAACTGGCGAATCTGACAATTGATACCAATGACCTAAATCGTAGGACCATGTCTGAAGTTAAAAATATTTACTAGGTGAGAAAAAATTCCCACTTTACAGACTGACTCGCCAATCGGATAGCAACCGGGGCCAGTAGTCATTTATAGATCATGCAAATCTTTTATCAAATTACTTTCCCGACCATAGCTTAAAACAAACGCCTGTTTTCGAGCTCTTGTAATTGCAACATATACTAAACTCCGCTCCTCTGTTTCAGCTTGGATGAGAGAGGATTCGTCAGCCTTACCTTCAAGCGCACTAAACAATGGTATCAATCCTTCATTGGCTGATGCCAAAATTAGCTGGTCAAACTCTAATCCTTTTACTCTATGTATTGTCGCTAGCTTCAATACATTTCTGGTTTTTGTCTCTGCCTCTGATGGTTTAATAATCGATGTATCTACACCTACCTGGGACAACAATTTCTCAATCAATGATATCTCTCTGTTCGTTCTCGCAACAACGCAGGTGTTTGATGCTTCGGAATTAAAATCGATAACTAGAGTCTTGATAAATTCAGCTTGCTGCTGAGCAGAATCAAAATTCTTTAGAACAGGTGGGTGACCATGGGTAAGTGATTTATAACTGGAATTGTCATCATTGCCCCCATCAAGGTCATCAATCACTCGATTCTCAAGCAAACCAACAGCCCATCGTCTGATTTCATCAGTGGTTCGGTAATTAATTTTTAATTTTTTTGAACGCCCTATGATATTGATACCACACTTACCCAATACTACTTTGTTACGACCATAAATTCGCTGGTGAGCATCACCAACAATGAATAAGTCATTTTTGTCGCTGGGAATTAAGGAGCGCAATAAACTAAATACCTGAGTACCCATATCCTGAGCCTCATCAACCACAATTGAACTATAGTTAAACTTGATATTTTCACGCTTTATCAATTCCATAGCATCTCGGTAACAGTCATCGGCCTCTTTCTTACGATTACGAACTAGCTGTTCCCGATATTTTTCAAAGACAGGCCATATTTTTATCCTCTGCTCTCGATTTAATCGAGTTCCTCGTCCGATACGTGACGCTTTTTTATAGTCATCAATTGTCTCAATATTCTGAGGCTGAATAACTCGTTGCCACTCCTCTTTGTAAAAACTGTCAGAGAAATCTAAGTCAGATGGCTTTCCTGCAATCGCCCGATGCCAATACGTCTCTAGCACTCGAACATCCCATATAATTCCATAATCATAAGATTGTGACCGTAGAAATTTTTGAACCCAACTGTCTATATTTATCACTTCTATGCGGGACATAATTTCAGAGCTGCAAATAGTCGCAAGATTGCTTTGTATATCAACCGCTAGATTTTTGGTATACGTGGTAAAAAATACTTTTTGCGTACTATCACAAATATTTTCTGCCAACCATTTCGCACGATGCATTGCGACTACAGTCTTTCCAGTGCCGGCACCACCTAAAACACGAACAGGTCCATTTTTGGTACCCGTCGACAATTTTCGCTGCGACGAATGAAGAAATACCCGCCACTTCTCCATAGTGGCGTTAAGAATTTCATTTAGCTCCTCTTCTCCAGAAGGAACCACAAAATGGTTCTTTGATTGCATTCGCTCAAGAGCTTTTGAAAAGTCGTTTGTATCATATGACTGAGCCTCCTCAACTTCTCGCTCTGCCAATATAGACTCATAAGTTTCACCAGCCTGTATGAAAAACAACGCCTCATAAGCCTCTGTAGGCAGTGCTGACTGGATATTATCTAACTGATCCTCTGATGTTAACTGACGAATAATTGTAATTTGATCCTTAGGAACACCAAGTTTTAATAGGTGACGATCCTTGAGTGCATCAAATAGCGGAACTGACAGATCATCTTGGTATGTAATAGGTGCCACAGCAGGATCATTCTTTTCAATAACCGATGAATACAGTTGAAGGGTACCGGTACTAGGGTTTACATTACATTTATACCTATTCGCCCAAGCATAGGCTTTATCATGATGATCAACCCAGAGAAAAAGGTAAATGCCACCGGAACTAGGAGCGGACAGGATCACTCGGAATGCTTGATCTACTCGGAGGGACCTCATTTTTCCATCACGCGCGGCATTAATTTTCTCGAAATTTAAACCAGGTGACTTCGGGTTTTTCTGGAACTTTAGCACTAGCTGATTCACTTTTGCCTGAATGTTAGGATCAAGTTTATTAAGTGCACTAAAAAATGTGTCGGAGAGCGCTATATTTGTATTTTCCATTAGTTTTCTCTTAGCGCATTTAGACAAAAGACATCATTAGCGGCTCTATTAAATTATAGGTCTTTATTCCAAAAAATAATCTAGGAGTGATAAGTCTTAAATTGCGATCCAACAAGACCAATTTAAGGAAGGTATGATACCAAAACAATTAAGCTTTGAAAAAATTCCATAACTAATCAAAAAACAATAGTTATAGTGGCCGATTTTGTTACTAATAGCACGACAACAGGTACTTCCAACGTCAACGCTAGCTTGATCTCTTTCCAAAGAATTCTGTTGCTTCGTTCAACCCTAATACCCTCCAACCCGACATAGACTCGACGGAGTGCAAGGCAACCGCTAGCTTCTTAACCGGCCATGCCAATTCAAATTCAGCCACAACCTCTCCCCTCTGGTCAATTGCTTCATAACCCACTTTTGGCGCGCTGTAGCCCCCCTTCTGGCAGTGCAATAATATGCCATGGACAGATGGATCAGCGTATTTGATTACTTTAGACCAATCATTGTCCTCAAGCAGACCCTGCTCGCGACGCAGCCGATTTAAAAGCTGAGAGTCAGCATGCTTTACGTGCATATGCTCATGAAAAGGCTCTTTTCGATGACAGTCGGCGCATAGTGGAATTAAGTTCGCCTCACTATTGTCAGATTTCTCACCGTTTAGGTGATGGGTATGCAGAAGTCCTTTGTGATGGATAAGCGATACATTACAGTGGCCACAGCAAAAATTAGAGGCGGATCTAACCCTCAGAGAAACCTGATCCCAATCTTTGCTATAACCTTTTTTTACATCTCTGACATGGGTCTTGGGATAGTATTTGAACAGCGAACTGTAATTTGAGAAAAACTCCTCCAAGTTAAAGGTGCGAGCTATCTCTCCCTTACTTTTTGAATTCGTTTGCGCACCTTTGTAATTTAGCTTAGTCAGGCAGTTTTGACATACACCCAGCTCAGCATCGCCCTCAATAAGCTGTCCTGAGTCAGAGTTACCATAAACCGGAAATACGCCAGCAATATTATTAATAACCTTGTAGCGTTCGTAGCGATTTCGCTTACGCATATCGACCAGTGTTGTGCAATCAGAAACATGAAATCGATTCCCTTTAGCAGTCCCGGCAATAACATCTTCGATAGGTTGATATTTAGGGCTATGCTCCGGAATATATAGCAAAACCTGCCGTTCTTTATAACTCAACAAACCCTCATCAATCACTAGGTCCGCCAGATCAATTTCAACACCAGTTGTGCTCAGCTGAGTATCAATAATAAGATCATCATCGGACCAGACCTTACCTATATCAATACTGCGACTCTCGGCACCCATAGCTGCAACGTTTCGCCACAATTCTTCAAATTGGATATCAAGTTTCATTTCGCATCGCCCTGCAAAATTTTCTTGATTTGAATATCTGCATTGGTAATCACTCGGAAACTCACTCTTCTTGACGCCCGAAAGTCTTCATAACCAGAGTTATTTAACACTAACTTTGAAGAGGATAAACCCACAGCAGCAAGATTTAACTTTACCCACTCTTTATCGGCTACGATAGCTGGCAGTAAATAAATATACTGAAGTACAGAGCGAGTTCTGTCCTGAGAGAGCTTCATATTGCCAAAGTAGGCATCATCATTCGATGCATTACCCCAGGCGCTGCTGGTATGACCTTCAATACGCACTTCATTAATGGAGTTCTTGTAAGGATCCAACACATCCATATAGCGGGGGAAAAAATCGGACAGTAAGCGCTGATATTGACGACTCAAATCAGCTTTGCCTGACGCGAATAAGACATCTGGAGACTTAAATGTGAAGGTAAGAGTTTCTTCATTTATTTCAGCATCCCAAGTTTTTAGATCTTTTTTGAATTCTGTATTTAACGCCTCGAATATCGCTACTTGGTTATCTTGGTAGGCGACGGCAACCTGTTTAATTTGATCTCGCTCTACAAATGCCTCTCGCATTAACGCCACAGCGATAAATAGAAAAACCATCATCAAACCAGCCATCAAATCAGATACTGACAACCAGTGGGATTCTTCCTGCTCGTCGTGCTGACCTTTAAATAACATTTGCATGAATTACTCCCTACTGCCTTGCTCTTACAATCTGGTTCATTTCTTCCACCAGTTTTTTATAGTCACTGGTAAATTGCCCAGAAATCGACCCAAGGGCTGAGCCCATGGACTCCATAACTTTGGTTATTTCGGCCTCCATAGTCTTGTCTATCATATCTACCTGGCGCTGCACTGATTCCCCAGTATTCTGTAAAGATTCGCCAATAGTTTTTTCCAATCCCGAGAAAACACGGTCAGCCTGACGCCTGTGCTCATTCGCCTGTTCGTTAATAGTGCTAGAGAGTGACGTTTGTAGCTGACCCAACCCTTCAGAGAATGACTTCTGAATGACGCCATTTTCGGAGATCAGTGTTTCTGCAGCCTGCTTGTACGAGGAACTTAAACTAGAACCCCCTTCTTGAAGTTCAGTAATCAGGTTGCGCATATTATTGTTAATCTCGGTAATAACCGCCGTAAACTGATCTCTAATTTCCTCGGAGGAGCTCGCAGTTGCTGTGGCCTGCTCCGAAAGGGCCGCAGTCGCCTGTCCCACATTGTCTTTAAGGTCAGTAGCGCCTTCATTAAGAACTTTTTGGAACTCCTGGCCGCTAGTTAGAATACCCAGAGCCAGTTCATCGTTCGCGGCTTTGATGCCCTCAACGCCATCCTGAATCGCCTGCCCTACGCCGCCTTTAAGGTCGGCAGCACCTTCGCTGACGACCTTCTGGAACTCTTGACCACTTGTCAAAAGACCTTGAGCAAGCTCATCAGTTACCCGCTCAACATTACCTTGAAGGCCGGTGGCTCCATCACTGAGCGCCTTTTGAAATTCCTGACTGCTGGTTAAAATTCCCTGAGCCAGCTCATCATTGGCCGCTTTAGCCCCCTGAAGGGCCGCGTCAATCTGCTCCTGGATTTCCGGAACGGCCTCAACCGCCCTATCACGGACGTCCTTAAAGGCTTCTAAATGACGATCAAGCTCAGTGATTTGATGCTGATTGACCTCCATAACCGTTTTTAAATTGGTCATCGTTTCGGGTATAACCTTGGCGTCCTCGCTAATAGTGGCTACAGATACCTGGGTGGCGGCAATCGCCTCAACACCCTGAGCATATTGCGTGCTCATATCTTGTAGCTGGTCCTTATAGTTGTCCTGCCATTCCACCAATTTTCCTACGGCCAGATTAAGCTCTTTAAAGTTATCGCCAAACTGTTCGGTAAGATTGGTATTGAATTCCGATATAGAATGTTTTAATGCCTCAACTACCTGCTCTGTCGCCGACTTTGACATCATGTCAGCAAAGTCTTGTAACTTGATCCACAAACGATCTTGAAACGCTGCAAATTCCTCTTGCCGAGTTTTTGAAAGCTGTTTTAAATCTGTTGCAGATTCGGATATAACCGTTAAATGACCATCTAGCTTGCGATACTGATCGTTAGCATCGGCACGCTGTAGTTTTATCAAGCTGATCAGGCTGCTATCTTCATCGCCGGCGATGGATTGTCTTAACAGCTCAGTGGTTGCAACTTGCTCTTGCATCACCTTATAGAAATCAATAGAGCTGATATCGTCTTCGTTGATAATCTCGGCTTGCTTTGGGATCATAAATCCTGTGGTCACAATTACCTTGTAGATAATTGATAGCAACATACCGGCAAGACTGGAGATAAAAGCCGTTTTCAACCCCTCGAGCAGTGGCCCAATACTGGCATCAATATCGCCGGTATCAAAAGCAAGCAAGCCAACAATAATGCCGGCGAAGGTGCCCAAAATACCTAAGGAGGTCAGTAATGTGGGTGCGTAATTGGTAAACTGCGGCAGCTTATGTTGCCGCTTAGAGATTACTGCGAATAAAAACAGGCTGATCAATGCGAACAAAATAAGGTTCGTCAGTGCTGATGCGCTCAATCCACGAAGAATACTTTCAATTAATGTTGATGGCATTTTATTACATCCTAGATATGTTTATGCTTTAAATAATTTTACAAAGACCTGGTAAGCCAAGTACTCGTAGTTTGTACATAATATTTTTAATTGGCACCACTCAAGCCACTTGATGCATCAAAGTCGCGATATACTTCATTGATCTTTCCAAATTTTTATAGATGGCCGTTTTATCTAGTACTACAAAATCACTACTACCTATAACCATCTCTCCGTGCGCCCCCGCTCAAGAATTTGTCTACATAGCACGATTGATGACGCTAGTCGGTTAAACAAATTTAGCATGTGATTATCTTAATGTGAATAAAATCGATAATATTTAAATTATATTAAGTCGTTCCAACTATCAGGTTAATTGGCTCTTGGAACAGATTCACTGGACCCCTGATGGAATTTACATCTAGATTCTTGACCAAATATTTTTTTCGACCAGCGCTCTGGCTATTTCATTGAAAGAGGCTTTACCAAGTCTTGGTAGGTAATATATCTTTGCCTCACCCAGATTTAGTAGGTCCTTAGTTGTGTTAAGTTCATAGGGCGCTAAGAGCGTTCTTAGTCGCCTCGAAAGACCAAGGAAATCGATCTCATTGTTAGCTAAATCGACTGCTGCTAACGAGTCAATTTTTTCTTTCTCCATTCCCAATGAGAGGTTATGCAGTGATAATTTTTGCTTAATCGTGCCCATAGTTTTTTGGGCGATACCACTGAGGCTCAAGCACTGATCCTCAGTCAGTTCGATTAATTGATGGATATGTGTAACGCCATTTTTAGCTAGATTTATTAAAATAGGATTGGGAAGGTTCAAATCACACAACTTTTGATGTTTAAATTTTTGTGTAACTGGCCTTCTTCGGAACAAAGGGTCATAGGATTCAATTGATGGATCAATATATGAAACTGCTTTCTTTTTGTGACGATCGCATAACGAATCCCAAAGTTCCTCATACGGTAATTCGGAAGCATGATGCTCATTCCAATGAGCCTTAAAACCAGTCCAGCCACCACCTTTGAATACTTTTTCACACGATGGGCATTTTTTCTCTCCCTCAAATGGATGGTCACGAAAACAAAGATAACAGTCAGCGATATAGCGGGTGTCACCAAACCAAGACCAAAAAATATAAACAAACATCCCGGGTAAAATGCCTCTCCAGAACGAAAGATCAAAAACGTTTGATATGAGTAGTACTACTTCAATTAAACCGAGGGGCAGAAAAAATACCATAAGGCCAAACATATCCTTTGGATCCAAAGGCCCTAGAATTAGATCCCTCTTCCTTCTATCCGCTACCACTATAACTAGGTAGCCAGCGATCAAAGGCCATAAAAGATGTATAACGGGAGGATGACTTATATATGCCCACACAAAAGCAGCAATGCCCACGAAAATCCAAATAGTAGAGACTATTTTCTCAATAACTCTCAGTTTTGAATTACCCAGATATATTTTTGCGATTTTCATTTTAGTTCTCTAAAAATAATACGTAATGGTAAAAGCTATTAAAAACATACCAACAAGTGACTATTTAATTGCAATGCGAAGATCTCAACTGGCGTTAATCCGCTACGCAAGACACCCCTTTATTTGCCTTTAGGCCTTCAGACGATAGCCGCTTTCGTACCTTTGGAAACAACTTTATTGTCTCTAGCTCAAGTGACCTGAGTATACCAGAATGAATAGATATTAGTTTTTGCTCCACAGATTTAACCCCCGCGGCATCTGAGAACGATACTGACACGCAGGCATTACAGGACACTCCCGCATCGATAAGGTGCTGTAGCGCCTTGAAGGGTAGCTCATAGGCACTTGCCTGTGCGCCAGTCAGCCGGTGGAACTCTTCCGGGTTACAGCCTTTTATCGATACTCGAACATGTAGGTTTTTATAGCGAGCTAACGATTTTGCAAATGCTGGATCATCACCAAGCGTCATACCATTGGTTTCGAGGATATAGACAAACTCGGACTGCTCGACTAAATCTAGCAATTCATAGAGATGCTGTCTGCCTAATGTCCCTTCTGAAGCAGAGGCGGAGATAGTTTTGTGGCCGTGTTTGCGAGCATTGGCCGCTAGCCCATCGAACACCTGCTGCGGGGTGTAGAACTCGCCGGTTTGCTTGGGCTTCCAGACGGGTTTATCACTGAAGCAGAATTTACACCGTAAATTACAGCCCACCTCTGTGGCACTGGTGGTGCCACCATAAAATCGTAGGGTGCGCCCCAACTGCACGTATTTCCTGCGATTGCCGTCGACGACCACCTTTTCGGTGGCCGTCCCAAGGGCAATGGGGTCGTACCCGCGATCAGTCGCTATCACGGCCATAAAGCACCCCATTCTGTTTGTCCATAATTTTTCTGGTCAGGCCTTTAACCACCCCACCCATAAAGGTTTTGCCATCATTATTCTCGGCATGGTTCCACTCGTTATCGATCAACTCACTGATAAAATCGAGGGGTACACCCTTATTCTCACCGCTAATAGCGGCTTTATGGAGTCGCTTCAGGCCGTCCGACTTGTCCTTATCTCCCATTTTTGACTTATCGATGCTGTCCTGGAGCATCTCCACCGTCTCATCAAACGACTTGGTATCGATTGGATGTGGTCTACCATCTTTACCACCTACCGCGAAAGCAAACCGAGCGGGGTCCTCAAAGCGAGTAGCATCGCCATGGATCACCTCACTGGCCATCGCCAGTGCCTTCAACGTTCGGGGGCCCACACCATGCATATCTACCAGATCCTCAAAGTTTTCAATATCGCGGTTGTAGGCGAGGTCGAGCACCGATGCCAGACGGGCAGTGTTTATATCCTCCTTTCGGACATCATGACGATTAGGCATCTCGGCACTTTTCATGGCTTTGATGATCTCAGTGGGCTTCTCGTTGGTCAGTTCAATCATATTCTGCTGCAGTGTTTCAGCAGAGGGATCGACGAGATTCAGTATAGATTGATCCTCTATCCCAGCGATGCCTGTATGAGGGGCGCTACCGAACGATTGAACGGTAGGTGAGTGCCAGTGGTACCGTCTCGCTCGTCGACTGTTTTTATTCATGCCTTGGGATATTGCGGTCCATTCCCCTTCATCCGTGAGCAGAAAGTACTGCTGATATAGATCAAAACCATCTTGAATGGCGTTATTGTCTACTCGGGCACTCAGTCGCTGGGACTTTAGGATTTCAGGTGCATCTAAACTATGCCTATCAGCTACCTTGGTAATCTGTCTCGGCGTATACATCATCTGTTTGCCTTTGCCGCCTAGAATATGAACCCCTAGCTCATGGGATTTAGGGTTCAATTTTCGCTTCAGAGCACCAAGGGTCACAGCAGTGACACCTGATGAATTCCAGTGCATTCCCATTACAGCACCTAGAGCCTGAAACCAGTTGGGATCTGACATTCGGGACAAAAGCTCCGATTTGCCATAGTTGAGGAGAATCGATTCCACAATTGCCTCTCCC
>Ga0206677_10000876_pt1 | contig 28644 bp, 20 predicted proteins | sample M130m12015metaG_FD_155475 | JGI IMG/M metagenome (GOLD analysis project Ga0206677, IMG submission 155475) | Ammonia-oxidizing marine archaeal communities from Monterey Bay, California, United States - M1 30m 12015 | ecosystem: Environmental > Aquatic > Marine > Intertidal zone | place: USA...
TCGTCTTTAATGTCCTGTGCAAAATTATCTCCAGCAGTAAATTTAGTTATGGCATCTGCGGCTCCTGAACCTGCTTTACCTAGGGCGAATGCAACAAGACCAGCTCCTAATGCGGTCATTGTCCCTAAGAATCCTGCCTTTTCTGGGTCTGTTTTTGGTACTAAATTAATTGATAATAATGTTTCAACTTCCTTTTTAATATCCTCTGCAAAGTTTTCACCTTGACTAAATTTGGCAATTGCGTCTCCTGCTCCACCTGCGGCCTTACCAACACCAAATGCAGCCAAACCAGCACCCATTGCAGCAAGAGCAATACCAAGTTTTGAACTACCACCTAATAAACTTTGACCTTGTTCAATTACGGCAGTCTCAATTGATAATAAACTAAGAACATTATCCTTAATTTTATCAGTCCAACCTTCATCAAGGAATTTATCAACTCCACCAGAAACACCTGCACCAATACCCAATGCTGCAAGACCTATACCAATACCTGTCATTGCTAATGCCAAAGAACCACCATCAACTAATAAATTACCACCTTGTTTTTCAACCTCTTGGTTAATACCAATTAAGTCCATGATATTTTTCTTAATTGCAGGAACATCCATTGTTTCAAATGTTTTGATTAGTTTGGGAGCAGTTGCAAATACTGCGGCAATACCAATACCCATAGCACCGATACCTATACCACCAACACCAACCATTTTACTAATCTTGCCCATTAAGGCACCGCCACCATCCTTTTTACTAGCTGTTGCTGTGGCAGTTGCAGTACTCTTAGGTAGTTTTTGCAATTCATTACGAATCTCTTCAAAGATGGACATCCTTTCTCGGTTGTTCTCCATACCTTGAAGCTTTTGTGAATCAATTATATCTAGGAAGTTTTCAAAACCATATACCGTACGCGCTTGAAAGTCATTCATGACCTTCTGCATGTTTTTCATTTCTAATAAATGTCGCCTTGTGTTACGACCATCAATTGCAATTCTGTCAGTCGATTTATTGTTCGACTCCATTACCTCAATTAATTGGGCAAATTCTGATTTACCGGGTCCAGGCTTTTTTGGTTTTTCTTCTTCAGCCATTTTTATTCCTTAAAATTATTTACCAAATGCTTTACCAGCTTCTGATATACCAAATGAACCTAATGTTACCACCACAAATGATGTGTAAATTGTTTCAGATACTTTTAAATCTAAATCCCACACTAATGCAGTAACTAAATCTGTTATACCAAAGCACATCATTAAAAAGAATGATATAAAACCAATGATTGCTTTTTCATTTAAGTCATTATCATCTAAAAATAAATCCATAAATTTTCTTTTACGAGGTCCTAATTGCTCTGCAGCTCTTCTAGCTTCCTCTTGCATTTCTTTGATTTGGTCTTCCTGTTGGTCTAACTTTTCAATCATAGCCATATACTTATCTAAGTCTATTTCTACTTCATTTCTACTGTTATCTTGGTTGTCAGCCATTATCGTCTCCTATTATTCATTTTCTGAATTCTTTCGTTTTCTTCTTTAATATGTTCCTGTAGTAAGGATAAATATATCTCCCTCTCCCACGGCATCATACTTTCTATTTCTGTCAGACCGTATTTATGATGTTGCATTAATGCAAAATTTGTTTGGTAAAAATTTTCCAAACTCTCATGCGAGAGGCTTATGTAAAAAAACTATTCAGTCCTCTTAATTCAACCTCGTGTTTCTTATTACACTTATCACATTTATAATCGGTCTTATAATATACTGCCGGTACCTCTTGTAAGAAATTCTGAACCTTTTTAAATTGTTCACTACTTAAACTTTCAACAAATTCCTGTAGTTCCTCTTTACTTTGTGCACTAGCTTCGTGTACATTCTCATCATCAAAAATGGAATCCACACAATCCACAATTAAATCCATAACGCCTTCAATAGAGTTTAATTTTTCTATATCCAAAGAACTAATTATTTCAATGGAAGGATATTTCATCTCTAATCCAACACCAAGGTCTTTATCAAGTAATATTGTTCGCTCTTGATTTTTATTTATTATTTCAACATCGTCAACATTAATTGATAGGGGTGTAAGCCCATCACATTTTTCATCTTGACATTTAATCTGTATGTTCATATTTTCACCTACAGATTTTGCTCTTAATTGTAAAAACAAATATTCAATGTCAAATACAGTCAATTTATCCATATCTGGTAAATCATAACATGATTTAATGATATTTCTAACTGCCTTACTGATTTGCTCCATATCATTCGATTCTAAAGCAATCATTAATACCTTTTCCTCTCTTACAAGGAAAGGCCTCATACTAATTTTTTCTCCAGTAGATGGTAATTCAACCGTATACTGAGGAACATTCAATTTTGGCAAAGCCATAATATTCTCCTATATTAATATTAGCCTAGTATATCCAGTGTCGCACTGATACCACTTAATCCGGTACTTAGTGCTCCTTCTGGGACTAGTCTATCGTAACTCAATGTTACATTTAATTCCATGGGCCCGCTTTCGGTAGCCTGGTCCAAGTCAATACCATTTACAGAAGTTGGAAACGCATTAATGAGTTTCACTCCATAAATTGGTTTGTTTTTCATACTTAATTGCTGTATCACAACATCGCATGTAAAATCTTTTTTATATCCTGCTTGATATTTTTCTAAATTTACTATAGATGATAACCAATCATCCATCATTCTTCTGATATACATATCCTCGGTTACCAAGAATTTTAATTGTACATCTTCTTGTATTATTGCATAAGGGATAGGTACAGTTTGTTTTTCTGCTATATAATCAATTGTTGTAATTTGTTGTCCTGGTATTGACGCACCTTGACAAAGTAATGATATATCCCTTGGGTCACTTATTAAACTTTTCGCACTTGCTCCTCCAGCGAGAGCACCAATTATAGCTGATGGATTTAAATTTAAAAGTGATTGTGTTGGTGGTGTAAATATAACATTAAACTTATTTGCTTTTGCTATACCACCTCGTTTACTGATAGTTGATTTTAATGTATCTATTGTGCTCATTAATTTCTCGCTATTTTAATACTTTCTGACCATACAGCTGTTTTACTTTTTCTGACAAACTGTTCTGTTGGTAAGAATATTGCAATTTCCCAATCTGTCATCGGTACTCTAGAAAATTGTGATTTAACATGTTTTCCTAAATAGTGCTTAAAACATGGTTTAAATTCTTTATATTTTTTCACACCTTGCAACAAACCGTATTTCATTTTTCGTATTCTTGTTGTTTCCTTTACTTTATCTGGTGCTAATTTCATTAATTCATCTAAAAATTCTGCTCTTATATCTGGTCTTAAATAGTGTAAATTTAATCCATAAAAGCCATCTTTTGCTGGTTCCACAAATATTGTAAGTGGAAACCTATCGTAATATGGTAATGTTTTCTTATGTTTTGGGTCATAAAAATACATATACATACTACCAGGTAGTGTTCGAGTTGTTTTGTCAAGTGCACTATCCTTTAATACCTTTGCTCTTGATACAGACGATAATTCACCGACCTTTTTTTCAAACCATTTCTTTGAGGTTTTGGTTCGTGCTGTTACCCCTGCTCTCATAGCTTGGGCTTGTAATGTATCAAATAAACTTGCCATATAATCTATTTATATGTTTTTTAGAGTACTTTGATGCCTAGATTTTTTAAAGTTTCTTCTGTCCATACCTGGAACTTCCAACCTTTATGTTTGGCATATTGGTCGGCCGCATACCATTTGTCTTGATTTTTAATATAATCTAATTGTTCACTGATATATCTTTTGGTTTTACGTGACCTTTTCTTTGGTGGTTGTGTTTGAGATTTAGGTTTTATTTCAATTAAATATGTTTCCTTATTATCCATTTTTATTAATAAGTCGACATAATAACGATGTATTTTCTTATCAACTTGATATCGGTATGGTACTACTATCTCCTCTGAATTCCAGAGTTTTACTTTTGGATTAGATTCGCACCAACGAAATGCATTCCTTTCCCATAGGGAACGAAACACTACTTTACTTGGATTTCCGATATACTTATCCGGATTTTTTATTTTGTATTTCCCTTTGTAAGCCATTATAAATAAACCTATATATGTTTTATTTTATTTATAAAGGTAAAAATGGCAACAAGACACAAAACAGACGCAAACGCAACTACAATTAGTTTTCCATCTACGCTATCAGCAGATGCAGAAAAAGGCCTAAACCATGTTAGATTTGAAATACATGAATTACAAGATGGAAAAAGGATTAATCCTTATATAATTCATTTATTTCCACCAGTTGGTTTTTCAGCAACAGATGCTGGTAATTATGGTACTTTAGACAGAGGTGCAACTGGTGCTGGTATGAATGCTGTATTACAATCAATTGGTATCAAAAGTTCTGAAGAAACAGGTCTTACTGGTGCTGATATGAAAGCCTTATCGGCCGCCAATGTTGGATTATTATCAGGTATACCTGGTATCGATTCAATAGGTAGAGGAGCAAGAATTGCTGCAATGGAAAGAGGTATTGCACAAAACCCGCATACAGCTGTTACATATGAAGGACATCAGCTTCGTACATTCCAATTTGATTTTAAAATGATATCTGAATCAAATGCAGAAGCAAATACAATTAAACAAATTGTTGATGTATTAAGAAATTATTCAATGCCTGAATCAACAGGGGCTTTATCTATTCAATATCCAGCTCAATTTGAAATAGAATTTTATCAAGGCGAAGAAATTAATCCATTTATGCCAAAAATTACAACATGCCATTTATCAAGTATAGCAACAACATATAACCAAACATCAAATATATTTCACCCAGACGGTGCTCCTGTTGAAACAGATATTCAATTATCATTCCAAGAAATCAAAACACTTGTACGACAAGATTTATATGGAGAAGAATATGCAGGAATTGATGATAAATTTACAATTGTTGAAGTCCCAACAGTAGACCCAAATGCTACAACAGAGACACCAGGAGGATAAATGAGTTTTTTTAAACAGTTTCCAAAAGTACAATATGATTTAAACCGAACTGGTGTAAAACAAAATATGGTTGATATTTTTAGAAGTGTAAGACCTTTACCTTCTTTTTTAGATAATACAACAGCATATAAATTTTATGAAATAATAAATGGAGAAAGACCTGACATTGTATCTCAAAGGTTATATGGTACACCAGATTTTTATTGGACATTTTTTGTTGTGAATGATTTTTTACACGATGGTTATAGAGCATGGCCAATGAGTCAAGAGCAACTTTTTCAATATATGGAATCACAATACGAAGGATATGTAGTTGAAACACATGCAACTTCAAGCACTGCTTTAACAAATAGTTTAGCAGGTAGATTTACATTAGGAGAAACAATTACAGGAGCTACATCCAACGCAACGGGAACACTTACAAAGAAAAACATTGATATGAGTCAATTGGTAATTCAAAATGTTACAGGTGCATTTATAGGAAGCCTTGTAGGTATTACAAATACAACAGAATTGGTAATTGGAGGAACATCAGGTGATTCAGTTTCAACACACAGAGTATTTAAATATGCAGACGCACCATATTATTATTATAGAGAAGAAGATACAAAAGAGAAAAAACCTGTATCAAATGCAAAACATGTTGTTGGTGGAATTGCTGATAGTGATTTGGCTTTTGTATCAAACAGAACACATGAATTTAATTTAAACGAAAAAAGGTCAAAAATAAGATATGTTGACCCTAACTATATTTCACAATTTGTAGACGCGTATAAAAAAGCAATTAATAAATAATGGCAAATAAAAGTAATAGTGAGCAGACCAATGCAATTCGACCTACTTCTTATGTGGTCGAAAAGGTTCATTTATTCACAAATTTAAACTCAGAAGAACAATTTGTTGACCTAACATTTGTGTCACAGGATATTGTTATTACAGAAAGTATTTTTACAATGGGGATTTCATTAGATGTAACCATTGGAGATGCTACAGGACTCCTTGAAGGATATAAAATAATGGGAAATGAAAAGGTCCTGGTCCAAATTTCTCGTAGTGATATTGAATCTGGAGAGAAAAAAGAATATGAATTACATTTAAGGATAGCAAATATTGGTCCGTATTCCAGAATGAAAGATTCATTACAGACATTTACTCTTACTTGTGTTTCTGATTATGTTTATCATAATAATCTTATGACCCTCACAAATCCTTTTGAAGGTTCCATTGGTACTTCTATTGAAAATATATGTAAAACACAATTAAAAATAGATAAAGATGACCTTGAAATAAACAGTGAAACAGGATTGGCAAATGGAGTATATCCTAGATTAAAACCTCTTTCAGCAATTAAATGGTTATTATTAAATGCTACGGAAGGGAAAACACCCTTTTTCTTTTATCAAAGAGTTGCAGATAATAAAGTAGTATTGGAATCATATAAAAATATGGTCGATAAAGATTCATTTGAAACCTATGAATACGCTCCATACTTTCAATCAGATATAACAACAGGAAAGGATTTAAAGGAAGGTTATATTGAGGAACGAAAAAAGATTACAGCCTTATCATCTGATTTAGATATATCACAATTAAAATTAATTGCTGATGGTGCTTATGGTTCAACACTACATACATTAGATATCGCAAACAAAACATATAATACAGTTAAATACAATTATAATCGAACAGAAAAATTAAATGATAATGATTCACTATCTGACAATATGAAATTATTGGATAAACCTATAAAGGAATTTACGGAAGGAAAAAATTTATTCATATCAAAAAATTCATTAGCATTTAATGACCAAAAAGGTTATAGTGATTTAATAGGACCTGGTTATTTAGATGCACAATCATACATTAAAAATTTAAATACACTTACATTGGATATTATGATTGCTGGTGATTTTAATTTAAAACTTGGAGACAAAATTACCACAAACATTAACAGGGCTGGGTCGGATTCAAACGAACCTGCATTTGACCAATATTTATCTGGTAATTATATAATAACAAAAATAATACACAAATTTAGTACTAAATACACAATGAAATTAACAATACAAAAAGATTCATTTTCAGAAAGTATTGATGATATTATTCAGATACAAAATAGACCTGAGGTAGTATAATGAGAGCAGATGATTTTTTAAGTGGAGGTTTTAACTGGTTTACCGGTGTTGTCGAAGATAGATTTGACCCAGAGGAGATGAACCGTGTTAAAGTTAGATGTTTTGGTTATCACACCGAAAATAAAAATGAATTAGATACTGATAATTTACCTTGGGCTACTGTTATGATGCCAACAACTGCAAGTGGAACATCAGGAATTGGAGATACACCACACGGATTAATGGAAGGTTCTTGGGTTGTAGGATTTTTTAGAGATGGACCATCTGCACAGGACCCAATTATAATGGGAACAATTGCTTCCAAATCATCTAGTAGAAATAAAAATTTAGGATTTACTGGTTTAAATTATCCAAAAGGAGAATATATTGACCAAAGTGATGTAAACTTTTCGGCAAGAGCAACCAAATATGAACAGGGAACATCAAATGTAGAGAGAACCAAAAAGGAATATCCTAGTATTACAACGGCTTCTCCAGCAAAAATATCAACAGTTGCTCCAGATAAGGCAGATAGTTTTTATGCCGCACAAACATGGGCAGAATTAAAACCATTAAATGACCATAAACCAGATTATCCATATAACAAGGTGAACGAAACTGAAAGTGGTCATGTGTTTGAGGTTGATGATACACCAGGTAATTTAAGATTAAATAAACAACATGCTTCTGGTTCATACGAAGAAATCTATAATGATGGAACAAGACAGGTTAAAATTATTGGTGATGATTATGAAATCATTGTAGCAAATAAAAATATTCACATTAAAGGTAATATGAATATGACTGTCGATGGTGATTTACGACAATTAGTATATGGTAACTATCACTTGGAAGTAGAAAAAGATTTTACAATGAATATTAAAGGTTCATTACAACAAGGTATTCAAGGGAATCACGAGGCTGAAATTGCAAGAAACAGAAGTATTAATATTGGTTCCAATGATAATTTATTAGTGAATAATGATTTAATTCAAAATGTTGTAAATGATAATTTATTAACAATATCAAATGATTATACAATTAATACTGCAAAAAATTATGCAAATACTGCATACGAAAATATGACATTATTTGCTGGTGGTAAATATTCACAAAGTTCTGTGAGTGATTATGCAGTTGCTTCTGGTGGTAATATGTTATTTGGAACCACTGGTAATTTAACAGAGGAAGTAGATGGTACACATACAATGACTTGTGCGACTGCTGCATTAACATATAACGCTGGTGAATTAACAATTAATAATATAACACATACACAACATACACATGAAGAGGTACCAGGTACTGGTGGTGCAAGTTCTCCAACACCTGCAACACAACAAACATCTGCACCTACTACTGGGACATAAAAAATGAGTTGTTCAGAAAATAGTTTATTAAAAGGAATTAAGGATAAACAAGCACAATTGGATTCTCTTTTAGAAGGAGGAAAGGCTCAATTAGCTTCAATGTCCTCTAAATTAAATGAATTAAAAGTTGATTTGGATTCATTTAAACCTGAATTGCCTAACATTGGTGGATTACAAAAAGAATTATTAGGCCTTGCGGCACTGACAACACCTGAAGGTTTGGCCGCAAAAATAGCAGAATTAAATGAAAAATATGGAGCAAATGTTCCTAATTTATCAGCACTGATTAGTGGTTTAGGATTAGATAGTTTTCCACCATCAATTAATATATCTAATATATGTGACCAAATACCAAATGTCGAAGAAAAACCTGATGGAACAATAAAAGAAGAACCAAAGGAATCAAAACCTGCAGAGGAAAAACCACCAGAACCTACACCAGAAAAGAAAACAGCACCTGTTGAACCTATTGATTTAGATAAGTATGAATTAAATAAAGATTTATTAAAGAGAGTATACTCTATTTCGAAAGAAAATCTTGGAATAGGACCAATCACAAGAGTATTTAGTAGAAAAAAGGATAATCAAACATTATATGATTTAACAGTGCCTGAATTAATTGCAGAACTTGCAGAGGCTGGTGGTTCAACATTTGATGATTATAAAATATATGATTACACCTATGCTGATTTACAAAAGGAAAGGGAAAAGTTTTTAAAGAAAAAGAATGCAGAAGGTAAATGGGATTTTGCTACAGAAGGAAGAATATTTGCAAAGGAATATGATTTAGCAAAGGCCTATGCTGCAAGTGTTGGAAATCCACTTCAGTTTGCTGAAAGTTTTAATATTGCGGCGACACAATCTGTAGAAAGACGAAAGGAGAAACTTAAAACTTCATAAAATAGTTTATAAATAGATATATGGCAGGAATAAATCAATCAGACTTTAGTATTACAAGTGATATTTCAAAATCTCAAATAGTTTCCAGAAAGAAACCACATAGAGATTTGGACTTATCTCTTAAAATACACCCAATCAGAAAGGATATTATACCTTTAAAGGACGATAATGCGATAAAAAATGCATTAAAAAATTTATTGGTAAGTAATTTTTATGATAGACCTTTTGCAAGTGATAAAGGTGCAAATCTAAAAGGGCTTTTGTTTGAACCCGCAGATGTGTTTACTAAAATTTCATTAAGAAAAAATATAACGAATGTAATAAAAAAATATGAACCTAGGGTATTAATAAGAAAAATAATAATTAATGATGACCCAGATGCTAATTCATATAGAATAAATGTAAATTTCCAAATAAAAGAATATGACACAAACGATAATGTTTCAATCGTATTAAGAAGGTTAAAGTAAAATGGCAAGTAATTTAAATGTAACAGAATTAGATTTTAATCAAATCAAACAAAATCTAAAAAATTATCTAAAACAACAATCACAATTTAATGATTATGATTTTGAAGGTTCAGGTCTGAGTGTTTTACTTGATGTCCTTGCGTATAATACTCATTATAATGCAATGAATGCTCATTATTCATTGAACGAGGCATTTCTTGACTCTGCACAGATAAGAGGTAATGTCGTAACAAGAGCAAAATTATTAGGATATACTCCTAGGTCTGTATTATCTCCAAGAGCACAGGTAAATTTAGTAGTTACAAAAGCAACAAGTGGAACTATAGCAACAACCCTTACATTACATAGAGGAACAAAATTAAAAACATTTGCTGACGGACAAGAATTTCAATATGTTGTTTTAGAAACACAGACTGCAAATTTGGTAGGAACAACTTATACATTTGAAAATGTAGTAATAGTGGAAGGTAGTATAAGAGAATTAAAATATAGAGTTGATAATGATATAGAGAATCAAAAATTTCAACTTACAGATTTTAATGCTGATACATCATCACTTCGTGTTCGTGTACAAGCAAATGAAAACGATGCTACAGGATTTGATATTTATACTAAATTCGAATCACTTAAAAATGTAGATGCGTCAAGTAAAGTTTATTATTTACAAGAAAATGCCTCTGGTTATTACGAAGTATATTTTGGAGATGGCGTAACAGGATTTAAGCCAACAAATAATAATGTTGTAACAATTGATTATGTCACAACAGATGGTAGTGAATCAAATGGTGCAAATACATTCAGTATGGTAGATAATGTAGAAGGTCTTTCTGATATTGTAATTACAACTTCAGTTGCTTCTGCAGGTGGTTCTGAGGCAGAAACACTTGAATCAATTAGATTTAATGCACCGTTAACATTTACAACACAAAATAGAGCTGTAACATCAGAGGATTATGCAGCAATTATTAAAAAGGAATTTAGTAATATCGATTCAATATCAACATGGGGTGGAGAAGATAATGACCCACCAGATTACGGAAGAGTTTTTGTTTCAATAAAACCTTTATTATCCAATGCATTAACTGATGCAGAAAAATCAGATATTACTGGTGCGATATTAAAAGGTAAAAATGTGGTATCAATTACACCACAAATTGTCGACCCTAATTTTACTAATTTAGAATTGGATGTTGACTTTAAATATAATCCAAATTTAACAGATAGAAGTTCTGTTGAATTACAATCAGTGGTAAGAGATACAATATCAGATTATAATTTTAATAACTTAAATAAATTTGATGGTGTGTTTAGGCATTCACAATTAACAAGAGCAATCGATAGTTCAGACCCTGCGATATTAAATACTGTTATTCGACCAAGAATGTTCCAAAGCATTACACCTACAAGTGATACAACTGGTGCGATTGAATTACAATCACATGAATTAACATTTGTGGCTCCGTTTTTCCAATCAGGACAATCAACCAAATTTGTTTTATCATCAACAGCATTTGGATTAAATACAGACCCAGCTACTGACCACTTTTTTGGTGATATTCCAATTGTAGGTTCCACGAATAGAACAGTAATAATATATAAAGTGGTAAATCAAGAGAATGTAACGGTGGTAGCCGACGCAGGCTTAATGGAACCAGAAAATGGTAAGGTAACACTAAACAATTTTAAAACAAGTAGCACCGCAGCTATTAGAATAACTGCATTACCTAACTCACTTGACCTGGCGCCAAAGCGTAACCAATTAATTTCAATTGATAATTCATTTGTGACCATACTACCAGAGATTGACACAATCGCAGTTGCTGGTTCATCTGGTTCAATAACATATACAACAACATCTAGATTTAAATAATGGCAAATAGAAAATCAATATCTTCGGGTTTTGTCGAACTTGATAATTCGACTCTAAGGGATACAAAGGAGAATATTCGCCTTGACCAATTATTGCCACCTGATATATTAGCAGATAAAACTAAATTAGACCAATTATTACAATCATATTACACGTTCATGAATATGGACGAATTTATATATCAGGAAAATGAAGTATTTACCGATGTTGTTTTAGATGGTATCGCAAGGTTTAGAATATCAGACCCAAACAATACTAACAGTGAATTTTTTACTGATGAAACTGGTGCTTCATCAAAATTAATACTTACATCTCCGACTGGTAAATCACCTGCAGAATTTACTTTTGATGGTTCATCTAGTTCAATTGTAAACACATCAAATAATTCTCTTGATTTAACAGAATTTCAACAGAAGGCTTTACCAGTAGGAACAAAAATACAATACGATACTGGTGACGGAACAACAATTGGTGGGTTAACAGATGACTTTGAATATTTTGTTGTATTTAGTTCAAACAGTCAAATTAAATTAAGTCTTACTAAAGGCGGTAGTGCAATTAATTTATCATCTGTGGGAACAGGTAGAATACATAAAATACGAGGGGCATTTGCCACAATGGAAATACCTCTTACAGCTGTAAATGTGGCGATTACAAATGGTAATGACTTACCAGGTTCACTTGCAGAATCAACATCTGAAATAGGTAAAACATTTTCAGTAAATGGATTAACATCATTTAATAATTATTCAGCACAATTAACAACAATAGTAAAATATTGGGTTGGTCCAGGTCCATCGTGGGTAATGAATAACATTGAAGCGGCAATGGATATTGACCGAAATGAATCTAATTATTTAGAATTAATGCAGAAAGAAATTGCATCTGCCATACCAAGAGATGTTACTGTTAATAAAAGAAACCTTTATAAAAGAATACTTGATTTTTATAAGGTAAGAGGTTCCTCTGATGCGATTGAAATATTTTTTAGGTTATTATTTAACGATTCAGTGGAAGTTGAATTTCCATATGATTCAGTATTAATACCTTCATCTGGTGGTTGGGACCAACCAGAAACTGTAACCACTACACTAAATGGTGCAGTAAATAATTCAAATACACTTACAATTATATCAGCAAATGATGGTATTAGACTTTCATCTAAATTAACTGTAGGTACAACAATTGGTCTTACTGATGATATTCGTGTTTCAGCAATTAATGGTACAACAATTACACTATCTCATAATGTAACATTAGCAGATACAACAACGATTAATTTTGTACCAAGAGGAATTTATTTAGATAATAAAGGATTCCTATCAAATAATATTAAAATACAAGATAGTAAAAAATTCCAAAAGTTTTCGTATTTAATTAAAACAGGTAAAAATTTATCTGATTGGGAAAATGTATTTGATAAATTAGTACATCCATCAGGGTTTATTTACTTTGCTGAAATATTAATTTTCTTAGAATTATCAAGGAAGATTTTAGGTGATGATAGTTTTGATGTTGATACAGTGAGATGGGACGAATTAACAAAAATAATTAGAAAAGTTTTATCAGCAATGCCTATCAGACAACCAGGTGTAATTGGAGTCGAAGATGTTCCAATTCTTGTGGAAATGTTTGCTTCTACATTCTTACCTGGAATAGAAGCCAAAATACATAAATCAGGAACACTTTCACTTGGTCTTAAAAATGGTGTTATAACAGGAATTAATGTTACGACTGCCGGTTCTGGTTATACATCAGCTCCTGCAGTAACATCAACAGATGCTGGAACGCCATCAGGTCACACGACAGCCACATTAACTGCAGTTATTGCTAACGGTAAATTAACAGGAGTTACAATAGGTAATGGTGGTAAAGATTATAATGTTCCATCAGTTACAATTGCAGCACCTGCAGATATAACATTTAATGGTTCAAGTAGTTCCATTGTAAGTGTTTCAGGTAATAGTATCACATTAACAGCACCACAAGCTGCAGCATTTCAAGTACTTGACCAAATAACATATACGACCACAGGTACATCGATTGGTGGATTAGTATCTGGTACAACTTATTTTGTAAAAGCAAAATCAGGAAATGCTATTACTTTATCAGCAACTTCAGGTGGTGCAGTAATTAATATATCCGGATTAGGAGCAGGAACAACACATAAATTTAAAGGACAAACCGCAACAGTCACCGCAAGTAAAACAGATGGTCAGCTAGAAAGTGTAACAATTGTTGAACCTGGATTTGGTTATCCCTCTGCTCCTGCAATATCATTTAGTGGAGTTGAATCATCAAGTGGTAGTGGAGTAAATCCATCTGTCACAATAGGAATTACATCAGACGGCGAATTAAATAAAAATGCTATTACAATTAATACTGTAGGTGGTGGTTGGTCAAATTTATTTGCAACACCTGCGGCCAATACAAATGCAAGTAAAATTGCAACAGTAAGAGTATTCGGTAAAGCAGATAAAGCATATACAACGGCACCAGCAATAAACTTTACACAACCAACAGCAACAGATACAGAAGGTAATCCGTTAAGCACAAATGCAATTGCAGTAGCTAATTTTGTTCTTGATTCTGATAAACAAATATCAAGTGTAAATTTATCAAACCCTGGAAGTGGTTATGTAGATGACCCAATTGTAACATTAGGTAGTGCTGTTTCAAATGAACAAAGAGTTGCAGAGGTACCAGAAAAGGTTATTATATCATTAAATCACAATGATGTAAACAATTTAATGACACAAATTAAAGTAAATCCAAAACAATCATCTGGTTCAAAAAGAGGATATACATTATATGATGGTCAAAGATTTGATGTGGCAAAGGATACATTACACCCATCATCAAATCCTGATTTTACAATAACACAACAAACACCAGTTGCAGACAAATTTTTATCAGAACACACAGTAAAGGTATTGGACCCCAATTTTAGAACCATTATAAATAATAATTACATACAAAGGAAAGGCACAGACAATTTCTTTACTAGTGCAAGATTGTATAACACAAACCAAACAATTGAATTTTTAGGAAGTAAAACCTTACAAACTATCAATTCAAATGATATAAATAAGTATAATACACGAACATTCGTGGAAATAGAATAATAGGAAATAATTATGGCAGCAATAGTATCATCAAATTTTAGGGTTTTAAACGCTAATAACTTTAAAGAAGATGTATCCGATAGCAGTGTCTATGTAGCAATAGGTAAATCAGATGTGTGGTCAAATACTACATCAGACACAGTTGACGGAACACCAGCAACTCCAAATGACCATTTGGATGATTTAGGGGAATTAAGAGCACAATTAACTGGTATGAAGAAGGTTACAGCTTCTGATTTATCAAATGTAGTACCAAGATACACTTGGACTTCTGGTAATTCATATCATGCATGGAAATCAAATGACGCAAGTATTTTTGATAAAGCATTTTATATCGTAACATCAGAATTTAAAGTTTATAAATGTATTAAGGCCGGCGGTGGAGCTTCAAGCATTCAGCCAACTCAAACATTAACTGACCCAACAGCTGAATCAGATGGTTATACATGGAAATATATGTATACTATTGGTGTTGCTGATTCAACAAAATTCTTAACAAATGCATATATGCCGGTTAAAACAATTTCATTAAGTGCTGAAGCAGTTATCGCTGCCACGACCTCTTCAAGCACTACTGTAACACTAACTGCATCTAATCTAAATATTTTAGTTGGTATGACCGTTTCGGGTACCGGCATTTCTGGTACACCAACGGTTTCAGCTAGAAATGGTAATGTATTAACACTTTCTGCTGCACAATCACTTACTGCAGGAAATAGATTAACATTTGCTTTTGCTAACGATGCTGCGGCAGAATCAAATCTAACTGAATCAGATTTCGCACAATATCTAAACCAAAAGGCTTCAAGAGATTCCTCAACAGCGGCGGGTATAGAACATATTACTGTAACAGCTGGTGGTACAGGTTACACTAACGGAACACATGAATTTGCTGCTGGTAGTTCAGGTGCAAGATTTGTAACAATTACAGGTGATGGAACAGGAGCAACTGCAACAGCAACAGTAGCTAATAACACAGTAACAGGAATCACAATAACAAATAAAGGAACTAATTATACAGTGGCTGATATTGTTATTGCTGGACAAGGTGGTTCAGACGCCACAGCAGAGGCAACTCTTGCTCCTAAAGCAGGACATGGAGTTGACCCAGTATCAGAATTAGGTGGATTCTTTAGTTCACTTAATGTTCAATTGGACGGTGCAGATGGTAGTGGAGATATTACAGTAGGTAATGACTTCAGACAAATTTCTTTAATTAAAGAACCAAGAGTTTATAACGCAACTCCATTGGCTGGTGCAGTTGCAACTGCTGATACATTAAAAGCAACAAAAGCTTTAGATTTTACTGGTTCAGCAAGTGGCGTAAATGCATATCAAGTTGATGAATTATTAGTTCAAGCAACAACTGGTGCACAGGGATATGTGGTTGAAATAGACGCATCAAATGGTTATGTTCATTATCATCAAAATGATAAAACAGGTTATACAGCATTTGGTGCTGGATTGGTTGTAACTGGCCAAACAAGTACAACTGCATTAACCACTGAATCAACTCCAGTAATTAATCCGGAAGTTGATAGGGCAAGTGGTGAAGTATTATTTTATGAGAACAGACAAGCAATTAGCAGAACAACAACACAGATTGAAGATATAAAACTTATATTAGAATTCTAATATAAAATAGGAAACATTTATGAGTACAACAGTAGTAAAACAATACAATAATAGTCCTTATTTTGATGATTTTGACGAAACTAAAAATTATCATAGGATATTATATAAACCAGGATTTTCAGTTCAAGCTCGTGAGCTTACTCAAATGCAAACAGCCTTACAGGCACAAATTGACAGACATGGTCAATATGCATTTAAAGATGGTTCAAGAGTTGTAAATGGTAAAGCTACATTAAATGTTGAATATGATTATTTAAAAATAGAATCATCTTTTTGGAATGGTTCTGCTACAGTTAATTCAGATACCTATTTAACGAGTTTAAAAGGCAGTGTACTTACTGGAACCGGAAACTCAACAAATCAGGTAACCGCAGAAGTTTTAGATATTATTGCTTCAGAAGGCAGTGACCCAAATACATTATTTGTAAGATATACAAGCGCTGGTGGGGCAAATAGAGAAGTACCTAAATTTGTTGCTGGTGAATTAGCACAATCAAATGCTTCTGGCACTCCATTTATTATGGTCGGTGGTGGTAGTAATACCAATAACGCTGGTGCAGCTTCATCAATATCCAATCCTATAGGATTGGGTGCTTCAGTAAACTTAGAAGAAGGTGTGTATTTTATTGCTGGTACATTTGTTTATGTCCCTGCAGGTTCAATTGTATTATCAAAATACTCAAACACACCTAGTAATATTATTGGTTTAAAAGTAACTGAAACATTAGTTAATTCAAATACAGATGGTACACTTGTTGATAATGCTCAAGGCACACCTAATTATTCTGCTCCAGGCGCGGACAGATATCAAATATCAACAACACTAATAAAAGAACCATTAGATATTGCAAGTAGAACAGAAAATGATTATATTACATTATTGGTTGTTGAAGATGGTAAAGCTTCAGCTGATAAAACAGATAAAAATCAAGGGACTGAATTATCAGAGAGATTAGCAAGAAGGACATTTGAGGAATCAGGTGATTATTCAGTTAATCCATATCAGTTAAATGTTAAGGAACATTTGGATAATCTAACTAATAATGGTTACCTAATTCAAAGTAATGGTGGAGATGCTGATAAATTAGCAATTGGTGTTGAACCTAATGTTTCATATGTAAAAGGATTCAGAGTAGAAAATACAACAACAAAATATTTAGAAGTGAATAAGCCACGAGGCACTGATGCTCAGGTTGATGTTAACCAATCACAACAAACATTAAATTTAGGTAATTACATTGAAGTGGACGAAAGTAATTCACTTGGTATGCCTGATATAGCTGAATATGATACCATTGACCTACATGATGCGACAAATGGTGGTGGAAACATCAGAGGAACAGCAAGAGTAAGAGGCGTAAGACAAGGTTCAAGTTCAACAAAATTATATTTACATTTATTTGATATAACATTTAATGCTGGTTATACCATGGCAAATATTGCTAGTGTCCAATGGAACGATAGTGGAACAGTAAAATTTAGAGCTAATTTAGGTTCAGATAAAACAATTAAGGAAACCGGATTTAATACATTGGTATATAAATTACCATTTAATGCGGTCGCACATTTAAGGGACCCAGGCTCAACAGCATCAAGTCCTTCTTATAATACAGCATATGTTGTACGACAAACATTTACAACTGATGCAAATAACCTTGCTGATACAATTACTGGTGCTAAATTTATAAATGCATCTTCAGTTGTTGCATATGTTTTAAATGGTAGTACTTATGGTGCATTGGACGCAAGTCCAGCATGTACAATTTCAGGTAATGGTGGAACAATAACATTCACAAATGTTTCTGGTACTACTAGTTTACCATCAGGTGCAAGGGTAGTATATTCAGTTGATGTTTCATATACAGGTGCTGCAGCTAAAGTAAAAACAAGAGCAAATGTAACAACATCTGCAACTGCACTTTCTAGTGGTTCATTAAGTTTAGGTAAATCAGATATTATAAAAGTTAATTCAATTAAGGTTGGAACAACTGATGTAACAAATTTATTTACACTTGATAATGGACAAAGAGATAATTTCTATGATGTAGGAAAGGTCGTTTTAAAACCAGGTGAATCTGACCCAGGTAGTATTGTAGTTGATTTTGACCATTATACACATAGTGGTGCTGGTAGTTTCTTTACTGTTGATTCGTATGTATTATCAAACCCTGCAGGCGAATATGATAATATACCAACATTTAGTGGAGCAAATGGTACAATCGAATTAAGAGATGCGATTGACTTTAGACCAACAGTTAATGATAGTGGAACATTTGCGGCAGGTACAAATTTATCATTATCAAATCCACCAACACCAAGTAGTAATTTTATTGCTGATGTGACTCACCATTTACCAAGAATAGATAAAATCTATGTAACGAGAAAAGGTGAGTTTAAAACAGCTGTTGGTGTCCCAGATTCTAATCCAAAACCACCTGCAGTCCCAGATGACGCAATGGGTATATACAATTTAAGATTATCACCGTACGTGTTCTCTTTATCTGGTGTTAAACCACAATTAATAGAAAATAAAAGATTTACAATGCGTGATATTGGTTCAATAGAAAAACGTGTTAAAAATTTAGAATACTTTACATCACTTTCACTATTAGAGCAAAGTGCAGCTGATGTTGATATGAGAGATTCACAAAGTAATACCAGATTAAAAAATGGATTTATTGTAGATAATTTCACAAGTCATGGTATTGGTGACCCATCAAATCCTGATTATTCAGTTTCAGTCGATAGGCAAAATGGAATATTAAGACCTAAATTCGATGAACGTAATACTAATTTAATTAGAAAAGCAGCAGACAGTGGTAATTGTGTTAATAATGCTGGCATTGTAACCATGGAAATGGATACCGATGTTAATTATATTAACCAACCTTATGCATCAACATTCTCAAATGTAAATCCATATAATGTATTTAGTTGGGCAGGAGTTATAGAATTATCTCCTGATTCTGATGAATGGAAAGAAACAGATGTAAGACCAGCAGTTGTAATAGATGATTCTTCTTCTTTTGACCAATTTAAGAAAATGTCTGAAGAAACAGGAATTTTAGGTACTGTATGGAATGAATGGGAAACAAACTGGACTGGAGTTGATATAGATGAATCAACAGAAACATCTGGAACAGCACCAGGCAGAAGAGGCAGAAACCAATTTGGTTTACCTTGGTGGTTAATGGAAGATGAAAGAGAAGATTTCTTTGATATTGGAACAGCTGGTGGTGGACAACAAAATACAACAATTACTACAACCACTACAACCACAGGTCAGTCAAGAGATGGTATACAAACGGATTTGGCATTTGATACTGTAACAAGGTCAGATGGCAGAAAAGTTGTTGAGGTTAACTTTGTACCATTTATTAGGTCAAGAAAAATATTCTTTAAGGCACAATTATTAAAACCAAATACAAAGGTATATGCATTCTTTGATGGTGCTGATATATCTGAATTTGTAAAAGAGGAATCATTTACTCATTTTTCAAGTACAAATTCTGTAACTACATTCGAAGGTGCAATTACTCACCCTAGTACAAAAAGTGCTTTGGAATCAAATGGTTCCGGTGTTATTGAAGGTTCATTTATTATACCAAGAAATGACGCATTAAAATTTGCTACTGGTACAAGAGAATTTAGATTAACTGACAGTTCAACAAATAATAAAAATACAGAAACAACATTTGCTGAGGCACAATATCATGCACAAGGATTATTAGAAACAACAGAAGAAAGAATTGTTTCTACAAAAGTGCCAAGATTAGTACAATCAGAATTAAACCAAGACAGAACATTGGTTGATACTAGTGTGTCTGAAACAACAACATGGATTGACCCAGTTGCAGAAACTTTCCTAGTGGATAAAGAAGGCGGTATATTCTGTAAATCAGTAGACTTATATTTTAAATCAAAAAGTGCTACTATTCCGGTTAGAGTAACAATCAGAACAACATTAAATGGGGTTCCAACACAAAGAATAGTACCAGGTGCTGATAAGATATTATATCCAGGTTCAGTAAATACATCTGCAACTGCAGCATCTACTACTAATTTTGCATTTGATTATCCTGTGTACTTATCACAAGATACAGAATACGCACTTGTTATCACTTCACAATCAGATGATTACGAAGTATGGGTAGCTGAAATGGGTGGATTTGATGTTACTGATGTATCAAAAAGAATTACAAAACAACCATATAATGGTGTATTCTTCAGTTCACAAAATGCTTCAACATGGACACCAGAACAAAGTAAGGATTTAAAATTTAAATTAAATAGAGCTAAATTTAAAACAGGACAGACAAATAAGATTACATTTGTAAATGATGCTGTACCTGCAACAACACTTCAATCAAATGCTATGTTTACAACTAGTGGAAGTGCAACAATTAAAGTGTTACATAAAAATCATGGATTGCATAATGCTTCTGATAAGGTTTTAATTAATGGTGTTGTTGGAACAGGAAGTCCTCAGAAAATAAATAATATTCCAATTACAGAGATAAATGGTGTAACACATACCATATCTGCTGTGACGCATGATACATATTCAATTACTGTATCAACAAACGCAAACGCAAGTGGATATGCTGGTGGAGTTGGAATTAAAGCTAATGGAAACAGACACATGGATTTATTATATCCAGTAATTCAAAACATGCAAGTGCCTGGAACATCAGCAAGATTTTTCTTAAAAACAAGAACATCAAAAAGTATAGATGGTAGTGAAGTAGGATATTCAGAAACAACATCAGGTACTGATGGATATGAAATATTACCAAATAGAAATTTTTATTTTCCAGTACCTCAGGCTATATTCTCTTCTAAAAATGAGGAATTAAATTTATCTAGTGCAAAATCATTTGAATTAACTTGTGTAATGACCTCAACAAACGATGCATTATCACCAGTTATTGATATGAATAGATTATCTGCAAATACAATTCAAAATATTGTAACAAGTAATGATGGTTCATTAAATGGTGTTTCATTGCCAGAGACTGATGCATCAGGTGGTGCAGAAATATCTAAATATATAACTAAGAAAATTGAATTGGCTGAACAGGCAGATATTGCCACAGTATTTGTAAATATTTTAAAACCAGGTGGTTCAGAAGTAGAACTATATTGGAGAGCAGTTAATGGTGATACAGATATTAATACTGTTTCATTTACACAACAATTACCAGTAGGTGGTACAATACCATTTAATGCATCGACATTCCAAGAAGTTCAATTTGATGTTGACCCATTTGGACTTAATGCAAGTTTTAGTGCAATTCAATTTAAATTAGTACTGAAAGGAGAAAATTCAGCGCAACCACCATTAGTAAAAGATTTTAGAGCAATCTGTGCGACATAGGATATAAAATGGCAAGGAAAAAAATAAAAGAAAATAAAGATTTAGTAAAAGATACAAATACTGGAGCAGTTATAAATACTAATAGTAATGCTTTTGCAGCGAGAAGAGAACAAATGAGACTTGCTCAGGAAAAGGATAATAAAATTCATCAACTTGAAAAGGATGTTGCTGAATTAAAAAAATTAATAAAAGGTTTGAGTAAATAATTATGCCTATCAATAACGAAACAAGAATACAAAAAACTGATACGATTGAGCAACTTCGTCAAAAAACGAATGATGTATCATTACATTTAGGAGATAATGGATTAATTGATTCCAGGATACTTGATAAAACTGAATCAATTACAGCGACTGCTGGTCAAACATTATTTACTTCTAATACATTAAGGTTTGAATTAAAGCCTGGTGAATCATTAGATGATACAGCAAATAGTGAGTCATTAAGTATTGGAGTTGTTAAGGTATTTAAAAATGGTACAGAATTATCACAAGGATTAGGCGCTGCACAATTTGAAGTTCCTAACTTTGTTTTAAAGGTTGTTTGTACAGGAAGTTTTACTGTCCCTACAGAATTTATAGAAGGTGCAACACTAACACAATCAGGTGGATTTAGTGGTGTATTATTATCTGCAAGTACAACAGAATTAAGATTTAAATCAGTAAACAGCACATCATTTAATACTGGACAATTAGTTCAATTAAGTGGTAATTCAACCAAAAGAATATTGGCCGCAAATTTATCTAGTGCAGCAGTCCAGGATAGTTCATTCGGAAATATTATTCGATTAAATACTGCAGCATCAAATGGCAATGTTATTAAAATTGTTTCAACAAATATAGTAGATGCAATTAATGAAGTTCAAGATGATGTTGGTGATATATTATCATTAGGCAGTAACGATAAATCAGATATTGTTACAGCAATCAATGAATTAGAAACAGGTTTAAGAGGAACAAGAAGTGGTTTGGTTGCAGCAGATTTATCTGGAATGTCGGCCGATAATGTTGTTTCAGCCATATTAGAACACGAAGGCGATATTGGTAATATGACCTTAACGGGTTTATCAGCAACTGATTTATCAGCCGGTTTAAGAGAAGTTATTAATGAGGTTGGTGCTGTAGGTAATTTAATAACTGCACATCAATCAACAACTGTTGGTGCGATTAATGAAGTGCATAACGATGCATTGGCTAGTGTTAAATTAACTTCTAGTGGAACACAAACATTAAATTCTAATTTCACCATGACAAGTGGAAATACATTAACATTTCCAAATAATACAACACTTGATATAAGAAATGGTTCATTATTAGTAGGTGCTGGTGGTACAGAACTTCAATTTGATACAGCATTCCTCGCACTTACAGCAAACGATAGTAGTAATTCAGCTGTAAACCAATTAGGTCTTGAGGTTAAAAGAGCAGGTTCTGCCTTTGCAAGATTACAATGGAACGAAACATTAGTAGGAAGTACTCCATCTAAAGCATGGCAGTTAATTGGAATGAACGATGCTGGTGCAGCAAATACTGCAGGTATAGTTACATTTTATAACGCAAAGGATTTAATTGCCGGTTCAGAAACTGGTATCAGTGTAGTGTGGGACGATTCAAATGATAGGTTTGATTTTGCCCTAACAGCAGACCCAACAATTTCATTGGCTGGTGACTTATCAGGTTCAGTCGCACTTACAAATTTAGCAACAGACACATTTACTCTTACAGCAACAATTGGTTCAGGTGTTGTAGAAAATAGTATGTTGGCTGGAAGTATTGCTGCTTCTAAATTAGCAGGTTCAATACCAAATAATAAATTATCAAATCCAGGATTTGAATTAGATGCAAGTTCTGGTACAACAAATACAGTTAACCTTGGTGAAACATTATCTATATTAGGTACATCATCAGAAATAGATACTGCAGTAAGTGGAAACACTGTCACAATTGGTTTACCAAATGATGTAACAATCGGAAATGATTTAACAGTTACAGGTGACCTATTAGTTCAAGGTGATACAGTTACCTTAAACACTTCAACACTTGCTGTTGAAGATACATTGGTATTAATGGGAACAGCAGGTGCAGAACCAAGTACAGGTGGATTTGGTTTAGAAACAAGAGCATTTTCAGGACAAACAAATCCTCATGCAAATGCCGCTGCAGGAGTAACAGGTACTCACTCACTAGTGTATAACTTTGCAACTGACCAATGGGAAGCTGATGGTAATCAAATATTGGATACTGTTAACAGTTTAATTACCCCACAGGTAAAAACAAATAATGCTTCATCAACTGGTGGTGGAAATATAGGACCTACTGATTTAACCGGTACAAGAGATTTGGATTTTATTGCCGGTTCTGGTTTAAGTATTGCTGGTGCAGTAAATAGTACAGATATTGATATTACATTTACGAATACGGATAAAGGTTCTGATGTAATGGTATTTAAAAATGTAGCCTCACAATCAGGGACAGCAGTTGCAGATACAAATACAGACACACTTACAATTAATGGTGGTAATGATTTATCAACATCAGTAAGTGGAGACACATTAACAATTCAACATGATAATTCAGGCGTAACAGCGGCCTCATACGGAAGTCGATTTGTTGTACCAACTATTACGGTAGACGCAAGAGGTCATATTACATCTGCTTCAAATAATGCAGCAATATCACTTTCAGCTCTTGGATATTCTGGTGCAACTAATGCTGATAATTATGGTTCATTTAGTATTAAAGCAAATTCAGGTTCTGCAGAAGCGATTGGTTCAGGTGAAACAATAACCTTTACTGATAGTGGTGGAGCAACTGTAACTAGAAGTGGTAATACAATTGATATATCTTCTGCTAATACAATCACTCAAATAAGAGAAGATTCAGGTTCATATAGAACTGGTAATATTACTTTACAAAGTGGTTCAAATGTAGCTATTAGTGAACCATCAACTGGAACATTTAGAATTGATTCAACAGATACTAATACAACTAACTTTAATGTTAATGCAAATGGTGGTACTAACGAAAACATATCTGCTGGTGAAACAATAAGGTTTAATGGTGGTGGTGCAACTTCTGTAACTAGACAAGGTCAAACATTTACAATAAGCTCAACCGATAGTAATGATAACACAACTAATTTTAATATTAATGCGAATGGTGGTGCTAATGAAAACATATCAGCTGGTGAAACAATAAGGTTTAATGGTGGTGGTGCAACTACTGTATCAAGAAGTGGAAACACATTTACAATTAGTTCAACAGACACTAATACAAATACTCAATTAACTGATGCACAAGTAAGAAGTAAATTCTCTGCTGGTAGTAATGTATCAATATCAAGTAGTGGTGTAATATCTGCAACAGATACAAATACCACATATACTAGAGCAAGTTTTATTAACCAATCAGTTAATAATAATGATAATGTTCACTTTGAAGGTTTAATGGTTGGACAAACATCAGGTTCCACAGCAAATACCATACGTTGTACTGGTGATGTTGTTGCTTTCTATTCATCAGATGAAAGATTAAAAGATAATATTACACCAATCGAAAATTCATTAGAAAAAGTAGGACAATTAAAAGGTTATGAATTTGATTGGAATGATAATCAAGAAGTTTACGAAGGACATGATGTTGGTGTTATTGCTCAAGAAGTTGAGAAGGTAGTACCAGAGATTGTGGAAACAAGAGAACACGATGGCTATAAAGCTGTTAAATATGAAAAATTAGTTCCTCTCTTAATAAATGCAGTTAATGAATTAAAGGCTGAAATTGAGGAATTAAAAATTATAAATAAAGATATAGAGAAATAAAATGGCAGTATACTCTAACATTGTTATAGACCAAGGTGCTGACTATTCAGCTTCGATTGATGTGACTGATACTGATGGAGATGCGGTTGACCTAACTGGCCACACAGCGGCCGGACAAATAAGGAAAACATTTTCATCATTAACAAAAGTTGATTTTGCAATCACTTTTGCTAGTCCAAGGACTACAGGTACCTTGAATTTAAGTTTGACAAATAGTCAAACAAATGCAATGAAAGCCGGACGATATGTATATGATATAGAAATCACTTCGTCTGCAGGAGTAAAAACAAGAGTTTTAGAAGGACAAGTTGAAATTACACCAGGAGTGACATCATAGTGGCAAACATAAAAGCTAAAATCAGACGAAACCCCAATAAAATTACAGCACAGACCTTAAAAATTGGTAATGTAAGATTAACTGATTTAACAGATGTTGACGCATCTGGTGCAGCTGATGGTGCTTTATTACTTTATAATGGAAATACAAATCAATTTGCTATGACAACAATTTTAGATAATAGCAATACTAATATTACAGGAGGCACTTACTAGTGGCTAATTTAACAAGAATTAAAATTTTAACTACGGGTTCAACCACTACTGCTCCTAGTAATTTAAAAACAGGTGAGTTTGCATATTCATATGTAAGTGGTACACAGGGAAATAATGGTGATAGATTATACATTGGTACCGGAACAGAAACCGGTGGTGTTGCTGCATCAGTTGATTTAATCGGTGGTAAATATTTTACTGGATTATTAGACCATGTTCATGGTACTACAACAGCAAATAGTGCTTTAATTGTAGATGGCAATAAACATGTAGACGAATTAAATATTGGAAGTTTAGCACTTGAATCATCAGGTGGTTCTGGTCAAGTTGTAACAAGTATTGTTACTTCTATGCCTGGTTCACCAACAGATGCTCAATTAATAACAGCACAAGGTGTTAAAGAGTTTATGGATACTATTGACCTGAGCGTATCAGGTGATAGTGGTTCAATTGCAATTGATGTATTTACTGGTGGTTCTTCGGCTGAAGAAACATTAGGTATTATAGGTACTGCTAACGAAATTGAAACTGTAGCATCAGGTAATAATGTCCAAATAGGTTTACCAAACAACATAACAATAGCTGGTGAATTGGATGTAGCAACTTTAGATGTTGCAACTTCAGCTGCAATCGCATCTGCTACAATCGAAGATTTAACAAATAATAGAATTGTTATTGCAGGTTCTGGTGGAGAACTAGAAGATGACGCAAACTTAACCTTTGATGGTACAAGTTTAGTTGTTGGTTCAAATAAATTTACAGTTGCTCAAGCTACTGGTAACACAGTTGTTGCAGGAACATTAACAGTTAATGGTAATGTTACTCTAGGTGATTCCACATCTGACACAGTACAAACAGGTGGTAACCTAACAGTTGGTGGAAACTTAACAGTACAAGGAACAACAACATCAGTTAATTCAACAGAAACAACATTAACTGACCCAATGATTGAATTGGCAAAAGATACTTCTTCTGCTGATGGTCTAGATAGAGGGGTAAGATTTAAATGGCATAATGGTTCTGCAGTTAAGGATGGTTTCTTTGGATTTGATATTCAGACACAAAGATTCTCATTTACACCAGATGAAGATTTAAGTGGTGGAGACAATGCCTCATCGCCTTGGGGTGACCTAAACATTGGAGATATTTACGGTACTGGTGCGACACTCGATAATATTAGAGTTGCAGTTACTGGTGGAAATGAAATTGATACGGCATCGGGTAATTTAACTCTTGACTCAGCTGGTGGAACAGTTATTGTCGATGATATATTACAAGTTACTGGTGCGGCCTCAGCTGCTTCCTTAACACTAACCACTGATTTGGCAGTTGCCCATGGTGGTACAGGTGTTTCAACACTTGCATCAAATGGTGTATTGGTTGGTAATGGAACAGGTGCTGTGGTTGTTACAGCTGCTTCAAGTGCGGCTGGTAGTATTCTTCAGGCTGCCTCTGGTGGAACACCGGCATTTTCTAACATCATAGATGGTGGAACTTACTAATATAAATATATTATAACACATAGATATGTGTTTGTAAACCATTTTATTAACTTCCTTATATAAGGATTGAAAAGAGGAGCCAAAATTGGCAAGAAATACTAACATTAAATTAAGGCGTTCTGCTACCGCAGGCGCAATTCCAACTACAAGTAATTTAGACCTAGGTGAGCTAGCGCTTAATACCTACGACGGTAAATTATATATGAAAACTACCGAGGGTAGTTTGGACAATGTTATTCAAGTTGGCTCCGCAACAGATTCATATTATAAGGTAAGAAAAAGTCAAACACTTACTTTTACAGTTACAGTTGCTTCAAAAACAACAGACCATATACATTATAATTCAGGTTCAAGTAGTGGTTATCAAATCGATGGAGTTGAATCACCACATTTTAATTTAATTCCAGGTAATACATATAGATTTGACCAATCTGATTCATCGAACTCTGGTCACCCTTTAAGATTTTATTACGATTCAGGTAAAACAACAGCATATACTGCAGGTGTAACTACAAACGGAACACCAGGTTCATCAGGTGCATATACACAAATAGTTCCTACAGTCGATACCCCAATGGTATTACATTACCAATGTTCAGCACATGGTTTAATGGGAAACCAAGTAAGTTTTAAAACAAGAAATTTAACAGGATTTGATACTGATGATTTATCAGAAGGTTCATCAAATTTATATTTTACAAACGCAAGGGCCAGAGGAGCTGTATCAGTTACTGATGCTGGTGGAGATGGTTCTCTTGCTTATAATAGTTCAACAGGTGTTATAACCTATACAGGGCCAAGTGCATCGGAAGTAAGAGCTCATTTTTCTGCAGGAACTGGTATAGGAATATCAGGTGGTACAATATCCACATCAATAACACAATATACAGATGCTCTTGCAAGGGCAGCAATAT
>Ga0206677_10000878_pt1 | contig 28636 bp, 26 predicted proteins | sample M130m12015metaG_FD_155475 | JGI IMG/M metagenome (GOLD analysis project Ga0206677, IMG submission 155475) | Ammonia-oxidizing marine archaeal communities from Monterey Bay, California, United States - M1 30m 12015 | ecosystem: Environmental > Aquatic > Marine > Intertidal zone | place: USA...
CTAAAAAAATACAATTTAACTCAAGAAAACATTCTATACATGGGAGACGATGTTCCTGACTACCCAGTAATGAAGCTGGTAGGAATGGCCGCTTGTCCCAATGATGCGGTAAGAGAAATTCAAGAAGTAGCTAACTATATTTCCGACAAAAAAGGTGGAGATGGTTGTGTAAGAGATGTAATTGAACAAGTGCTTCGTGTACAGGGAAAGTGGGCTGAAAACTTTGATGCTAGCTTGTAATTTTACACCCTGTATGTTAGTTTTTTTCTTCCAACATAGGAACAAAGGCAAAATCTCCTAATTCCTGTTTTTCAAATTCTTTAGGAGAAGTACGAGTAAAAAGTGTCATTATTTGCGTTGTATCTCCTACTGGAATCAATAGGCTGCCTCCTACTTTCAATTGCCCCAATAGTGCTTTGGGAACAAATGGAGCCCCAGCAGTAACGATAATTTTATCAAAAGGAGCCTGTTCAGGTAAACCTTTATATCCATCACCAAATATAAACTTCTTAGGTTTATACCCTAATTTAGGCAAAAATAAAGATGTTTTTTTAAACAACTCTCGCTGTCTTTCAATCGTATACACTTCTGCATTTAATTCTAACAAAACAGCTGTTTGATACCCAGAACCTGTACCAATTTCCAATACTTTTTGAGCATTTTTAACCCCTAAAGTTTGCGATTGAAAGGCCACCGTATAAGGTTGAGATATCGTTTGATCTGCAGCTATAGGAAATGCTTTATCTTGATAGGCGTGTGTCTCAAAACTACTGTCTATAAACAAATGACGAGGAATTTTACGAACTGCCTTCAACACATTTTTATCAACAATACCCTTTGCCTCTAATACCTTAGCCAACTGATTGCGAAGTCCTTGATGTTTGGAAGTATCTCTCAAATTTATCAAATTTTTTGAAGCCTAAAAATAGTAATTAATCTATATAAATAGTCATAAAATTGTATCTTTGTTTTTAGCTGATTTTAAAATCAGAAAACACAAAACCAATGTCTTTTACAACGACTGATACTACTTTTTTCTTAGTTTCTCAATAGGGCTTCAAGAAAACATAAAAATTAATTGTATTTTTCTTCTAAAGGACTCAAAATATATATTATATGCTTAAAGTTGGAGTTTTAGGTGCTGGACACTTGGGTAAAATTCATTTACGTCTGTTACAAGAATCTGAAAAATATGAGTTGATCGGTTTTTATGATCCTTCTGAAGAAAATGCAAAAAAAGTAGCTTTGGAGTTTGGATATACTTCTTATTCATCGATAAGCTCATTGATAGAAGCTGTTGATGTTATAGATATTGTAACTCCAACACTCTCTCACTTTGAATGTGCAAAACAAGCCATAGAAAAAGGTCGTCATATATTCATTGAAAAACCAATTACCAAAACAGTTTTAGAAGCAGAAGCCATCAAAACCCTGGCAAGTCAATACCACGTTCAAGGACAAGTTGGCCATGTAGAACGATTTAATCCTAGTTTTACAGCTGTAAAAGAGATGATAGACAATCCTATGTTTATCGAATCTCACCGACTAGCAGAATTCAATCCAAGAGGAACAGATGTACCAGTGGTATTAGATTTAATGATTCATGACATCGATATTATCCTTTCGGTTATTGATTCTAAAGTAAAAACTGTACATGCAAGTGGAGTTGCTGTTATTTCAGATACACCCGATATTGCAAATGCTCGAATAGAATTTGAAAATGGTTGCGTTGCCAATTTAACAGCCAGTAGAATTTCAATGAAAAATATGCGAAAAACAAGGTTTTTTCAAAAAGATGCCTATATCTCTGTCAATTTTTTAAGTAAAGAATCTGAAGTAGTAAAAATGAAGGAAGTTCCTGAAAACCCTGATGAGTTTGCCATGATTCTACAAAATGCTGAGGGTGTCAAAAAACAAATTTACTTTGAAAATCCAGCAATAAAGAATAACAATGCCATTTTAGATGAATTAGAGTCATTTGCAGAAGCTATTCAAACAAACAGCACTCCTGTTGTTACTCTAAGCCAAGGAACAGAAGCATTGAGAGTTGCGCAAATGATTATCGATTGTTTCTAACATTGAACATCTTTGAAAAATGAATGCCTGAGGTTTAAAATTCTTGTGTATCATTCTAATTAATACTTAAAATACTCGAAATAATATGAAGAATATCGCAGTTATTGGAGCGGGAACCATGGGAAATGGAATCGCTCATACTTTTGCTCAATTTGATTATCATGTTCATTTGATCGATATTTCTGAAGATTCTCTTGAGAGAGGTATGAAGACCATTGTTAGAAACCTTGACAGAATGGTGTCAAAAGAAAAAATATCCGACGTAGATAAAAAAAAGACACTACAGCATATAAAAACATTTACATCGATACAAGAAGGTGCTAAAAAGGCTCATCTAGTCATAGAAGCTGCTACTGAAAATACCGCTTTAAAAACAAAAATTTTTAAAGAATTGGATGAAATTTGTAACAAAGAGACCATTTTAGCAAGCAACACCTCTTCCATTTCCATTACTGAAATTGCGGCGGCAACTAACAGACCAGATAAAGTAATTGGAATGCATTTTATGAATCCAGTTCCTATAATGAGTTTGGTAGAAATTATCAGAGGATATAATACGTCTGATGAAGTCATGCAAACCATTGCTACTCTTTCAAAAAAAATAAACAAAACACCGGTAGAGGTGAATGATTATCCTGGGTTTGTGGCAAATAGAATTTTAATGCCAATGATCAACGAGTCTATAGAAACACTTTACAACGGAGTTGCTGGTGTAAAAGAGATAGACCTTGTAATGAAATTAGGAATGGCGCATCCTATGGGACCATTACAGTTGGCAGACTTTATTGGTTTGGATGTTTGCTTATCGATATTGAATGTACTAAATGAAGGCTTCAAAAACCCCAAATACGCTGCTTGCCCGCTGTTGGTAAATATGGTAAAAGCTGGGAAATTGGGAGTAAAATCTGGTGAAGGGTTTTACGATTATTCGAAAAACAAAAAAGCAGAGAAAGTAGCAAAAATGTTTTCTTAATAATAAAAAGACTCTAAAGAGACAGAAATGATTCAAAAAACAGTACTGTTATTGATAGTATTGCTCTCGGCATCCTGTCTAAAAGCTCAAGAAAAGAAGAAAGGAATACTTGGCGTCAAAAAAATTGGATTGCTATACAGCAATGGAAATGAAAATAATATTTTGTTCAATGATAAAGACTATTATTTTCAAACAAAAGTCTTAAAACTTCAAGCATTTTACACTCTAGGTAAATGGAGGAATATTAATTTTGAATTAATAGTACAGCCACAAATACAGTCAATAAAACACCAGTTAATCAACGAACAATTTGTAGTGCCCTCAGAGGAAAACTATCTTGCAAAAAGAACCGAATTTACCACACTCAAAAACCTGAATTTATATGCGGTCGAATTGGGGTTTGTATTGGAAAAAAAAATCTTAAAAAAAGTGCATATTCAAGCTATTGTTGGATTAGGAGTAGCCTCCATAAATAAAAGAACAGAACGATTGGCCAGAGGGTTTACGTTTATCGAAAATGCAGCTTTGGGTATTACATATCAAACTTCAAACACCACTACTCTATATATAGGCAGTTCTATTGGGCACGTTTCTAATTTAAATTTTAAATCTCCTAACAGTGGTTATAATATTTTAGGTTACGAAATTGGCTTATCATTCATCTTGTGATTGCCCCCTTTTTGTGTGTAAACTAAAAATTAAGAAAAATTTAAGCCTACAACTATAGCTTTAATTGATGGTTTTTTATAATTTTATCAAAAATTATTATACTAAAATGACCATTACACAATTAAAATATGTGCTATCAGTAGCAGAATATCAAAACTTTACGGTCGCTGCAGAACATAGTTTTGTAACTCAACCCACACTGAGTATGCAAATACAAAAACTTGAAGATGCCTTAAATGTTCAAATTTTTAACCGTTCAAAAAAACCAATTGAACTCACAGAAATAGGAAAAAAAATTGTAGAACAAGCAAAGATTATTGTCAATGAAAGCAATCGAATTTCAGATATTGTAGATCAGCAAAAAGGATTTATTGGTGGAGAATTTAAACTAGGAATTATACCTACGGTGATGCCTACTTTACTGCCCATGTTTTTGCACAATTTCACAAAAAAATATCCCAAAGTAAAATTAATCATCGAAGAATTGACTACCGATGAAATCATTCGAAAATTAACAGATGGGCATATCGATGCTGGACTCGCAGCAACTCCATTAGAAAATGAATCAATCATAGAGAAACCCTTATATTACGAACCTTTTGTAGGATTAATACCAAAAAACCACCGTCTTTCCAACCAAAAAAACATAACCACTGAAGCATTGGAGATAGAAGACATTTTGCTATTGGAAGATGGACATTGTTTTAAAGACAGTGTCATTAACTTATGTAGTACCCACAAAATTGATAACAAAAAAGGATTTCAATTAGCTAGTGGAAGTTTTGATACACTTATTAAACTCTCCAAAGAAGGGTTGGGCATGACATTATTACCCTATTTACATACCTTGGACTTAAATGAAGAGGACAAAAGTAATTTGCGTGATTTTACCAACCCGCCTCCAGCAAGAGAAGTGAGTTTGATCTATCATAAATCGCAGTTAAAAATGCAACTCATAGAAGCTTTAAAGAATACCATAGATGGTATTGTAAGAGGTGCTATCTCATTCTCTGATGTAAAAATTATAAGTCCTCTCCCTAAAAAATAAACCAATCATAAAAAAAAAGGAAGCTAATATAGCTTCCTTTTTTTTATGCATACATTTTATCTCGTAATTCTTTAATTTTTGGATCTGATAAATATTCATCAAAGGAGGTGTGTCTATCGATCACTCCCTTTGGAGTTAATTCAATAACCCTGTTTGCAACCGTTTGTGCAAACTCATGATCGTGAGTTGAAAATAAAACAGTTCCTTTAAAATTAATTAAAGAGTTATTTAATGCTTGAATAGACTCTAAATCTAGGTGATTTGTTGGCTCATCTAACACTAAAATATTGGCTCTCTTCATCATCATTCTAGACAACATACATCGTACTTTTTCTCCTCCAGAAAGCACATTACTTTTCTTTAAAGCTTCTTCTCCAGAAAAGATCATTTTCCCTAAAAAACCTCTTAAAAAAACCTCCTCACGTTCTTCTTCAGTTTGGGCGTACTGACGCAACCAGTCTACCAGGTTTAATTCTCCGTCTTGAAAAAATGAAGAATTATCTAGAGGCAAGTAAGATTGAGTCGTAGTCACTCCCCAAGAATATTTCCCAGCATCTGCCTCTTGATGTGCAGTTATAATTTGATAAAAAGCAGATACTGCTCTCGAATTTTTAGAGATAATGGCAACTTTGTCTCCTTTATTTAAATTGATATCTACCTTTGAGAATAATTGTTCTCCTTCAAAATCTTTAGACAGTCCTTCTATGTTTAAAATCTGGTCGCCTGCTTCCCGATCGCTTTTGAATATGATTGCAGGATACCTTCTACTCGATGGCTTAATTTCATCAACATTTAATTTCTCTATCATTTTTTTACGAGAAGTTGCTTGTTTCGATTTTGCTACGTTTGCAGAAAAGCGACGAATAAACTCCTCCAATTCCTTCTTTTTATCTTCTGCCTTTTTATTTTGTTGCGCTCTTTGCCTTGTTGCTAACTGACTAGATTCATACCAAAAAGTATAATTCCCAGAATAATGATTGATCTTTCCGTAATCAATATCAGAAATATGGGTACAAACTGCATCTAGAAAGTGTCTATCGTGAGAAACAACAATGACACAGTTGTCAAAATTTGCAATAAAGTTTTCTAACCAAGCTATTGTTTCAAAATCTAAATCATTCGTAGGCTCATCCATAATTAATACATCTGGATTCCCAAACAATGCCTGTGCAATTAATACACGTACTTTTTGCTTACCATCTAAATCTTTCAATAATGTATAATGTAAACTTTCAGAAATACCCAAATTAGATAACATTGCAGCGGCGTCAGAATCTGCATTCCATCCATTCATTTCTTCAAAAACAATTTGAAGTTCTCCTATTTTTTCAGCATTCTCATCAGAATAATCAGCATACAATTCGTCTATTTGCTTTTTTATTTTAAACAACTCTTTATTTCCCATTACTACCGCCTCTAGAACTGGATGCTCATCAAAAGCGTAATGATCTTGAGTTAAAACAGACATTCTCTTTCCTTTTTCTAAATGAACCTGACCAGAAGTTGGCTCCTGAGCACCCGAAAGCATCTTCAAAAAGGTTGATTTCCCTGCTCCGTTTGCACCAATAATTCCATAACAATTTCCCGTCTGGAATTTTGTATTAACATCATCAAACAAAACACGTTTCCCAAATTGTACAGATAGATTAGAAACTGATAACATATACTTTTTTTTAAATTTTGTGCAAAAGTACGAATTAGATTTATCTTTTCACACTCAATGCTAATGGTTTTACACAAATAATAAGGACCTATTTCTCTTTTTTTACAAAAAACTATTTTAACAATCAATTAACAACAATGACTTTATTCAATCCCTAAATTTGTAAGTATTATTGGATTTTGTAATATATGAGTAAACATTTACCTTATTTAATTTTAGGATTGGTTCTTTCAGTACTTCTTAGTTGCGGTTCTGAACAAACTCAGTCTGAAACTTATTTTGGAGGTAAAATCATCAATCCAAAATCTAACTATGTTGTGTTGCATTCCATGCAAAAGGTAATTGATACACTATACTTAAAAAAAGACAATACCTTTTTAGGAAAACTACAAGATCCCAACGAGGGATTGTACTATTTTACACATGGCAATGAAAACCAATTTATCTATTTAGAGCCTCAAGACAGTCTTATGCTGCGCTTAAATACTTGGTATTTTGATGAATCTATAGTGTATGCAGGAAAAGGTGCAGAAAGAAACAACATGTTAATTGATTGTTTTTTAGAGGATGAAAAAGACAATCAAATTTTTTATAAATTAAATCTTTTAGAGCCTAAAAAGTTTCAAACAAAAACAGATTCATTACTACGTTTGAAACTAAATACCTACAATGATTACATTACCAAAAACCCGAATGAGACCCCTGAGTTCATGCATATTTTAAGAACAGCACTAACCTATCCTGTATTCGCTAAAATTGAAAGATATCCTGTAGCCCACTCAAAAATTAGCCACAAATCAGTATCTGCAGAAATTAATCAAACTTTCTACAATCATAGAAAATCAATTCGCATTAATAATGATTCCCTAATGTACTTTCCTCCTCATTCAAAGTATGTAGGCAACTACCTTTATAATATTACTTACGGACTGGGTCATTCTCCTAGGAAGCATGACTATACCTCAGACTTTACAGTAGACTTATTAATGAACATCGATAAAAATCTAACTTCTAAAGAGTTTAAAAATACTTTTTTAAAACAAACGGTCATTGGACACTTTTACAGACGATCTAGTTGTAAAGTTCATCAAGAAACTTTTGATATTTTCTTTAAGTTAAGTACAGATAGTCAAGATAAAAAATTGGTACAACAATTATTATCAGACTCCAAATTGGTAAAAAAAGGGCAACGCTTGGCAGATTTTAAAATCACAAATTATAACAACAGACACAATTCCATTAAAAAACTTATCAAAAACAAAAGCACTTTTCTTTTCTTCTGGAATCCTGTTTATGTTTCTCCTGAGTACATAAGTTCTAGAATCAGTTATTTAACCCAAAAATTTCCACAGGTACAGTTTATTCAAATACAAATAAATGATAATTTCAATAAAACCATCCCTGAATTAGATATGAAAAATCAATTCTTCATCACTTCCAAGAGTGACGCCAATCTATTCTTAACCAGTAAAATGCCTAGAGGTATTATTCTAAATAATAAAGGAATGATTACCAATGGATTCGCTTCTATTTCATCCAAAAAATTACATAGAGAGTTGGAAAGACTCAAGTAAACACTAATTTTTTTCTCCAATCTATTATAATAGTGTACATTTGCACGATTTTAATTTTGAGGGTAACTCATTAAAAATCAGGTCGAATTTATAATCGGGTTTACAGGTGGGCGTTCTGTGAATCCACAAAAACACAGTAATGTCAACATTTTTAGAATTGGGTTTGAAAGAACCTATTATCAAAGCTTTATCGGGGTTGGGATATGAAAAACCAACAGTTATTCAAGAAAAAGCAATTCCACAAATCATTTCATCTACAGACGATTTAAAAGCATTTGCACAAACAGGTACTGGTAAAACAGCTGCTTTTAGTTTGCCAATCATAGAACTTTTAGATCCTAGCAGTAGCAATGTTCAGGCGATTATTTTATCACCAACGAGAGAACTTGCCGTTCAAATTGGAAATAATATCAAAGATTTTTGCAAATACCTAAAAGACGTAAAAGTAACAACGGTATATGGAGGATCTAGTATCGAAGACCAAATTAGGTCTTTGAAAAAAGGATCACAAATTGTGGTGGGAACCCCTGGAAGAACCGTCGATTTAATAAATAGAAGAGCCTTAAAATTAGGAAATGTTCAATGGTTGGTTTTAGACGAAGCAGACGAAATGTTAAACATGGGCTTTAAAGACGAATTGGATAAGGTCTTAGAGGCTACTCCTGAAACCAAACAAACCCTTTTGTTTTCTGCTACTTTTCCAAGAGAGGTTGAGTCGATCGCTAGAAACTACATGACCAAACCAGTAGAAATTACATCTGGTCAAAAAAATCAAGGTTCAGACAACGTAAGTCACGAATATTATGCGGTTACAGAAAGAACCCGATACCCAGCATTGAAAAGAATTGCGGATTTAAATCCGAATATATATGCTATTATCTTTTGTAGAACTCGAAGAGAAACCCAAGAGGTTGCAGACAAGTTAATCAAAGATGGGTATAGTGCAGATTCCTTACATGGAGATTTGTCTCAAGCACAGAGAGATTCTGTGATGGGTAAATTTCGTAAAAAAACCATTCAAATATTGGTAGCTACCGATGTTGCTGCCCGTGGACTGGATGTGAGTGAACTAACACACGTAATTAATCATAAATTGCCAGACCAAATAGAAAACTACACCCATAGAAGTGGTAGAACCGGTAGAGCTGGAAACAAAGGGATATCAATTGTTTTGGTCAATGGGAAAGAGAAAGGAAAATTACGTCCTATCGAAAAGATCATCAAAAAGAAATTTATACAAGCAAAAGTACCTTCAGGAAAAGAAATTTGTCAAAATCAATTGATGAATTTAATTGATAAGGTACAAGCTATTGAAGTGAACGAAACTCAGATTAATGAGTTTTTACCAAATATCTACGACAAATTAAAGGACCTAGATCGCGAAGAGCTCATTCAAAAATTTGTTTCGTTAGAATTCAACACCATGTTGGCCTACTATGAAAACGCAAAAGATTTAAACGATTTATCTTCAAAAGACAACTCGAGAGCAAGATCTACAAATGAAAATATGACACGCTTTTTTATCAATATTGGTAGAAAAGACAGTTTGAATCCTGCAAAGTTAATAGGTTTAATCAATGACCAAAATATTGGTGATAAAATAGAAATTGGAGCCATTGACATTCTAGACACCTTTTCTTTCTTTGAATTGGATAAAGATTTTGAAGACAAAGCGTTAGACGCATTTGCCAGCAATCAACCGGATTTTGATGGACGTTCGGTAAATATAGAAGTAACTAAAAAAGAACGTTCTGGTGGTAGAAGAAGAGGGTCTAAAAAATCTTTTGGTAAAAAAGATGGTGGATTTGGAAGAAGACGTAGTACTGAAGGTTCTTCTAGAAGAAGTAATAGCAGTGGTGGTAGAAGAAAAACAGACAGACCAGATAGATCTGAAAGAAAATCTAACGGAGACAGAAAATCTTCTAGCGGATTTGGAAGAAGACGCAGAGAACAATAATCTTCAATAAATTCATAGAAAAAAACACCTCAGATATGTAACTGAGGTGTTTTTTTTGCTTCTAAAAGGCAGCATAACTTGTTGCGTTTAGGCAACATTTTTCGATCGTTTCAATTTGCGAATAAAATGGAGATAATTTCTTTTTAATTGTGTCTCAAAGAGTACTCGATCGGCTATAACTCTTTTTTAAAAATGATTTGAAATTCATTGAGTTTGGACTCATCGATAAAGTGAATAGAAAATAAATAGAATTCGATGATGATTGGCAATACCGATAAACCTTTCTCAGTCACAAAATACTGCCTACTTTTTTTAGTACCCTTGGGGTTTAAAATTTGAATCATTCCCAATTTCTGTAGTGATTTTAGACGATTGGTAAGAATGTTTGTTGAAATTTTTTCTTCGGAACTTATTAGTTCTTTAAATCTGGTTTTATTGTAAAAAATAAAATCTCTTAAAATTAAAAGAGACCATTTATCTCCAAATAAAATTGTAGAATAAGCAATTGCACAAGTATTTTCTTGAGTTTTCATAGTTAGGGGTTTAATTTTATTGCAATTTATTTAATTTTAAGAGATTACACAACTAACCAAACAAAATTTATTAGTTTTTTAAAAAAACTAATAAAAAGTATTTTTAGTATGTTTGTAAGAATCTAACTTAAAATATATCATATTTATGAAATTTAAAATCATCATTTTATCGGTCTTAGCACTTTCATTTTTTAATTGTAATAACAGTGGAGGAGCCTATCTAGGAGAAGGAGAAAATAATGGAAAATCCTTTTCAATTGGCGATGCGGCTGCAACAAAAACAGTCTTAGCTATCGCTGAAGCATACAGCAACCAAGATGCCAAGCAATTAAGTACATATTACGATGCAGCATTTCTTGGTGAAGACGGAGAAGCTGGTACAGACGCTTGGTTGACTTCTATGAACTCAATTACAATGAAACCTTATAAAATTGTGCCTTTATCAATGAATGGCTCAGAAGGTCAACAAGTATTAGCATGGTCAAAAGAAGAACGTGATTACAAAAACGGTTCTTTTGAACGATTGGACTTAATGGAATTGTTCTTTCTTAACAAAGAAGGAAAAGTAGCAGGTTTTAAACAATGGAAAGCCATCGATTCTACAAATTTTGGAAGATCCTATGGTGGGAAATTTTTTGGTAAAAAACCAGGAGAATATACAGGACGTCCATTTCAATTCTCAAATAGAAATGAAACTGAAATGTTAGAAACTATGGTGGGTCATTACAACAAAATGGACATCAAAGCAGTGAGCAGTTATTTTGCAGACCAGGTTACTATTAATGGATACGATGGAAAACAAATGAAGTTGAGCAACAAACAACTTGCAGGGTTATTTGATAATTATAAATCAGTTACCTGGACTCCGTACTCAATTGTTCCTATTAAAATAGCAAACACAGACGCTGCTTCTGGAGTGATGATGTTTTCGAACGAACGTAGAGTTTTAAAATCTGGAAGAATCTGGGAAAAAGAATTGATGGAAACCTTTTATTTTGATTTGGATGGAAAAATTTCTTCAGTAACGCAGTTTGCGAGATAAGGAGGAACTCTTTCATTTTATAATACTTAAACCCATAAGCAATATGCTTATGGGTTTTTTGATGGGTAGTTATTAAAAACTTAAAAATAGTAGAATTAAACAATCATCATCAAGAATAATATTCTATTGATTATTAAAATAAAATTATAAGCGATTGTTACAACTTATTATCTCACCTTTTCAGTGATTCATAAAAACTCCCATTTACATAGTAATAAAGGGATTTACCCTCTTCTTACCGTATAAGAAAATCATTTCATCTAAATACATCTTCTTTACTTCCGTTGATCATTTTTTATTCGTAGTTTTTGAATAATTAAAGAGAATAAAAATCCCCATTTTCAGGGATTGACATAAATTAAATTTCTCTTTAAGTCTGAAAAACTGGTAAGAGATGGGCTCACCCCCCAAGCTTCGGATCATGTGAAACGTTGAACCCGAAATAAAACAAAAAGTAAACCGAGATACGGATATCGAAACCGTAAAAAAAGCTATGAGCTCGGAAAAATCTTAGAAAAAGAAAAAAGATATTTCCCCTAAACTTAAATATCTATGAAAAAAACAAGAGTACAAAAATTTATAATTTTCTTTATTTCAACTATATTTTTAGTGAATTGTAATGAAGATTATATTAACAGACCACAAGTTTCTAATGATGAAAATTCTACAAAAGCATTATTAGAAATTTCTTATAAAATGACAACCACAAGAGATTATGAAACAGCAGGAACTTCTGTACCTGATTCAGATTTAGCAATTCTTAATCCTAGCAGTGAAAAACAAGAAATAAAAATGGATTTGTTTGAAAATGGGCAATTAGATATAACGATAGAAGAAGTAGACTTTAGTAATAAAATTAGAAATCCACATAAAATACTACCAGATGACAGTCCTAAAATTGTAAAGACAGTAATTAGTGGAAATACAATTAAGATGTATGATGCAAATGGTAATTTATTGAACTCGGAAAATATTCCAATCCCAAATCACAGTGATTTAGTGAAAACTATAAAAGATATTGGTAAAGAGTTTTCTCCCGAAGACATTAATGAAGTTATTACAACTATGCAGGGACATCACTTGGTTGAGAATTTAGAAGAGTTTATAAAAAATTTAGATGAAGAGTACAATGATCTTCTAAAGCCTCCAGGAAGCCCTATTACAATTATTCAGCAAGGAGAAAATTTTGTCACTTTACGTATGCCTTTAAACAACGTAGAACCAGAAATGAGCCAAGAATCAGTTTTACTAATAGACAAAACATTAAATAAAGTTGTTGGCACTAGAATATATGACAATAATCAACTTTTACAGACTACCTTTTATGGATATAATGAAGGTGAGGTTCAATCCTTAAATGCAATAAAGACTGTACAAAAAATTCAACTTTCATCTGGTAATAAAATAGACATGGTAAGTTGCTCTAAAATTGATGATATGGAATTTAATTTAAATTTATAAACCAATGAAAAAGACAATACAAAAAATAGCACTATCAATAACATTTACGTTTAGCCTACTAAATGTTATTGCACAAGATAGAAACGTAGCATGGATTCACGGATTGGATGGTAATGCTAATTCTTGGAAGCATTATAACCAAATTTTTGATAAGGAACGTAATTTAAATAGTCTTAGAACTACTTATAATACAGATAACGGTATTACATATTCTACAAACAAAGTAATTGGTTCTATGAATACTCGTTATAAAGATAATGCCAAAGGAGCAAACAATCCTAGAAATTTAGGAATTGGTCATAGTATGGGCGGTTTAATGTTAAGAGACGCAGATAGAATTACGGCCAATGGAACTAAAAAATTTGGAGGTTATATTACTGTTGCATCTCCCAATTACGGCGCACCTATTGCTAACTCTTTACTAAATGGGAGTGTACAAAATGCTGCAGAAAATGCTTGTAACAAACTAACAGATGGCCCTCTTTCCCAATTAATACCAGTACCTTTTAATTTTCTTTCAGATTTATCAACCGATGTATTATGCAATATATTCATTGATAATGATTTGATTCAAAGTTTTCAAGGATCACCAGTCACCAATAAAGATTTAAGAGTAGGAAGCCCTACTATAGATGCTATAAATGATTATGATACGAACTTACCCAGAATTTCTATCTGGGCAGAAGAGAATAGTCCCGTACATTGGCGAATGCTTAGTTCTCAAATGTTTGGTAATGATACAGATCTTGTAAAGATTGCAAAATCGGTAAGAGCTGTCTATGATGGCTTTTACATATACAACAAATCAAAAGCAGTGGTTTCAGGTGTTTTAGGATTCTTTAATCCTTATATTTGGGGTTTTACAGCTTTATATGGGTATAGAGCTACACAATGGAAAAAAGGTAGAAATTGGATAGACGATAGTGAGAACATTTGGAGTTCTTTAATAAAAACCACAAGAAGAGAAAAACAAACCTATTGGGCTTTAACTTCTGTTTTTGGTGGTGTTTGGACTGGAGATAATACAATCGGAAGTTTAGGTTTAAGTTGGAAACAACATACTAGGTTCATTAGCGTTAATTATCCAAGTGATGGTCTTTTACCTCAATATACACAAGAACTACAAGACATCCCTATTGGAAACAGATACAAAGTACAAGGTGCAAATCATACGGAAGTTAGAAATATGACAACAGATGGTAATGGTGTAGATGAAACTAAAGATGTATTTGATGATATTTTTGATAGAGAAGATTGGTTTGGTACAAATTAGTTTTGAAACTTATGAAATATATAACAACTCTATTGGTATTTTTCACTTTGATTACAAATTGTAATCAAAGTGATACTGATACACAAACAGATGAAGATGGGATTATTACGTCATTATCCTATCAATGGAAAAAATCATTGCATTTAGACGGTGTCGTTTCGAATAGTCGCTTTAAAGCACCTATTTATTATAAGAATAATATTGCGATACCAACTACCAATGGAAGTAATAATCGATTGATGACTTTAATCAATTCAAATAACGGAGATTTTATTTGGTCGTGGGATGAACGATATCAACCTGAAACGGAAGATATTAGCATTAAATTTCCATACCAACACAATAATTTATTAACCTATCAAAGAGGAAATAGAAGTTATTGTATTAATTTAGATAATGGCACTACTCAATGGAAATTCAGAAGAGAAAGTTCTTTTGATGTAAGGATATCAGGTTTAAATGGAAACTATTTTACATTTGGACAATCTACATCACAGTTTCAACAATATTCAGAAAAAGTTGCTTTTAAAGGCAATTTAGAAACTGGAGAATTAAATGAGTTTATTATTCCTAATTTTACAATTAATAATATTGCGCCAGGTAATAGAATAGGAGATATTACAAGAATAAAACCGTATATGTACAATGCAGTACAACATATAGTAATTACTTGGCAAGAACCACAAAACGTTAACTCTATTAATGATTGGCAAACTTATTTAGGTTTATTTAATTATGAAACAAATGAGTGGGTGTATGAAAAAAAAGAAATGAATGAACCAAACATTAATGGTGTTGTTTTAGCACCACCCGTAATTTATCAAGATAAAATTTATGCAAATATCGGACATCAACTAGTTTGTCATGATATCGCGACTGGCGATCAAATTTGGGTTAGAGATTTTCCACAGGATTTTATGTTTTCAGGATTTATTATAGAAGAAGATAAAATTATCGCCAATAACGAAGACACTTTTACCTATTGCCTAAATCCAGAAAATGGAACTATTATTTGGAAAACAGAAAGTTCAGGTACAAGTAGTAGAATGAGTTATTTAAATGGAATTGTATATTTTGTTGGAGGTTCAACTGGTAAATTACATGCTATAGATCTTAGTACTGGAGAACATGTTTGGAAAATTAATGCTGGTAATTTAGGAGAATCTAACACAAGTAATTTTAAAACAAATGCGGTCTATGTATTTGAAGCAGAAAATGGAAATCCTGCAAGAGTAATTGCATTAAGTCATTTAAATGCTTATAGTTTTGAAGCATATCAATAGTTAATGAACAAAATATACACTACGGGTAACACAGTATCTAAAAATAACAGTAAAGTACAAGCTTGTTGCTTTGCTGTTATTTATTAACAAATAACCAGGATTTTTTAATAGGTTCTGGGTTTAAGTTTTAATAAAGTAACATAGTTCTTCATTTCAGGATCCTTTGACCATGAATCAATTCTGTCTTTCAGTACTTGCCTATCCATGCTTTTTGTATACTTATCAAAAAGCTAATTTATTTTTTTCAAGTTCTTGAATCATAAGAAAATCTGATTTTTTTTGGTTGAATTTATAAGGTGTTCAAAGTTTCATCTACCTGTTTTCGGGGATGCGAAAAAAACCATTTATAGGTATTGATTCAGCTAATAAACCCTATTGGAAGAATAAGCATTTGTTCAGTCTGAAGTTTGAGTAACTGTATATTTTGACGATTTAATCGAATAAATCAAAAGTCGTTATTTAAAACAGTATATATTTAATCGAAAATAAATATTTTTAATCTAAAAAATATTTTCGATTGATTTACTGCTAAATTATTCCTACAAAAAGAGCAATCTAGAAGATTCTAATTTTTATACATAATTCTACAATCAATTGGAAATAGTTTAAAGAATTTTAAATGAAAACAATTTTCTTAATTACAAGCATAGTGTTTGTTATTGGTAATAGTCAAGCACAAAGAGTACTAGACTCTCTAAATTATAATAATACACAAGACATTCATTTTTTCAGAAATGTGAAAAATAGAACATTGGTAAAAAAATATACAACAGTCAATGACAATGTTATTCAGGTAGCTGATACTGTTATCTTAGGAAATCCAACCTCACAAGAATTTAACTCAAGAACCTATTCTGGGAGTTATGGTAATACAGGAAGAGTGGGTATTTCTAATTCTAGAAGTACCACAAAAAAAACCTATGAATTTATCATGTTAGGAAGGCCTGCAGGTTTTGGTAGCATAATCAATTCAATGAATGGAGAATCGGATGAAATGGCTAGTAATAATTTAAAAAACACAAAAGCGATCGTTAAAGAGATAAAAGCCTATCACAAAGGTAGCAAAAAGAAACCTCTATACTTAATTATGGTATTGGGCGAGATTAATGGTAAAGCTTTTGGCATCAATAAATACCTGAGTGTGATGGACACTGAATTAGCCATAGAATCTGGTGAAATTATTCTAAAAAATAGAAAAAAAACAAGAGAGGAAGCTATTTCTGAATTAAAAGAAGCTAAAGAGCTGTTAGAAATAGAACTGATGTCAAAAGAAGAATTTGAAACTTTAAAGAAAAAACTTGGACCAATCATTAGAAAAAAAATATAGTAAGATTGTATTTGTAATGAAAAACAAATCAAAGCAAAAATACTCACTACAGATGCCAATACCGCTGTTTATTTTAAAGGAACGATATCCACATCTAAAGCCCATTTGCCTGTAAATAAATATGATTATTCAAACTGCACCAGCGAAGACCTCCCTTGGACAGAATAACGTATCCATCCTACTTGGAATCTGTTTAGCTACCCCTTGCGATATACATGGTACGCTCCTTGTGTTCAAAAAAGAGTTACTGCATGCTATAAACTATAAAACAGATTAAAGATGAAAACTAAATTAATAATCATTTGTTGTACCCTACTAGTTACTTCTTGCTCTCATGATGAAGGATATGTAAGAACTGGTTTTATGTTTGATATTGTTAATGATACTGATATAGAATATGAAAATGTAAAAGTAATCATCGGAGGGATTGACAATAATGGAGAATTTGTTGGTACAGAATCTTATACATTACCTCCAATAAGAATAAGAAATAATATCTCCGATGTCCATATGCTGCCGTGGACTATAATAGATGGAGACCCAATTTAAATTTGGTAAATGAAATTTCTGACAAGGCTTATTTTAGGGTTCAGTTAGAAGGTAAAGCACCTATGCTATTATATGATTCATTTGATAATGATATATTAGTAAGTGCTAAAATTACCGAAAACGGACTTGTAAAAAACAACTATGGTGGTGATTTGAGTATTGCTTTTTTTGAAGATTCAGTAACAGGTCTTTTTCACGAACAACAATAATTTTAGAATCTCCAAATTAGTTCGACTTCAATCCCCCTCTGCTCCAAAATAAAAAAATCTCAACTAGTAAAGTTGAGATTTGTTATTCATGAAATTCTTTACTTAAAATTCTCTAACAGAACGCAGAAAAAAAACTTCTTTCAAAGTAAAAGCATAACTATTATATTGAATACCTGTAGAAAAGTTTTGCCTCCAAGCAGTTTCCTCATAAGCACCTCCTGTCATCCAAGCATTACTGTCACCTGGACTTTGTGTAGATGTCCAATATGTTTTTGTTCCAAATGTATCCCCGGCTGATTGAATATCTGATTTAAGAGAATACATTTGAGCTAACTCATACCTTGTGGGTAATCTCCAATCTGCAAAATTTTTACCATCTTCGGAATGATTAGAAGGGTTAGAGATAATATTTTGGGCATTGTACCATGATGAATAACCTTGATCTACCGTTTCACAGACTAGACCGTGCTTACCATCAGGAGTAATCATAAAAACATAACCTCCAAGTTCTGGAGAATGACCAAGAGAGTATACCGGTGTTGAGACACTCTCAGCTACTTTAGCGTGTAATGCAAACGGAACACTCATTAATTGACTGGTTCCTGTAATAGTATAACTACTTCCTCCTGTTAGGTCAGTCTCTGTTTTTATAAAATAAGGTCCAGCACTCCAGTCTATTGTACTAAAATCATCTGAAGAAGTACCCGTACCAATTTCAACACTCACAAGACCGTTCGTATTTGAAGTTGGCCCATGGGTTTCTACATACACCGCTGTTCCTGTTGCTGTAGTTTGCAAAATACTAATTCGCATTCCTATTGCTTCTCCAGTAACTAATTCTCCTCCTGCATCTCTAACAACTGCCTGGTAACTCATTTTTTCTGGGGCTTGAGCAAAACTAGTTGCACTTAGTAATAATACTGCTATTAAGGTGTAGATTATTTTCATATGATTTTTATTTTTTTAAAATTTTAAAGGTTTTTAATTCGATATTTTTTTGACTTACTTTCAGTACATATGTTCCTAGAGAAAGACCTTGCATAGTGATACGAGTATCTGCACTATTGATCTTTGCCCTTGAGATAACTTTGCCATGAATATCCATAAGGATATAGCTTAAATTAGCAAGAGCAATGTCCGTAATTTTAAGTCTTAGATAATCTGATGTTGGATTGGGATAGGTCACAACTTTTAAATTAACTGATGTTAATTCTGGATTGCTTAATGTAAATAGCTCTATACTTTTTTGTATGCCTTGGCTAATACTACCACTACTACCAGAAGTAGCAGTATAAAACACCTGACCCGTGGTATAACTGGTAGTACCTCCACTCCCTTCACTATCTCCTCCTGATGTTGCAATGACCTCTTGGGATTGAACTGTGAATGAAACTACTAGAGCACATGATAAAATTAAGATTGTTTTCATAAATGTAATTTCCTTTTCAAATTATTTTTAAAATAAAATTTACTTTCAAATCAAAAGTAATAAAATTATATGTATTTCGGGTTGGGTCTACCAATAAATAATATGGGAATTAAAAAAATAGCTAAAGGTTTATTATTCCTCATTCTTTTGAGGCAGTTATAAACTTATGATGTATTTATAGTTGAAGATCTTACTAAATAAATACTACTAAATTCTCCATAAAATAATTTGGCTTCACTCCCCTTGGCTAAAGAAAACTTATTCAAAACTTTTAAAAAAAACCTGTAAATTAATAAAAGCCCAGCCTCTAAAAAAAATTTCTATGATCAGTCATAAGGTCGGTCTTCACAAAATAACCTTTTTCAAAATAGATCCTTGAAGCTTTTACAGCTACTGGAAAAAAGATTTTACCCTTAGAAACCATCTGTAAAGTATGATTTCCTTGCTTGGAAAAATTGAGTTCCCCGGCTACAAGATCGGTCAATTTTAGAATTAAGGCAGGATCAATGAAACTCTCAGTTTCAATAGATACCACAATATTTTTTGCAAATAAAACACCCGTAATAAGAAGTATTTGATCTCTATTGGCATTTCTTAATAAAATTTTATTAGGATACCTAAAATCTGCATTTGAGAGATAATTTTGAAGTTCTCCAATAGGAACTTCTTTTGTGAAAGCCCCCTCGTAACTGATAGACATATTTTTACCAGATATTAGTTCCATAGAGAGTTGTAAGGCTCCCAAACCCATCGAATCTAAAAGCTCTTGAAGTAATGACATTCCAATATTAAAACTATAGGTATCTTTGGTGGTGGCATCGATATGTAATGCTGGGTTTTCTGTAGGTTCCAAAACAACCGAACTGGTAAACGCATGCTCTAAATGTGTATAATACAGTTCCGCATCGTTAAAGGGCGTCTTTAGCCACAACTGTAATAATTGATGATTTCGAATAGGTCCTACAATCAGGTCATAACCTTGCTTTCGGAGTGTTTTGGTAAGATTCATTATCCTTTTTCATTTTCTATAAATTCCCGATAGAGATAGCATTACAACCAACGAGAATGATTTTTTTGAAAAAGCACCAAAGCCAATGCTTTTTGTTTAAAAATACGTAAAAAGGTATTGAATCACTTGAATAAGTGGTTTTTTTAGAAAAGAAAAAGGAAAAACTCGATGAAATGAGTATTTTTCAGAGCATCAAAAGATACTATACAAATAACTCAACCACCATTTGTCTTTATTCGGAGCTTTATGATGCTGGTATTTCCCAGAGAAAATGAAGTAATTAACTAAAAAGAGTAGTGAAATTCAAACTTTTAAGGGATTACTCCATCATGGTCGCTGCAATTTTTTTATAGGTACCATTTTCCAATAAGACTCTAATTGCCGAGAACGCCGTGATGGTTTCTTCGATATCTTCTAGTGTATGAGTTGCTGTTGGAATCAATCGCAGAATAATCAATCCTTTTGGAATGACTGGGTAGACTACAATAGAACAAAAAATTCCATGATTTTCACGCAAATCATTAACCATGGCCATCGCTTCTGGTATATCTCCTTTTAAAAACACAGGAGTAATACAGGTTTGTGTAGTACCTAGATCGAACCCAGCTGCTCGCAATCCAGATTGCAATGCATTGGTATTGATCCACAACTTTTCTTTTAACTCAGGCATAGTGCGCAACATATCCAAACGTTTTAACGCTCCTTTTACCATTGCCATTGGCAATGATTTTGCAAAGGTTTGAGAACGCATGTTGTATTGTAGGTATTGAATCACATCTTTATTTCCAGCTAGAAAAGCGCCAAAACCTGCCATGGACTTTGCAAAAGTTGCAAAATACACATCGATCTCATCTTGAACACCTTGTTCAAAACCGGTACCTCTTCCCCCTTCTCCTAGGGTTCCAAATCCGTGTGCATCATCTACTAAAATTCTAAAATTATATTCTTTTTTAAAAGCAATAATTTCTTTCAAACGGCCTTGCTCTCCTCGCATTCCAAAAACACCCTCAGATATCACTAAAATTCCACCTCCTGTTTTTTCTGCCATTCTTTTTGCACGCTTGATGTTTTTTTCAAAACTTTCCATATCGTTATGACGATATACAAAACGCTTTCCTGCATGCAAACGAACTCCATCAATGATACAAGCATGTGTATCAATGTCATATACAATCACATCATTTTTACTAACCAAAGCATCTATGGCAGACATGATTCCTTGGTAGCCAAAGTTTAATAAATAGGCCTTTTCTTTGTCTACAAAGGCAGCACATTCCCTTTCTAATTGCTCGTGTTGGGGAGTATGACCAGACATCATTCTTGCTCCCATAGGATAAGCCATTCCGTGCTCTTTAGCTGCTTCACCATCAATTTTTAATACCTCCGGATGATTGGCCAACCCTAAATAATCATTAATACTCCAGGTAACAACTTTCTTGCCATTAAAAGACATTCTGTTAGAAATAGGACCCTCTAATTTTGGAAAAACATAATAGCCTTCCGCTGTATCAGCCCACTTACCTAAAGGTCCTTTATCTTTAATTATTCTTTCAAATAAATCTGTAGTCATTTGTACTATTTTATTTTTTTATTTTCAGGTTAAGTTACAAAGAAACCGTTTTTTTTGCAGTTAATCAAATTGTAAAGAATACAATTCTATCTACAAGAAACCGTTTTCTCTCATCCAATCATCACTGTAAATTTTATTCATGTAGCGAGAACCATGGTCTGAAAAAATCAAGACGACAATACTATTGTCATCAAACATATTTTTTGCTGCATATTGTTTGGTCGCTTGCATAACAGCACCACTAGTATACCCCGTAAACATGCCTTCTTGTTTTACGATGTTTCTGGTTTCTAGAGCTGCCTCTTTGTCGGATACTTTTTCGTATACGTCGATCACGTCAAAATCGGTCGCTGTTGGAATTAAGTTTTTACCCAATCCTTCTATTTTATAGGGGTGTACCTCATTTAAATCGAGTTCTCCGGTTTCATGGTATTTTTTTAATACGGACCCCACAGCATCTACCCCTAAAATTTTAATTTTAGAATTTTGTTCTTTTAAGTATTTTCCTGAACCAGAAATAGTGCCTCCTGTCCCACTTGCCGCCACCAAATGAGTAATCTTACCCTCTGTTTGTTTCCAAATTTCTGGCCCTGTAGTTCTATAATGTGCTTCTATGTTCAGTTCATTGAAATATTGATTGATGTACACAGAATTTGGGGTTTTTCTGTGAATTTCTTTTGCTACTTCATAATAGGATCTTGGATCTTCGGGAGGAACATTGGCGGGACAAACATGTACTTCTGCACCCATCGATTTTAACAAATCAATTTTATCTGTAGACGATTTATCGCTTACAGCCAAAATACATTTATAACCTCTTACAATACTAATCATTGCCAAACTATACCCTGTATTTCCCGAGGTGGTTTCTACGATTGTAGCTCCTTTTTTTAGGATTCCTTTTTTTTCTGCGTCTTGGATAATATGTAAAGCAATTCTATCTTTCGCAGAATGACCAGGGTTGAAAGCCTCAAATTTAGCATAATAGGAACCTGGAAGATGTTTGGTAACCTGGTGAAGTTTAATAAGGGGGGTTTCTCCTACGAGTTCTAAAATTGAGTTTGTAATTCCTTTGTTTCTAATCATTCTCTCACTATTCTCTGAGTAATTATTATTTAGAAGTAGAAGTTGCATTTTCTATTTACTTCCAAAATAATGCTAATTAAGAAGGCACATATATCTTACCTAAAATAATCATTATTACAAAAATACATTTTAATCTCAGATACTAAAATTGTTTCTAGGACTTAATTTTTTCAGGCGTTAATTTTCCTTCCAAGGTTAAAAAGAACGTATACATTTTAGCTGTTTCCTTTAAGGCATCAAAACGACCTGAGGCTCCACCATGTCCCGCCTCCATATTCGTATCCAACAACAATAAATTAGTATCTGTTTTTAACTCACGAAGTTTGGCAACCCATTTTGCAGGTTCCCAATACTGTACCTGTGAATCGTGAAAACCTGTTGTTACTAATATATTTGGATAATCCTTTGCGGTCACTTGATCATAAGGTGAATACGATTTAATATAGTCATAATAGGCTTTGTCGTTTGGATTCCCCCATTCATCATATTCGCCAGTTGTCAAAGGAATCCGATCGTCTAGCATGGTAGAAATAACATCAACAAAAGGAACTGAAGCAATGACTCCATTATACAATTCTGGGTTCATGTTTACAATTGCCCCCATTAACAAACCTCCAGCAGATCCTCCCATAGCATATAAATGCGCTGGAGAAGTATATCCTTGATTGATCAGATAATTAGAGCAATCTATAAAATCATTAAACGTATTTTTCTTGTGGAACATCTTTCCATCTTCATACCATTCTCTTCCCAAATACTGACTTCCTCGAATGTGGGCTAAAGCATATACAAAACCTCTATCCAACAAGCTCAAGCGAGTAGTCGAAAAACTATCTGGGATCGTATATCCATAGGAACCATAGGCATATTGCAAAATTGGTGTATCTTTTGAGAGCTTTGTATCTTTGTGATATACCAGTGAAATAGCTACTTTTTTTCCATCCCTAGCAGTTGCCCAAATACGTTTACTAAGGTAATTTTCTTTTTGAAAGGTACCACCCAATACTTCTTGTTCTTTTTTGATCTCTTTTGATCGATCACTCATATTAAAATCGATGACAGAATTTGGAGTTGTAAAAGAATTGTAAGAATAACGAAGGGTATCCGTTTCAAAATCTGGATTCGAATAGACTCCTACAGAATAGGTTTCTTCTGTAAAAGGCAAGTAATAATCTTCTTGAGCATCCCAGCGCTTAATTCGAATTTTATTCAAACCATTGGTTCGTTCTTCTAAAACTAAATAGTCTTTAAAAATAGAAAAATCTTCCAATAAGGTTGCTGCTCTATGTGGAATTACATCTATCCAATTTTCTTTACTTGTTGAAGAAACTGGAGTTTTCATTAGCTTAAAATTAACGGCAGCATCTTTATTTGTTAACAAATAAAAATGGTCTCCAAAATGAGCAACATCATATTCTAAATCTCTTTCTCTTGGTTGAAGTATCGAAAATGCCTCCGTTGGAGTATCTGCATCTAAATACTGAGCTTCTGAAGAAACACTGCTGTAAGAACCAATGATAATGTATTGATTTGATTTTGATTTGGTAACATAGGTTCCAAAGGTATCATCTGTTTCGTGAAAAACCATTACATCTTCTGAAGTTGGTGTTCCTAAAATATGTCTGTAAATTTTCTCACTACGAAGCGTTACAGGATCTTTTTTCGTGTAAAAAATAGTTTTGTTATCATTCGCCCAAACTGAACCACCCGTAGTATTTTCTATAAGATCATTATAAATCTCACCTGTTTCAAGATTTTTAATCCTGAGAACATATTGTCTTCTGCTTAAAGTATCTGTAGCAAAGACCACTAACGTATTGTTAGGTGACACATTCAAGCCTCCTAATTGATAGTAATCATAATCTTTGGCCATTTCGTTTACATCAAAGAGTATTTCTTCTGATGCTTTTAAATGGTGTTTTTTTCTACTGTAAATCGGATATTGTTTTCCAGTTTCATAACGGGTACTATAATAATATCCATTTTCTTTGTAAGGAACAGAAGAATCATCTTCTTTGATTCTTCCTTTCATTTCCTCGAATAATCTGTCTTGAAAGCCCTTCGTATGCTTGGTGACTTCCTTGTAATAGGAATTCTCCTCCTCTAAATAACTAATGACTTTTTGAGTTTGGGCGTCTTTATCTGTTGCATTTTTTTGTTCGTCGGACAAACGCATCCAAAAATAGTTATCAATTCGAAGGTCTCCATGCTTCTCTAAATGAACGGGTTGTTTTTCTGCCGAAGGTGATTTTGCGTCTGTACTTTTCATGGTTTCATTTTTACAAGCGATTGCAAATGTAAGGCTTATAACAATGAAAGAAAGAATAATTTTTCTCATATTTATTATTTTATTAAGAGCTCCTGTAAGAGTTCTTGATTCATTCAATCGTAGCATTCAACCACCACAAAGCATAGAGATAACATACTATAAAAGTCCCATGACCGCAGCACCAAAAAACAAAAGATACAAAGACAAGGTTATGATTGTAAGTACACCTATAAATTTATAATTGGACTTTAACTTCTCAAAAGAGGTTGCTAAAATTTCATCGTTTTTGGTAGACAATGCTTTTTTCATGTGAGTAGAAAATTGCCATAAATAGTAGGTCGGAAAAAAATAAATAATGACAATTAATACATTTGTTACCAGCATTACAACCCCTAAATTATCGGGAACTCCAGGTTGTAATTTTGTAGCCATCTTAAAAATTGGAATGACAAAAAAAGCAAACACCAATAACAAAGCCATAAAAACAAAACCTATGATAGAAAAAAATCGAGCCCATTTAGCAATTTCACGTAAAAAAGTTTTTGAAGCGTTGGTTAGTGTCAATTGTTCTAATTGAGTAATTGGTTTTTTCATGATGCTAGTTCTTGTTACAGTCGATTCATTCAAAAATAAACAAAAAAAGAAGAATGCTTACTAATTAAAATTCTGTGATGGTTTTTTTAATGATCGAGATACATTCCATTAATTGAGATTCATTGATTATTAATGGGGGAGCAAAACGGATGATATTTCCATGCGTAGGTTTTGCCAACAATCCATTATCTCTCAGTTTCATACAAATATCCCAAGCGGTAGAACTCTCTTCTGTGTCATTAATTAAAATTGCATTTAACAGGCCTTTCCCTCTCACACTACTTACCAAATCGTTGTCTTTACAAAACAGACTTAACTCTTTTCTAAAGAGCATTCCAAGTTTTGCTGCATTTTCAGCTAAATTTTCCTCTGCAACCACTTTTAGGGCTGCAATCGCAGTAGCTGCAGCAATAGGGTTTCCACCAAAGGTAGAGCCATGATTTCCTGGTTGAATAACGTCCATAATACTGTTATTAGCCAACACTGCAGAGACAGGGTATGCACCACCACTGAGGGCTTTTCCTAAAATTAAAATATCGGCCTTCACTTCTGGAACTCCAGAACAATTTTTATCTTCACAGGTACAGTTTCCACAGGTTGCTAAAAGCCTTCCTGTTCTGGCAATTCCTGTTTGTACTTCATCGGCTATAAACAGTACATTGTGGGTTTCACAGATTTTTTTTGCTGCTGCTAAATATCCCTCAGAAGGAACATAAACTCCTGCTTCACCTTGAATAGGTTCCACTAAAAACGCTGCAATATCTTGGTTAGCTTCTAGAACTTCTTGTAATGCTTGAAGGTTATCGTATTCAATTTTTATAAATCCATCGGTATAAGGGCCAAAATTCTTCTTCGCCACAGGATCGTTAGAAAAAGAAATGATCGTAGTGGTTCTTCCATGAAAATTATTTTCACAAACAACAATTTGAACTTTATTTTCAGGAATTCCTTTTACTTCATATCCCCACTTTCTAGCCAGCTTTAAAGCAGTTTCAACAGCTTCTGCTCCCGTATTCATTGGCAATAACTTATCGAAACCAAATAGTTCGGTTGCATATTGTTCATACCTGCCTAATTGATCATTGTAAAAGGCACGAGAAGTCAAGGTTAACGTTTGGGCTTGAGCAACCATAGCTTCCACTATTTTAGGATGACAATGTCCCTGGTTTACCGCTGAATATGCCGATAAAAAATCATAATATCTTTTCCCTTCTACATCCCATACAAATACTCCTTCACCTTTACTAATTACCACTGGTAGCGGATGATAGTTGTGTGCACCATACTTGTTTTCTAATTCGATTGCTTCTTGCGAAGTTAATGTGTTTAAAACAGTCATTTTATTTTATTTTAATATTCATTATTAAATAACCATTCCTGTTCTACCTTTATCCTTTCAGAGAAACTGAAAATTCAGCGTGGGAAAGAAATCATCCCCGAAGTGATACAAAAGTAATAAAATACTAAGAAATGAAATTAATTTTTATCTGATAAACAATGCATTTAATTTCCGTAATTTCGCAATCCATTAAACCACTAAGAATGCCACGCAGAGAACGAAATAAATTTGTAAAAAAGAATCAAGTTTTAGAATTAAAAATTGAAGATTACGCTTTTGGAGGGAAAGGAATTGCAAGAATTCAATCTGAAGAAGGTAATTTTGTTGTTTTTGTACCAAACACATTGCCAGGTCAATTGGTAAAAGCTCAGATTAAAAAATCGAGTAAAAAATATGCAGAAGCAAAATTAATAGAGGTACTTGAGCCTTCTGCAGATGAAGTAACAGTTCCCTATCAAGACATTCCTGGTGCACCATACATACAACTACCCATAGCCTTACAACACCAATATAAGAAAGAAAGCACCTTAACTCTTTTTAAAAAAATTGGAAAAGTAGAAAATATAGAAGACTTATTTGACACCTTTGTTACCTCCCCAAATGTATTCCACTACAGAAACAAAATGGAGTATGGTTTCTCTGCAATTGGATATGATAGAACAACAAAAAGAGACAAAGATGAGTTTACCTTAGGCTTCAAAAGACGGGGTGTTTGGTGGATGGGAGATAATTTAGAAAAAGATTCTGGATTGTTTGATACTCAGATGGAAGATCATCTAAAAAATATCCGAGAATATTGTCAAAAAACAGGATTAGAGCCATGGCATGGGCCAAAAAAAAGTGGTTTTTTTAGGTATTTTGTTGTGAGAAAATCCTACAAGACAAACGAATTATTATGCAATTTGGTTACCACATCACCCGATTTGGAACACTTTGATTTAGAAAAATTTGCCTTGTTTTTAAAAGAAATTTTTGGAGAACGTTTGGCAGGCTTATTACACACCATCAATGACGAAACCGGAGATCGGACAATTGCAACATCTGGCAGTAGTAATTTGGTTTATGGAAAAGATAAAATTGTAGAAGAATTATTGGGCCTAGATTTTGAAATTAGTATGAAAAGCTTTTTTCAAACAAACCCAAAATGTGCTGAAAAATTATACAATAAAGTGGTCGAATATGTTTTGGAAGACACTTCTAAAGTAGACAACACAATCGTAATGGATCTATTTTGCGGTACCGGAACTATCGGACAAATTATTGCATCAAAAAGTAAGAATGCAAAAATTGTAGGGGTAGATATTGTTGCATCTGCAATTAAAGATGCTCAAAAAAACGCTAAAAGAAATGATATCGAAGGAGTTCAGTTTTATGCGGCTGATGTGGGGAAATTTTTGACAGCACATCCTGAGTATGAGCATAAGATCAAAACCATTATTCTAGATCCTGCAAGAGCTGGAATCGCGCCAAAAACCCTTCAAAAAATCATTCACTTGAATGCCGATAGAATGGTCTATGTCTCCTGTAATCCTGCTACACAAGCTAGAGATACTGTTCTTTTAAATGAAGCAGGATATGCACTTAAGAAGATTAGTTTGGTTGATCAATTTCCACATACTTCACATATAGAGACGGTAGTTTTGTTTGAAAAATGTTAAATGAATGCATAATTTTTTAGGAATTGAAGTTTATTTCTGAAAATG
>Ga0206677_10000879_pt1 | contig 28611 bp, 25 predicted proteins | sample M130m12015metaG_FD_155475 | JGI IMG/M metagenome (GOLD analysis project Ga0206677, IMG submission 155475) | Ammonia-oxidizing marine archaeal communities from Monterey Bay, California, United States - M1 30m 12015 | ecosystem: Environmental > Aquatic > Marine > Intertidal zone | place: USA...
AGTGATATCATTCACAATGTAACGGGGTCCTTCCACAATCGGGATGACCAAATCGAGCCCCCCTCCCCTACGCGGAATTCGCTTTGGCGAACCAACGCGCGCCCGCCAGAACCCCTCGCGTTTATAATAATCCTGGAGGTTGGCAATATCTTCATCAAGAGTTAGGGAGCTGAGGCGGTTTGACTTCCGTAGAAATGAAAACCACCCCTTTTCTTTAGTCGCCATCTCCTTTCGTAAGTCGGCATTTTTCAGGCTGCGATTCCCCTCGAAACGAACCTCGTAAATTTCATTCTTATCCCCTTCCCCAATCAAAAAAACCAAATCAGCATAACCGGCTTTTTCGGTCGACTGGAGCCGGTGACTGACCGTGACATCCGGATAACCATAGCCCTCGTAATGTTTTTCGATATTCCGACGAGCCTTCACAATTTCAGCATCACTCAAAATCTGTCCGACTGTCACTTCTGTCTCCCCAGCTAGAGCCTTGTCAGAGAACTTCACATTCCCGTCGAACCCGACACCACGGATGAGAGGACGCGTCACCAGCTTAGCGATAACCTTGACACCGCCAGCAACGTCCTCGGCAAAAAATTCAACATCATCAACTAAGCCACTCTCGTAGAGAGTTCTGATGTCACCATCCAGCATAGTCTGAGAATATTTCTTTCCCGGGGCAACAGCCATGTGACCTCGAAGACGCTCCTCATTCACGGTCTTCGCCCCGCGATAGCGAATTTCAACTGCCGTTACCTTTTTATCATCGAAAAGAGTCGCCTCACTCAGAAAATCCTGACCGTTAGCGCAGTTCAGTATGATTGGACTAGTAAATAAAAGGCCACCCAGAGATAGAGCCCTGAGGGATTGTTTCGGAGTCATGGATGATCGCATAGAATGAGATTTAGCGTAGCTGGCCCCAATTACGCCGCTCACGAGCGATTCAGTCAAGGTCAATGACCGCTCATCCCTAACACATTGGCCCTAAAGCCGGGCCGGAAGAAATCCCTTTTCCCTCCCTTGACCTCTCCGCACTTACTCACTAGTTTCTCGCCCCCGCGAAACGCTCAAATATTTACGCAGTCATGAATATCCGTCTGGAGAAAAAAGAAAAGTGCCTCGCTGCTCTCAGCATCGAGGTTCCCGCTGAAACAGTCGCTAGTGAGCGAGCCAAAATTTTAAAAGCCTTCGTAAGACAGGCCCGCATCCCCGGGTTCCGTCCAGGGAAAGCACCTAGGGCCGTGATCGAGAAGGCCCACGCGGAAGACATTTCCCAGGAAGTGGAGTCCCGTCTCATCCAGAACAGCTTTCAAGAAGCGCTCAAAGAAAACAAAGACCTCAAGGTTCTCAATGTCAAGAATCCTGAGAACGTCACGCACCAAGCCGATGGGTCTTTCACTTTCGATGCCGAACTCATAACCTCGCCCGAATTTAGCCTCCCCGATTATAAAGGGTTGGATATCGAGGTGCCGAAGGTGGAAGTCACTGACGAGATTGTCGATGAAAACCTCGATCAACTCCGTCAACGTTTTGCCGATTACGAAGACATTGAAGATCGCGCCGCTGAAAAGGGCGATTTGGCCGTGATCGATTATACCGCCACAATTGACGGCAAGCCTCTCGAAGAAGTTGGGGGCGAACAAGCCAAACCACTTGCTTCCAACGAGGGCTACTGGATTCGACTCGACGAAGAAGCCTTTTTCCCCGGCTTCACCGATGGACTTATTGGATTAAAGCCCAATGAGGAAAAGGAGATCTCTGTTACTCTCCCCGATGATTTTCCCATCGAGACTATTCGCGGAATGGACGCAGATTTTGCGGTCACCGTAACCGGGCTCAAAAGCGAAACTCTTCCCGATTTAGATGACGAGTTCGCCAATAAAATCGAACAGGGCAAGTCGCTAGACGACTTAAAGGCCCTCATTCGCGATGACCTTGAGATGCGCCAAAAACGTCAACTTGAAGAGATCAAGATCAATGGTGTTCTCGCTAAGCTGAATGAGCTTGTTGATTTTGATGTGCCGGAAGATTTCCTAACCTCGGAAACCCAAAGCCAAGCCGATGCTATGGTCAAGGAAGGCATGGAAGCTGGAATGTCTGAGGAGCAAGTCAAAGAGCGCCAGGGGGGGCTTTTTGAGGAAGCAGAAGTCCGTGCCAAGAACAGCCTCAAGACCAACTTTCTTCTCACCGAAATCGCTGAGACTGAAGAACTAAAAGTTGAAAATAGCGACGTCCTCCAGCGCGTCACCATGATGGCCAAACAAGCCAAGAAACCCGTCAAAGGATACATGAAAGAGCTTCAGAAATCCGGGCAACTGGGAAACATTCGCCAAAACATGCTCTTCAGTAAGGCCATTGACTTTCTGGTAGAGCACGCGAATGTGACTGAGGCAGAGCCTGAAACCGAAGAAAAATAATTCATGATCGCAACCTCTGAACCCGGAGATTCAACTCCGCAGAACAATTACTACATCCCCACCGTCATCGAGTCCGATGGTCGTGGCGAACGGGCCTTTGATATCTATTCTCGTCTTCTTAAAGACCGCATTATTTTTATTGGAACCGGCATCGATGATGGCGTGGCTAACTCGGTCATCGCGCAGATGCTTTTCCTCCAGATGCAGGATCCTAAAAAAGACATTCATATCTACATCAACTCGCCCGGAGGCTCAGTCACCGCTGGTCTCGCCATTTACGATACCATGCAATTCCTCACCTGTGACGTGAACACCTATTGCATCGGGATTTGCGCCTCTATGGGTTCAGTTCTTTTGACTGCCGGGACCAAAGGAAAACGCTACGCTCTTCCCAATTCACACGTAATGATCCACCAAGTCAGCGGAGGGGCCCAAGGTACTGCAGCCGATGTCGAACGGACAGTTGAGTTTATGTATAGTTTGAAGCGCCGGCTTAATGATGTTCTTGCCCACCACACTGGCAAGACAGCTGAAGAGGTCGAGAAGGATGCCGATCGAGACAATTATATGTCAGCTGAAGAAGCAGTTGCCTATGGTCTTGTCGATAAACTCCTCGATAATAAAAAGGAGCTATCTCAACCTAAAGAGGGCTAAATTTAAAAAAAGATTTCAAGAGCGGCAGTCCACGGGCTGTCGCTTTTTTGCGGCTAGAGAAAAGGTCCATTAGTAATCCAGAAAGAACAAGTGATCTTATCGGTCTCACCTAAATCTTTGCTCAAATTATCATGACCCGAGTGACGGATGCCTGTAACCTTTCCGATAAGGCCTTGCTAACTTCTTGTTGGCTTCCTCGTCATTCTTGATTTTCCGCGCGACCGCATCCCATTCCAATGATCGGCCTAGCTTTTGCGACATATTCGCAAGGATACAAGCTGAGGTCGATCGGCACCCTTCCTCTATATCGGCGATTGGACGACCCCGATCCTTGGTTCTTAAAAGCAGGTCCCGCATATGTTCACGGACTGCTGGAGCGACGTGTGTCTCAATCCCCTCTTCAGTTTGATCCTCCGGGTATTCCTCGAGTTCAAACACAACCTTTCCACTCAACTTCTTTCCTTTTCCTCGGGGTATGAATTCCCACTTATGAACATCAGCTTTTAGCGTGCCTTTTTCGCCATAAATAAAGAAAGCCCAAGGATATTCTGGATCAGGAGCATTCCCCCATGTGCGATGGTTCCAGATCACCTCAAGCTCCTCGAAAACAAAAGTCGCAGTTTGAGTGTCAGGAATGTTAGCGATACTCTTTTTATCAACGTAGATCCCTCCACTCGAAGAAACCCGCTTCACCTCGCCAAGTCCCAGCATCCAACGCACTGCATCCAACATATGAATACACATATCCCCCACGATGCCATTACCATATTCCTCGAAAGCCCTCCACCCGCGTGGGTGAGCCACTGTATTAAAAGGTCTCATTGGCGCGGGACCAGTCCACAAATCCCAATCTAAATTTTCCGGTATTGGAGCAAGTGCCTTCTCCGGAGTTTTGCGGGACCTCATGTGATAATAGCAACAGACCTCAGCGTGGCCGACTTCTCCCAATAAGCCTGCGTCCACCACTCTCTCCTTTGCATCTTTTAAATGTGGAGTCGAGCGACGTTGCGTCCCGACTTGTATGACGCTTCCCTTCTTCCGAGCCGCATCAAAGATCGCTTGCCCTTCCGCAATGTCGACTGAAACAGGCTTCTGGAGATACAAGTCGGCACCAGATTTAATCGCAGCTATCGCAGGTAAAGCATGCCAGTGATCCGGAGTGTCGATTAAAACAAGATCCGGTTTCTCCTGATCAAGAAGCTCCTGATAATTTTTAAAAGTCGGTGGTCGATTTCCATTCGCTTGACGACTTGCAATAATTTCTGAAGCTCCTGAAAGCATTTTTGAATCAACGTCACAAAGCCCGACTACTTCAACTGGCGCCACCTGGATCAATCTCAAGAGGTCGATCTTGCCGTACCACCCCGACCCGATGAGTGCGACCCGTTTCTTAAAATCTCCAAATTCCCCGTAGTCAGCGCCATGGGATTTTGAAGTCATCAAGAACGGAGCCCCTGCGAAAGCCGCAGATCCCGACAGAAAAGATCGTCGTTTCATCGTTTGCGAGGATGGTCGATTTACCAGGTCTTGTCCAATACTTCACTCGACCTATTTACAATCAGCACCAATATTGCCTCATGGACTGGAAAAAAATCATCATAGGAAATTGGTCGTGGAAGCGACCGTTTTACACGCTTTTTTGGTCCTACGCGCTGCTCACCTTTTATGGCTACTTCATGGCCGACAACATCATTTTCCAACCTCCAGGGACTCCCTATCCAAAAAATCGTGCAGGCTTTTCAAGCATCGGAACGGGTGACAATGCTGTTGCCATCTTCCATCTGAAGCCTGGCCCTAAAATGCCCACAATTCTTTGGTCCCACGGAAACGCACAGAATCTAAAATCGCTCAAACCCGCTCTTGAATCATTTCACATCAGGGGATTTGGCGTCATCTCGTATGATTACCCCGGTTATGGTGAGAGCGGTGGGAAACCAACCGAAAAAGGCTGCTACGAAGCCATTGAAAAAACCTACCGCTACCTCATAGAAGATCAGGGAGTTGCACCAGAGAACATCATTTTGGTCGGACAGTCGGTAGGTTCCGGCCCCACTTGCTGGCTCGCATCTCAGAAGAACCATCATTCCATAGTTCTTATATCACCATTTCTTAGCGCCTATCAGACCATCACCCACATCCCCATTTTCCCGGGCGATCGATTTCCAAACTATCGTCATCTCAAAAAAGTAAATTCTCCACTCGTCGTCATCCATGGTGTGGAGGATCAGATCGTTCCATTTTCCAACGGCAAGAAACTCTTTGAACTCTCCCCTGCTACCGACAAAAGATTGATTCCCGTTCCAAAAGTAGGACACAACGATATTTTCTTAAAGAGCGACCTCGACCTTAGCTCAATTTTTATAGAAATGGCTGCTAAATAAGCCATCCAACAACCCGCAGCTTAGCTTGACGAACTTACCCCAGTCCCTAGCTTCGCAAGATGAGTGCGCAAGAGTGGCGGGTATTAGATGGTGAGGGCAAAGAGCAAGGACCCTACTCGTTTCAAGATCTTCAGGCATATTACACCTCCGGTAATATCACTCATGAGACGATGATCTGGACCAACGGCTTAGAAGAATGGGTTCCTGCGGGAAGGGTGGAAGGACTCTTGCCCAATGTCCCACAAATCGTCCCTCTAGCTCCAGCGCCAACAGTTGCGGTATCAACTCAACCCATTGCCACCGGAGGGATCAATCTCACCCCCCAAATAGCCGGAATTTCACCAGGGGTATTCAACGGCGGGCCACAAACAAAATCACCAACCAAAACGGGAGCCCCGACCTGGCTCAGCATCGTCACCATCGCCAGCGGAATCATTGCCCTAATCCTTTACTTTTTTCCTTGGGTTTCGGTTTCACAGGACATGAATTTTTTCAAAGAGGAAAAGAACGTTATTAAACTCGCGACTCAAAGTGGAATACAATCCATTACACAAACTGAGACTCTCACCGACCAAGCGACCGCACAACGCTCCCAACAAACTAGTGGGAGATCTGATGGCAGCACTGAAAATGATTCTGGAGAGGGCGAAAATTACAAAAGCTCAACCCTCAACCTTATTGCCTTCATCGCGATCGGAATCGGGGTGTTCTTCGCCTTTATCGGTCTTCTTAACAAAGCAAAAACTTTGACGATGGTGGGGCAATTTCTTTTCTCAAGCTCCGCAATTCTTATTGGTGTCCAAATGGCGCAGCAATTCCCTATGGTGAAATCTTATATTGGGCTCCAAGAAGAGCAGAAACGAACGATCGAAGAATCAATTAAAACACAGGATGAAAAAGGGGATACAATCCCAACCAATGCTGACAAAGCACCTGAGTTGATCGACGAAACAGCAAACAAGAAACCGAAAGAAGAGGTTAAGGCTCAAGCAGAAGCTGAGGCCCAAGTAGAAGCTGAATTAAAGATACAAAAAACACAGAAAAAGAACGATATGTTGAAAGCTCAAGCAAAAGCCTCTAGTCGTTACGCGACTGCTTTTGAACCTAGTTGTTTTATAACAGTCGCCATTCTAGGAATCTCAATTCTCTTAGTCGTCGTCACGATGTCCTCAGGTGATGGATCCATTATCATTGTCACGAATCCAAGCCCCCAATCACAACTTCCCCACGGAGAACCACAACAGCCAGGAAGCGGACTCCGCTTCCACTAGCGAAAACCCGCCTAGGAGCCAAAAGGCCAGAAGGTCTTTATCAAACCCTTCATCTTCCCCGGCCCGATTGATGACTTTTCCTCGTCCAGAATCTGTGCGTAACGGATAAGCCCCAGTGCCGTAGCATATTGGGGATCTTTAAAGTAGGCATGCACGCCACTCACATCGGGCTGCTCCGGTTTGTAAACCGGAAGATCAAAAACCTCACACGCCAGCTCTCCGATCCCACGCATTTGACTACTTCCGCCAGTCAGAAAAACACCAGTTCCAATCTTCTCGAGTGCCCCAGATGGCAGCCCTTCGATCACGAGCTCGAAAGCCTCTTCCAACCGCCCCCGAATCACATCGTTCAATACCTGACGCTTAATTTCAATCGGCGGAAATCCCTTCTCATCCTCCACCTTTACGATTCCGACCGAACTCGCGGGATCAGCAGAGGCATTACCCTCTGCTACTTTTACCTTCTCAGCTTTCGAAAAAGGAATACGGGTCACCAAGTGAATATCATTTGAAACATGATTCCCACCAACTGGCACACACCCCGCAGCCGCAATTGCACCATCGATATAAAGAACATAATCGGTCGTCTCTCCTCCAATATCTATCACAAGAGCCCCATCCTCCTTACGCTCACGATTCAGGCAAATCTGGGCCGAAGCGATCGGCGCAAAAACGACATCATCAACTTCAAGGGGGATTTCTCGCACACACTTGATACTGTTCTGGATACGGGTCCTTATCCCGTGAACGATGTGGTAATCAGCCTCAAGCTTTCGCCCTAATAACCCAAAGGGAACGGTCGAGTGAGCCTGGCCATCCAAAGTAAAATGCCGGGCAAGATGGTGAAGGTATACGTGTTCGCTAGGAATCGCGATATCTCGAGCAATTTCCTTAACCTCCTCAAGGTGGTGACGATCGACTTCCTGCTCATCGTCGGGAATACGAAAGGTCCCCGTATTATTGACACCCTTGATGTGAGCTCCAGTGACAGCAAGAAACACACTCTTGATAACGACATCACTCACATCCTCGGCTTCTAACAGCGCTGATTTCACACACGCTCTAACTTGTTTGTAATCGGCAATTTCCCCTTTCCGAACGCCCGCTGTCCGGGTTTCACCCATTCCGAGGATCTTGGCTGATTCGTCTGGCTTGATTTCTGCCACCACCATCACAGTTTTAGTGGATCCGATTTCGAGACCGACGTGAATATTGGAACGTGCCATAGATCTAAAAGACGCTTCAGCGATAGTGAATCGGAACGAAGCGACGGGGAATAAGGTTTACTTTTGCCAGAAATTTCCCCTGCAAATCAGCGTGGGAAACAAGTTTTACTAGATTGTTAATTTGCCTCTCCTGATCGTAATAGGAGAAGGTTGCCAAAATACCGTTGAGAGTCTTCATCTCAAGCATGATTTCGTCTTTCACAACGACTCGGGCCGGTCGATCGGAACCTTGGAACTTCTCATTGGCTCGCTTCACTAGTTCCAGAGCATACTTCAGTCCTTCATGCTCAATCAACCGCCCCTCCTCGATCTCCCTTCGTTGCGCAGATTCTACTAAAACCACAGGAAGCTTTGCCCCGATTTCACTAAGCTCACCGGAATCACAACGAAAAATAATACCATCTTCATCGACAAGAAGTCCACTTACGGGATCCCTTTCCTTTATCTTCAGCGACCGACACGCAACCCAAGCTACCGGACTTCGCTCCTCAACCTCGATTTTCAGAACCCCCGGAAGCCTCCGACTGACCTTCGCGGTCTTGATCTCCGGCAAGGCCTCAATTGAGATCTGAAGCTTCTCGGTATCAATCGCAAAAATCGTTTTCTCTAAATCAATATCAGTCTTCGAAACGAAACGATCGTGCGACAAAAAGCGAGCGTTCTCCCCTTCCATCGTCAAAATCTTCACATCTGCGATCTCAAACTCCTCATTTTCCACAAAAACCTTCTGCCAGCCATATCCAAGACCAATCCCCACCCCTACCATAACCAAAATCGCGATTCCCAACTTCATAAGACGAGAACAAACCTTCAAACAGTCTAAGAAAACAATCCGCGGCGAATTCACTTTAAGCCGGAGCATGCGCTCACGCGATTTACGGGTCCGAGATGAAGTGCGACGGGATAACATGGGATTGGATATTTAAGGCCTCGCGGCTAGGGAGATTTCAGCAATCTTCACGCAAAGATCTCCAAATGAATAACCGGCCTCAGCCGCGCCCATTGGCAACAAACTGGTTTCAGTCATCCCGGGAATAGTATTGGCTTCTAAAACGTAAGGATTACCAAACGAATTCAACAACACATCGACCCGAGAGTAAACCTCAATTCCTAACGCATCGTGTGCTTTTTTTGCAGCAGCCTGAACAATTGCGGTTTCTTCAGGTGTTAAATCGGCCGGGCAAGTATATTGGCTACCCACCTCTTTCCCGCTCAACCAAGGGTATTTTGTCTCCATATCGTACCATTCTCCCTCCGGTGGCGCGATTTCGACCACCGGAAAAACCTCACCATTTAAGACCCCAACCGTCAGCTCCCGACCTTCCACAAACTCTTCCACCAGCAGATCAGAGCTAAATTTAGCCGCATGCTTCATGGCCGCCATCGACTCAGAAACCTCTTTCACCACCCGAATCCCTACGCTAGAGCCTTCACGCGGCGGCTTTACCACAAAAGGAACAGCCATCTCAGGCAACTTCGCGCCATTTCTACAATCAACGGTTTCTGAGCCAGGAGTCGGCACCTCGTAATCCAAAAAACACTTCTTACTCAGATTTTTGTCAAATGCCACTTCACTGCTCTTTACCCCCGCTCCCGTGTAGCGGATTCCCAAAGCCTCGAGATAACTCTGCAATTTACCATCTTCCCCGAAAGTTCCGTGAATCACATTGAAGGCCAAATCTGTCCCCCCCGGTAATTTCGGCTCAGTATCGACAACATCGACCGCCTCTACCCGATATCCCTTCGCCTCCAACGCCTTCACCACTGACCTTCCAGAAGCTATGGAAACCTCCCGTTCGGCTCCAGGCCCCCCCATAAGAACAGCAATCAACATTTCCTCGGTTAGTTTCATCGTCCTGTAAGCCTCTCTTCTGAAATCACATCTTTCAATTTTGAAATCTCACATTTGAATAGCGCTAACCCATGGAAGAAAGCCCTTCAAAGAAAAATGGACGCTGGCTCTATGTTTTTGGACTAACCTATCTCATATTTCTCTTGGTCATGCGGCCTGAACAACAACCAATGGCTCAAGTTCGCTGGATTGGCTTTTTCATACTGACGCAGGGACTTACCCAAGTCATCTTCCCCCAGTTCCGCTGTTCAAAGCCCGTAAACCTCAGTGTCCTTTCTCTCGTCATAATCACCACAATCGCCATTCCGCTCTAATTATGAAAATCTTCCTCTTTCTTTTCCTCTTCTCTCTCATTGCCTTCGTCTCAGGGCAATCACGACCTAATGTCGTAATTGTGATCACCGATGATCAGGGATACGGCGATCTCGCCTGTCATGGTAATCCTGTCATCAAGACCCCAAATCTAGACAAGCTCTATTCAGAATCCACGGTTCTCACCGACTATCATGTTGCTCCAACTTGCTCACCCACCCGTGCCGCCCTACTCAGCGGCCACTGGACCAATCGCACCGGTGTCTGGCACACCATTATGGGTCGTTCCATGATCCGTGAAAATGAAGTCACCCTCGGCCAGCATTTTCAAAAAGATTACGCCACCGCAATGTTCGGCAAATGGCACCTCGGTGACAACTACCCTTACCGTCCTGAAGACCGTGGCTTTGAAGAAGTTTACCGCCACGGCGGAGGCGGCGTCGGTCAAACTCCCGATGTCTGGAATAACTCCTACTTCGATGGTGCCTACTTTCACAATGGCAAGATCGAAAAAGCCAAAGGCTTCTGTACTGACGTTTTCTTTCAGAAGGCTCATGAGTTCATCAAGAAGAAGGCGAATTCCAAAGAGCCTTTCCTTGCCTACATTTCCACAAATGCTCCCCATGGCCCTCTTCACTGCCCTCAGAAATACTTAGACCTTTATAAGGATCAGAAGGCCGGGATCGCCGCCTTCTTTGGAATGATCACCAATATCGATGATAACGTCGGCAAAACCCGCAAACTCCTCGTTGATCTCGGCATCGAAGAAAATACTATTTTCATTTTCACGACCGATAATGGAACGGCAACGGGTCGCAACGTTTTCAATGCAGGTATGCGAGGTCAAAAGGGATCCGAATACGAGGGCGGCCACCGGGTTCCAATGTTCATCCACTGGCCTGCTGCAGGGCTCAACGAACATCGTGGAATTGATACTCTTTGCCACGCCATCGACCTTGTTCCAACACTCCTTGATGTCTGCAAAGTAGAGAACGCTGCAGAGGTGAAATTTGATGGAACGACTCTAAAGGATCTCATCGCTTCCCAAAAGAGTATCAATTGGCCTGACCGGATGATTATCACCGATTCACAACGCGTGGTTGACCCTATCAAATGGCGTAAATCAGCCGTAATGTCGCAACGATACCGCCTCGTCAATGGCGTGGAACTCTACGACATCAAGACGGACCCAGGACAGGAAAAGAACATCTCAAAAGAAAATCCCAATCAGGTCGAAAAAATGCGTGCCTTTTATGATGAGTGGTGGGCCGACCTTGAACCAACCTTTGCACAAACAACCGAGATCCAGCTCGGCCACCCCAATCATCCTAAAGTCACCATGACTGCCCACGACTGGCTGAACACCGGTCCTCCTTGGCACCAAGGCATGATCCGTGGAGCCAAGGGTGGAGACAAACAAAAGTTCAGCGGCCACTGGGCTATCAAGGTTCTTGAGGAAGGCACTTACAAAGTCTCTCTCCTCCGCTGGCCTGAAGAAGCCAATCACCCCATTAACGCGCCCCTCCCTCCAGGAAAAAATGTTCCAGGTGCCTCGAAGGCATTTCGCACCACAAAAGGAGTTTCAATCAAAGCCACTACTGCCGCACTCCTTTTGAATGGAAAAGAAATTGCAAAAAAAACTATCGGCAAAAAAGACACCGCAATCTCTTTCACGACAAAACTCACTAAGGGATCTCATGCCATCGCGCCAATCTTCCGCTCGCCCAAAGGAGAAACCGGAGCATTTTACTGCATTATCGAGAAGCAGCCGTAACCCCACGGAATTCCCATTTCTCGATCCGCCTCCCATTTTTTAACGTTCTTATGCTCGCATTCTCCACCTGCTGGAACAACTCACGCCACACGGATGGCGAAGAGATGATTGATGAAATTCTCGAACTGGGTTTCGACACCCTCGAACTATCCCATGGCATGACCGTTGCCAAGCTTCCTGGGATTAAGAGAGCATTTGCTGCCAATAAATTTAAGTGCATCGGCGTGCACAACTATTTCCCTTCTCCCACTGAGGTGATGATCGATGCGCCCGACGCTTTTGAGTTCTCATCCGATAATAAAAACGAACGCGATAAGGCCTTCCGAGAAACCCTGAAGACTCTCGAGATGGCCCACGAATTTGGGGCCTATTATGTCGTGCTACATATGGGTTCGGTCGCCACCATGCCTCACAAAAAGTGGACCGGAGCGCTCACTAAAAAACTCGCCGCTGGCGAACAACTTACCGGCGAATACGCTGATGATAAAATTGAGTGTGTGAAACGTCGGGAAAAACATGGCCCTAAGTATTTTGATCGCGCCATCGACACACTCGAACGCCTCATTGAGCCAGCCAAGAAAGCAGGCGTCAAACTCGCGATCGAATCACGCTCGCGGTATGAAGATGTCCCTGATGAAGTCGAAATGATTCAACTTCAAGACTACTTCAAAGATTGTCCGCAAATCGGCTACTGGCACGACTTCGGACATGTCGGATTAAAGCACAACCTAGGACTGCTCGATCACGATCAGTGGCTTGGGAAAATGGCTCCCCATCTTATAGGAGCCCATCTACATGACGTCCGATGGCCAAAACGCGACCACCGTGTCCCTTTCACCGGAGAACTTCCTTACGATGATCTCCTCAAGCATTTCAAACCCGAAATGCCTTTCACCTGGGAGCTTTCTCCCAGCTGCAAGACTGAGCATATCCTACCAGCAGCGAAACTTTGGAGGCAAAAATATCGCGAAACGCAGAAGCTTCCATAGTTTTTGGCGACTCAAACAAGGTGCCCTAATCTTCAGATCCGATCCCAAGTTCCTTCCGAAGCAAAAGATCTAAGTCCAATTTTCCAGGAGAAAGGCATTCCGATTTTCCAAGCTTAACGATCTGCACTTTCTTGTCAGTCTCCCCGATTGCGAGGAAAAGATCTCTCCCTACAGGAAGTCCTCCATACCGAGTCGCCATCACCTTACCTAGAAAACGACCATCCCCACCCTCACTTGTCATCACCTCGCCCGACTCCATTTTGACACCTTTAAATCCCCCTCTAATAGCAAGATTGATATATTCCTGAATTTCCTCAGTTGTCATGACTTGCAAATTGTCGCCTAGGCCAGACCCGGAAACCAGCGCCAAACATCAGTTTTACCAACTAAAGAGTTTCTAGCCTCGTCCCTGCACTACCAAATAAAATCGAGGGATCATTCCTTAGAGTCCAAAACTGCGCCTACTCGTTCAAATCCCCACCGCCCCAAACCCCGCATGTCCAGCGCCAAGTCTCAGGGTCAGCCCAGTCCTTAACCCTCAAAGTCACCTCAAGATCGTCCCCCAACTCGGTATCAACTTGATCCAAACGTAGAATCCGGAAGCCCCAATGTGGCGCACGTTTCGAGTCTAGGGGACTTGAACTCAGCTCCAAGTCATCATCGACCTTCGCCTTCATAAAAACCACCAAACCATCAAGAATCCCTGGATTAACGACCTTTCGTGAAAAGCTAATCTTAAGGGGTAAGCTCGATTCAGTGACGGTATTTAAATCAACCTTGATAACTGGCTCCGCCTCCCCAAGAAAGTGCTTCACCACTCCAAGGTCGCAGCTCACCAAGCCATTGTATTCCGCATCATATGGACGGCTTCGCTCCATACTTGAAAAATCAAAACCATAAACATCATCGAGTTCCCAAATATAAGGTTCACGACGATCATCATGCATCATCATCGGCTCACAGTAGAATTCAAACTCACTTGGTAAAATTAGCCCTCCTGACCTCAGTAAACGATCACGTAAATCACACACATTAGGAACCATCGCCTCGTCAAAAAGAAAGTCCCCGATCTGTTCATGAAGGATTACGTCTACAGGCTCGTCGAGATACAACTTCGTGCTGTGGACATCTTCAAAATCTACATTCTCAATGCCATTTTCAGCTGCCAACATCTTGGCATGCTCGATGATTGAGGAATGGTCGACCGCATACACTTGTCCCGCCCCTTGCCTCGAAGCAAAAGCCGCCAAAATACCTGTCCCCGTTCCTAGATCAATCACCCGATCGCCCGGTTTGATTTTACGCTTAATCGCTTCATGGTAAAAAGCCATTCGTTGTTTATCAGCTAACATCCGCTCCTGTGTGTGTAGGTCGGAAAAATAGTTCACATTCACCTCCCGGTATTTCTCCGCTGGAGTCTCTTTTTTTTCAGGCGGGTAGAACCATTTTTTAAGTCTCGGGGATCCCCGCAAACACTTTCCTAAGGTATTACACTTGCTTCGAACCCACTGGGCAGCCGAAACCGTGAATTTTTGGATTAAAGAAATAGACATCTTGATTTGGCCGCGAAATTTCCGCAGTCGATTCGCAACCCTAGGTTGACCTCGCCAAGTCTAAAGCTGAATATCCGGCGATCTTCCTCCGGATCATCCTATGCCACCCTCTCTATGCCCCCACTTTCAGGAAAAAATTCTTTCCGCTACTGGAGCCTCTATGTTTGAGGTTGTAGAGGTTGTTCAGGAACTTTGGAGCGGATATGGTCAGATTCTACGTCTGCGACTGGACGGGGACTCTCAAGTCGTCGTGAAACATATCCGAATGTCTGCAACTGCGAGTCACCCACGCGGGTGGAATTCAAACTTATCCCATCAACGTAAACTCAAATCGTATCAAGTTGAAACTGCTTGGTATTGCCACTGGAGCCAGAACTGTGGCCCCAATACTCGAATTCCAGAACTCCTTGGATTCGATCGACACAATGGCGAAATCCTCCTGATTCTCGAAGACTTAGACGCTTCCGGTTTCCCCTCACGCCTCACCCCCAACGCCACCCCCACCGATGCAATACGGGCCTGCATCGATTGGCTTGCAAATTTTCATGCCAGTTTCATGGGAGTAGAACCCACTCACCTTTGGAAAACAGGCACGTATTGGCACCTAGCAACTCGAAGCGAAGAGCTGGCTAGCCTTGGTGACAATGAGCTCAAGAAAGCAGCCCCAACACTTGACCAAATCCTCACTAGCGCAGCCCACCAAACCCTCGTTCATGGAGATGCCAAACTCGCCAATTTTTGTTTTTCAAAATCAGGGAATGATGTTGCCGCGGTCGACTTCCAATACGTTGGCGGGGGCTGTGGAATGAAAGACTTGGCCTATTTTATTGGCTCTTGTCTCGACGAATCAAGCTACGAAAAAAAAGAAAACGAGTTTCTTGACCAGTATTTCGTAACCCTTTGTCGCAATATCTCAATAAACCGCCCAGATCTTGATCCCAAGGCTATCGAAACTGAATGGCGCGAACTCTACCCCGTGGCATGGACCGACTTCTACCGCTTCCTAAAGGGGTGGAGCCCGGACCATTGGAAAATCAACTCCTACAGTGAACGACTTACACGTGAAGTCGTCGCTTCTCTCCAATAGATCTTTAAATGGAACTCACATCAGACCACCTTAGGAAACTCGAATCGATTGCTATTGAAGCTGCCACACGTGCTGGCGAAATGATTCAAAGCAAAGCTAAAAGTAATCACGAAATTATTCACAAAAAAGGCGGGAGCTCCCTCGCATCACAAGTCGTCACCGCAATCGATCTTGAGAGCCAGCGCCTTATTCTTGAGACTCTTAATGACACCTTCAAGAGCTTTAAGCTCGGCCTCCTCACCGAAGAGAGCCCTGACGATTCCAGCCGCCACCAACATGATTATTTTTGGTGTATTGACCCTCTTGATGGGACCCTTTCCTTCACCAAAGGAACTACTGGCTATTCGGTTTCGATTGCTCTCGTCTCACGCCATGGTAATCCGCTAATCGGAATCGTTTTTGACCCTGACACTTCTACCCTTTATCACGCCATTCACAGTCAAGGCGCTCAAAAAAATGGGGTAGCCTGGGAGGTCCCCATACCTTCTTCAGCCTCACCTCTCGCCTTAATGATCGACAACAGCTTTATCACCCGGGCCAACGAACCAACATTCCGCGATCAACTTGAAACCTTCGCAAAACAGAGAGGCTTCCCCGGCACAAAAACAATCAACTATGCCGGCGCCGTTCTTAACGCCTGCTGGGTTGTTGACCATGCTCCTTCTCTCTATTTTAAATTCCCAAAACCGAATCCCGGCGGAGGTTCGGTTTGGGACTTTGCCGCCACGACATGTCTGTTCAGCGAACTCGGCCTCCCAGCTAGCGACATTAATGGAGCCCCCCTTCAACTCAACCCAATAGGCAAAACCTATATGAATCGTAAGGGCATCCTTTTTGCCTCCAGTCCAGATCTCGCGAAGGCAGCCATCAATTTCTTCCACTAGATTATCTTTCCGGCGATGGAGAGTTTGCAGCCTGCTTGGATTTGCTCCAGACTACCAACCGACTTCCACACAATGAGCGATCCCGAGCCACTCCCACCAAATAAGACTCGTCGCCGCCAGCCTTCAACGCAGAACGACAACGAGACCCATCCAAATAAACCGGGTAAAAAGGAAAAAATAAAAAAGCCCCCTGGCCTGATGGGTCCGACAAAAGCAGAAACGGCCCTCCTTCCACCATTTATTGGGCTTTCCATCGACCAAATCTTTGTTCCTTCCTCTCGAGTCGAGTGTCAGAATGCAGTCGAAGAGATAATGGCAGCGGGGATTGGTGGGTTTGACACCGAAGCTAAACCTACTTTTCGGGCCGGGCAAAAAAGCAACGGCCCGCACGTTGTACAATTCTCTCTCATCGACAAAGCCTTTATTTTCCAGCTCCATCACGAGGAATGCGCGAAGGCCTCATCGGAACTAATCTCCTCGGCCGCGATCCTTAAAGTGGGATTTGGTCTCCAAAACGATCACAGCCAAATTCGCAATCGGCTAGGAATCGAACTCACTCACGTGCTCGATCTTGATCAAGTCTTCCGTAAAATGGGATACCGTGGACAAATTGGAGTCCGCGGAGCAATAGGCGTACTTTTGAAGCAATGCTTTAAGAAATCAAAATCTACCACGACAAGCAACTGGGCGCGTTCCGATCTCACGCATCGCCAGCTCATCTACGCGGCCAACGATGCTTATGCGGCCCTCAGAATCATGAAAGTCCTCGAAACGGAAGGTCACCTGTAGAAATCTCCGGACCAGCTCCGAATCAAAATTCCACAGCAGTGTTTCCCATCTCCAGATTTCGTGCTAGAGCTTTCCCCGCATGAAACACGAAACACTTTGCCTCCACGGTGGACATCAGCCCGATTCCGAGACCCATTCGCGCGCAGTTCCGATCTACAAAAGCACTGCTTTCACTTTCAACGATACTGAACACGCCGCTAACCTCTTCGCCCTCAAAGAGCTCGGGAATATTTACACCCGGCTCATGAACCCTACGACCGACGTGCTCGAGAAGCGCATCTGCCTGCTCGAAGGGGCTCACGAACTCGCCGGCCTCGCGCACTCGTCAGGAACCGCTGCCATCTTTAATTCCATCATAAATCTTGCTCAGGCCGGCGACAATATCGTCTCCGCCCGCAATCTTTACGGGGGAAGTTACACACAATTCAATGACATCCTCCCCGCTCTTGGAATTGAAGTCCGCTTTGTTGATTCGCAAGACCCTCAGCAATTTGCCAACGCGATCGACGACAAAACACGCGCTCTCTTCTGTGAGACCGTTTCTAATCCCGCTCTAGAAGTCACTGATCTCGAAGCCGTAGGCTCCATCGCTAAAGAGAATGGCATCCCCCTTATTGTCGACGCGACTTGCTCAACTCCATATCTTACCCAGCCACTTGCCCATGGTGCCGATATCGTTGTCCACTCCTTAACCAAATGGTTAGGCGGACATGGCACTGGGCTCGGTGGCATCGTTATTGATTCAGGCCGCTTTAACTGGGCCGGAGGCAAACATCCTCTTTTTGATAATCCTGACAATTCCTATCACGGACTGCGCTGGGGACACGACCTTCCTGACATGCTCGCTCCTCTTGCCTACATTCTGCGTATGCGAACTGTCCCCCTAAGAAACCTTGGTGCCTGCATCGCTCCAGACAACTCCTGGCAATTTCTTCAAGGTATCGAAACTTTACCGCTCCGCATGGAACGCCACTGCGAAAACTCGCTCGCGGTTGCTAAACATCTCAAAAACCACCCTGGTGTAGAGTGGGTCCGCTTCCCCGGGCTTGAAGACGACCCGGAATTTTCGAAGAACCAAAAATACCTTCGAGGCAAAGGGGGCAGTGTAGTCGTGTTTGGGATCAAAGGAGGCGCTGAGGCCGGAGCTAAGTTTATCAACTCCCTTCAAATGTTCTCTCACGTTGCAAATCTTGGGGATGCCAAATCTCTTGCAATTCATCCGGCCACCACAACCCATTCGCAGCTTAGCTCCGAACAACAACTCGCAGGCGGGATCCGCCCAGAGCTGGTCCGCCTTTCCATCGGCATTGAGCATATCGAAGACATCCTCACCGATCTCGAACAAGCTCTAGAAAAGGCGTAGTAACAGTTTCAAGCTTGGTGACTAATTCACACTACTTCGATAGGCCCTACGGGGATAGGTCAGACCTAATTACCCTGCGACCCGCGTGAGCTAAAGGCTCGGAGCGAGTAGCCTCTTAAAAAATATAGTTTAGACGTATCAAGAAAGATGAACTCTCTGGAAATCCCCGAGACCTGCGGAGTCATTCTCCTCCCCGACACCGTGCTATTTCCGCACGGCGGAATGCCCCTCCACATTTTCGAGCCGCGTTATCAAGAAATGATCAATGACGCCATGGAGGGAAACTGTATGTTTTGTGTGGGTAATCTACTCGGCGATGATAGCGCTGATCCTGAACGCTGCGCTGCTCCCGTGGGAACAATCGGACTAATCCGCGCCTCGCGGGAATCCGAAAATGGCACATCAAACCTACTCCTCCATGGAGTTTTTCGCGTTTATTTCGAAGAATGGCTCGATGACAAAACCTATCCACACGCTAAGATAAAGCCCATCCTCGATACCACTTTATCTTCCGACGAAGAAGTGGAATATCTTGGTCGGCTCCGGCGCGCGATCAACCGGACTCTCTCTAGTTTCCCTTCCGAGGTGAACGAGCAAGTCAACTCCACCCTCGACAAAGCTGGCGACTCCGCAACCTGCTCTGACGCAGTGGCCCAGCAGTTCATTCATGACCCGAATGATCGCCAACGCCTCCTCGAAACCCCTGAAGTGAGAAAGCGGATCGATTTTATAATTAAATTTCTGAAAAAAGCAGGTCCTTCCGTCTAACCCTATGTGAGATTCCTCTTTCTCTTTTTTCTCGTGGTCCCAACAGGGGCCCAGACCCTTGGTGGCTACGAACCATTCAGCCAACAAGAGAATGGTGAAAGCTGGGCCTTTTACAACTACGCAACCGACCAAGCCTTCAATGCTCAGTGGAACTTCTCGGATTCCGGAGACCCCGAAATTTACGCCACCTTCACTGGATCGGCCGGAGTCTCCCTCTTTGCCGATGTCATGTCCTCAAATGGATTCTTTGTTGGAAATTACGCTAATGCCGAAATCGACACCATCCTTTGCGATATTTTCATTGAAGATGTTAACACCTTTTCAGAAGTAGAATTCTACATTCTTGCCGGTGACACCTTTTATTACAGCAACCCCTACCTCGTCGGACAATCTGGCTGGACTAGTCTCGCCAACTCCCTTTCCAAAGATCAGTGGTATATTTACAATGAAGCTGATCAGCAGTTTTTCGAGGCCCCACTCACACCTGCTATTCTTTTCGATGTCAAAGAAATCGGCCTTAACTTCTACCCCTCTTCTTCCGCTGCTAGTGGCCAGATAGTTGCTATCGACAATTTTAATCTTCTTCCGGATCTATCTTCTCCGGAAATCAAAATTTCCACTGAAAATTCCACCGCCAAGGTCTCATTCAAGGGAATTGAGGGGATTCAATACACCATCCAGAACGCCAGCAACCTAGACGAAAACAGCTGGACAAATGTCGGTAATCCCTTCGAAACGACCGGTGAATCGGAAACAATTCTCCCCATGGTGAACAAAGGCTTTTTTCGCATCCTAAGTCAACCCTTCTATATCGAAGCTCCTTAGCGAAAAAAAACTTTCGCAAATCCCGCTTCTCTGCCTTATCCAAACCGCGATGAAAATCGTGGTCGCATACTCAGGTGGTCTTGACACCTCCGTCCTTCTTCTTTGGCTCAAAGAGAAATACAACGCCGAAATCATTGCCTATTGCGCAGATGTCGGACAAGCCGAAGAACTTGACGGGCTCGAAGAAAAAGCCCTAAGCACCGGCGCTTCCAAGTGCTACATTGGTGATCTCAAAGAGGAATTCGCGGCCGACTACATTTACCCGATGTTTCAGGCCAACGCCGTTTACGAAGGGCGCTACCTCCTTGGAACCTCCATCGCCCGCCCCTGCATCATAAAGGGCATGCTCGATGTCGCCCGCGCTGAAGGAGCCGACGCTATCGCTCACGGCGCTACCGGAAAGGGAAATGATCAGGTTCGCTTTGAGCTTTCACTCAATGCTCTCGCTCCCGACATTAAGATGATTGCCCCCTGGCGAGATGATTCCTTTCGTGAGCAATTCCCAGGGCGTGCCGAAATGATCGCGTATTGCGAAGAACACGGCATCAACGTTCAGGCTTCCAATAAAAAGCCCTACTCCATGGACCGAAACCTTCTCCACATCTCCTTCGAGGCCGGAGCACTCGAGGACACCTGGTATGATGGCTCCACCGACGCCGACAAAGATATGTACGTTCTTTCCGTCGCTCCCGAAGACGCACCCGATACTCCCGAGTATATCCAATGCCTCTTCGAAAACGGCAACATCGTCGGACTCAAAAATGACGGTCTCGCCGGCTACATCTCCGAACTCGCTGACTTCGAAGTCAAAGGCGAGAAGGACGGATACACCCTCCTCACCCCTTATGGCGTCATGCGCGTCCTTAACCACCTCGGTGGCAAGCACGGCATCGGCCGCATCGACATCGTCGAGAACCGCTTCGTCGGCATGAAGTCCCGGGGCATTTACGAGACCCCCGGAGGCACCATTCTTCTTGCGGCTCACCAGGACATCGAAACCCTCACCATTGACCGTGAGGCCCAGCACGTCCGCGACTCGCTGATTCCGAAGTATGCCCAACTCGTTTACAACGGCTTCTGGTTTGCACCCGAGCGTGAAGCCATTCAGGCCCTCGTTTCCGAGACTCAAAAAACCGTCAACGGCGAAGTACGGCTCAAGCTTTACAAAGGCAACATCATCAATGCCGGACGCCGTTCGCCGAACAGCCTTTATGACGAAGACATTGCCACCATGGAAGGTGGACAGGAGGAAGCCTATAACCAGAACGATGCCTCAGGCTTCATCGCCCTCAACGGACTCCGCCTGAAACAGTTCGCCCGGGTCAACGACAAGTAAGCGACATCGATCGATAGAATTTCTTCAAAACCCGGAACCGGTCGCGGCTCCGGGTTTTTCTATGGCACGGTTTTTCTATCCTAAAATTCCGGCAGCTGCACTTTCTCCCTCATTCAAGTCCACCCTCTCCGGGCGCCCCTTGTGTTGATAGATCACCTTGGTGTGATCCAATCCCAGCAAATCTAGCACCGTCGCATGAAGGTCATGAACATGCAACTTGTCCTCGGTGGCATGAAGCCCCAGATCATCAGTCGCCCCGATGGCCTGGCCACCTTTGACTCCACCACCCGCCATCCACATCGTAAATCCAGTCGGATTGTGATCACGACCATCTCCCTTTTCACTCATCGGAGTCCGGCCAAATTCCCCACCCCAAATTACCAGTGTTTCATCCAGTAAACCCCGTTGTTTCAAATCCTGAATCAACCCCACAATTGGCTGATCCACATTTCCGCAAAGCCGGGCATGATTCTTCTCCATTCCACTGTGGCTGTCCCACTTACTTCCAGCTCCGTGATATAACTGAACAAAGCGCACCCCGCGCTCAACCAATCGCCTCGCCATCAAACACTGACGTCCGAAGATCTTGGTTTGCTCCTCTTCCAAACCATATAACTTCTTGATCCCGGTTGATTCACTTTCCAAATCAATCGCTTCCGGAGCTTCTGCCTGCATTCGATAGGCCAACTCGTAACTCTGAATCCGGGCTTCCAGCTCGGTATTCGACTGACGCCCTTGCAAATGTTTTTGATTCAGCTGATCCAAGAAAGACAACTTTGAACTCTGCCGTTTAATCGAAACACCCTTGGGAAGATTTAAGTTTGCCACCGGCTCGTCGCCCGATTCAAAGAGAGTCCCTTGATAGCTCGCTGGCATAAATCCCGAGCCCCAGCACCTGGTGCCGTTTACAACCATTGCGTCACTGTCCTTGATGACCGTAAACGCCGGAAGATTGTCACTCACCGAACCCAGGCCATAATTCACCCAAGCCCCCAGCGACGGCCTCCCGCCAAACACCGACCCGGTATTCATTTGAGACACCCCACCCGCGTGGTTAATTCCGTCGGACACACAGGAACGAATCACGCAAAGATCATCTGCAATTGCCGAGTGCCTCGGCAGCCAATCCGAAATCCATAGTCCGCTTTCACCGTGCTGTTTCCATTCCCTTTTTGATTCCAGCAAAGGAGAGCCCGCCTCACCCATTGCAGTCACCGGCCGGGCAAAGCTCTCAGGCAGCGATTTTCCCGCCAACTTATTGAGCAAAGGTTTCGGGTCAAAAAGGTCCAAATGACTCGGCCCGCCTTCCATGAAAAGAAAAATGACATTCTTTGCTCCTCCCAAGTGATGTGGGATTTTTTCCACAGCCAAATTGCTGATTCCAAGATCATTCCCAATCAACCGCTGCCCGGTCAAAGCCGACAACACAACGCCACCAAAACCAGCCCCGGCATTCAGAAGGAAATCCCGACGCGACTGTGGCATTACAATTCGATGACAAGCCATTCTCTCTTTAGTGAAGGTATAGAAACTCGTTCGAGTTCAACAAAGCATGACAAAAATCGGAGAAAGCCTCCCGCTCCGGCGACAACTTTTTCTGAAATTGATTCCGATCCAGCCAGCGAATGCCCGGAGGTGTATCCTCGAGATTGGAAACCCAAAGGTCCACGAGTGGATTCTGAATATTCATCAATTGTTCAGTTCCCAAAATTCTGGGAACTATCGTCATGCGCGCTACCTTTCCATTCCAAAAATGCGATCCACCATTCCGTCCTCCAATTAGAATTTTTTCACCTTCTTTCCGAATTGCTCCGGAAATATTGTGACTCACTTCCACCCGCTGCATCTTTGAGCCTTCTGTCGAAAGGTCCTTCAGATAGAAGGTCACTTTGCCTTCTCCATTTGGATGTGGATCAACTGCCACCGCCACAAACACCGGAACATGCAGAGGAACACGGAGATCGGAAGCGACAACCTCGTATTCGATATCTCCCCCGGGATTACGCCCGATCAGCTGCATGATAAAGTTGCGCGGGCCATACCCGCTCTTGGCACTGGTCACCCCCATCGTCCAACCCGCACTTTGCTGATTGCCATTCCATTGTGCCGCCAAGGTATTCACGCGGGCATCTCCATGAATCCCATCCAACCGGGTCACTGCGGCAATTGAGAAATGATCGTCAGGCAAACTCACTTCGGACAACTCCAGACGCTCCCGTCCACTTCCAGGATTCAACGCGATAGCGCCCTTGATGTCTTCCGGCAAAAAGGAGCTCGAACCTTTAAAGGAGTCACCCAGCACAACCAAACCTCCGACGTCCGCCTTTTCATTTTCTTTGCCACCAACTAATTTACCCTGACTTGATAGAAAGTTCATCGCCGCCTTCACCTCCCCTTCGCTGGCTTCCCGGCCCCAGGTCAATTTGAAGGCCTTGGCGACATCCACCTCTTCCGGAGATTTTTCCGGGCCCAGAATCCTCGCCGCCAAAGCACGCCCTCTTGCCAGAGGCCATTCACTATTTGCCAGCAACAAGGACTGCGTGGCGGTCGTGGTATTCACACGCTCCGGCTCCGAGGCAAACCCCAACGGGCTGTCGAAACACTGTAAAATTCGTTCCGGAGTATTCCGCATCTTCTTCACATAAATCGACCGCACTGGAGCCGAGCTCCCCTGCGCAACGCCACCGTCCCGATGTTCCAATTCACCTGACACCACCAACATGGCATCCCGGATCTGCTCCGCACTCAACCGCTTCGGCGGAAACCTCCACAACAACTTGTTACCCGGGTCCTTAAGGTTATGCGCATTGCTTGGCTCAAATCTCGCAGTCTGACGATAAGCCGAACTCGTCATGATCAACTTGTGCATTCGCTTTATTTTCCACCCACCCTTCACGAACTCTCTTGCCAACCAATCCAACAATTCCGGATGAACCGGCTTTTCTCCCAGCATCCCAAAATCATTTGGAGAAGCCGCGATTCCTTTTCCAAAATGATGCTGCCAAATTCGATTCACCATCACCCGGGCCGCAAAGGGATTGTCCTTCCTCACAATCCACTCCGCCAATGCCAAACGTCGCCCCGTCGTAGCCTTGCGCTTGCTGACCTTCGGCAGCTCGCCTCCAAGAAGTGTCAAAAACCGCGGTTGAATCTCTTTCGATTTCATTTTCACCACCGCAGGCTCGTTTCCTGTATCCGTACTAATGAAAGCCGTCGGCAATGGCTTTGGCTTTAAATGATCAAATGCTGCCAATTGCTTCTTCAGCTCGTCATAACGCAAACGCTCCGGAGTATCCTTCTTTAAAATCTTATCCGGACTCGCCAAAGTCTTGATCTCTCTCAATGCCTGCCTTTCCACCAGGAAAGTGATCTGACGCTCATAAGAACTCTGGTCTTTTCTTGGCTTGGCAAACATCTCCTGCACCTCCGGCGGAAAGGTCTTCACCCTGAAGTCATAGACCTTCTTCTCACCTGCCTCCACCAACGATTCCATCTCCGACCTAATCCGTTCGGTCTCGTCTTCCCAAGTTGCCAGCGCCTTCTCGAACCCGTCAATTTGCTCGGGCGTTGCATGAGATCGGTCATCCGGCCAGTAGGTCGAAGAAAGGAAGGCCTGCAGCGCAAAATAATCTTTCTGTAGGATCGGGTCAAACTTGTGATCATGACATTGGGCACACCCAATTCCAACCCCCAGGAATACTTCTCCCGTCACATTCGTGATCTCGTTGATCATGATTTCGCGCTGCATCTCCGCATTTCGCTGGTTCCATTCATAAACCCCGTGACGCAAAAATCCTGTCGCCGCCACTCTCTCGGGATCATCCGGTGAAATCTCATCCGCAGCCAGCTGCTCCTTCACAAATTCGTCGTATCGCTTATCCTCATTGAAGGCTCGAATGACATAATCCCGATACCGAAACGCCGTCGGGCGAAAATCATCAGCCCGATATCCATCGCTATCCGAATATCGCACCACATCCAGCCAATGCTGGCCCCAGCGCTCCCCATACCGCGGACTCTCCAGTAGTTCATCAATCAATCGCTCAACCGCAGAATCATCATTCTTCTCCCAAGCTTTGGAAAACCCAGCAACCTGCTCAACAGTTGGAGGCAACCCGATCAAATCAAAGTAGGCACGCCTCACAAATTCTTCCGCGGACGCCTGCTCCGCCATTTTAAAGCCAGCCTCATCCAACTTCCGGCCAACAAAAAAATCAATCGCCTGTGCCTCTTCGGGGATCACGACCTCTCTCACCGGCTGTGCTGCCCACCACGACTTCTCCTCGTTTGTAAATTCTCGGGCGCTCCCAGCCATTACGCTGAAAAATCCCAACAAACATTGGAGTAAGCACTTCACAGTCCTAAGACAACACTACACCGGGATGTCCGTAAAAGTTTAAAAACAGACTCACATCTCAGAATTTCTAAACGCTAATGAAGATTTCCCTCTTTAACCTCACCACTATTCTTCTCACTTTGGCCGCGCAATCAGCTCCACGCTTAATCACCGGCCTCACCGAACCTTTCTCAATCATCTTCGACAAGGCGGGAACCTTTTACGGAGTGGAATATGAGAGTGGTAACCGCGTCTTCAAATTTCAGGACGACAAATTGACCTACATCGCCGGATCAAAAACACCCGGAGGCAGAGAACTTGGTGATGTCGCAGCAGGCGATGGCGGTCCCGCTAAAGAGGCCCGCTTCAACGGCATGCACGACCTAACGCTTCACCCGGATGGCCGTCTCTTTGTCGCCGACACCTTCAACCGCCGCATCCGCGTCATCGATCTCAAAACTAATACCATCTCAACTCTTGGTGGTGGCAAACTCCGATTTGAATCACCCTACACTGTTGATCTGCATCCCGATGGAAACTACCTCGTCGTCGCAGATCTCGACAACCGACAAGTTCTCGAAATCGATCTCAAAGAACTCTCAATGAAAGCCCTCGCCGGGAATGGTAAAAAGGGAAAGCCGACTGAAAACGCTTCAGCCACAAAGTCTCCCCTCCTTGCCCCTCGGGCCGCTATTTACGGAAAAGATGGATCCATCTTCATTGCCTCCCGTGAAGGACATGCCATCCGGCAGGTCAATCCGAACGGAATCCTTCATACCATTGTAAATCTCTCGGGTAAAAAGGGATCATCTGGTGACGACGGACCGGCATTGAAAGCACGGCTCAATGGCCCCAAACACCTCGCCCTCGACCCCGAAGGCAATCTCGTCATTAGCGACGACAACAATCACACCCTCCGCGTTTACAAGCCCGGCACCAAAACCCTCCATCTGCTCCATGGAACACCTGGCAAGAAAGGTATCGGACCCAACCAACTCAACCGTCCCCACGGCGCCCGCTACGCTCCCAACGGGTCTCTCTGGATCGCTGACTCTTTCAACCATCGCCTCATTGAAGTTCCACTCGAAACAGAATAGGCCATACTCACAAATCAGGGCCCATCAACTGCCCTCGGCACAATCCAAAATCCATGATGATAAGGCTTTCAAAAAGTCTTGTTAAGTGGGCGATTTCCACACCTTCACATTATGAGACTTAGCTCTCAAAACGAACCAAGCGACGGAACTGCGAAGGCGTCATTCGCATTTGCTCCTTGAAGACAATTCCGAATCTCCGGTGATTCGAAAAGCCACACTCGGCTGCAATCGTAGCAGTCGAAAGATCGGTATTGGACAGTAAAGACTTCGCACTCCGAATTCGCAGCCGGTGAATCGCCCCCAGGACTGTCATCCCCAGAGCACTCGAAAAAACGCGCTCCAAGCTACGCCGAGAAACCCCAAGATACTCGGACACATCAACCACTCCCATCCCAACTTCCCTGAGATTCCTCTTCAAGAAGGCAATCGCTTTCTGAACCAGGGCATCATCAACTGCGAATCGATCTGTCGACGGCCGTTCAACCACATGAACCGGCTGTATCGAAGCCACCCCCCTCCCCACCTTTTGCCCCGCCATCATTTGGCTCAAAATCCCTGCCGCCTGAAACCCAACTTCCTCTGCCGGATTGTCGATGCTGGAAATTGGAGGAGACCCCAGTGCGCAAATCGTAAGATCATTATCCACGCCCAATAGGGCCACATCCTCGGGCACCGGAACCCCTCCGGATTGACAGAGAAAGCTCAAAAGACGCGCATGCTCGTCATTGGAGCAAAGAATCGCCACCGGCTTTGGCAATGACTTAAGCCAACGCCTCGTCCTATCTTCTGAAGCCCGGGAGTATTCGTCATATGGCGGTCGCAGCACATACTCTGCATGATTCCTCTCAACGACAAATCCCCGATCACCCAACGTCCCCACAAAAGTTTCTTCCCGCGCAACTGAAAAACCAGCCGTCGCACTCCCGAAAAAAGCAAACTGGCTATGCCCCAGATCCAAAAAATATTCCGCAGCCATTCGGCCAATCGCGCGATGATCGACATCAATCGAGGGGAAAGGCGCTCAGGAAGATTCGATGACACACTGACTACCGGACACTTCAAATTCCTGTAGCATTTCGGCAAGAGGTTCATCCAAGATATGAGCAATCACTCCATCAGGTTGCGACCGTTTCAATCGCTCCCGAACTCCGGGAATAGCGGGCATTTCCTCCAACAACCATCCTTTGCGCTCAGCGTGGGCCGCCACACCTGTCACAATACGGCGACAATACCCGATCTGCAGGTTGAGTAGCAGAGTAACCCGTCTTTGCTTGCCATTCACAAGCGTCATGAAAACAAAACAAAAGAGGATCGCCAATTTTTAATGTGTCGTTTTGCGTCATCATGACGCAAAACGACACATAATCATCGCGAACTGACTCTAGCCATCCCCCACGATCTCAGTCTATCCTCATCTCCTCTTATGAAAGCTCTTGTTCTCCTTTTGCTCCTTTCCTGCCTAGCTCTAGCCAATCAACCGCAAAGCCTTTTCGACGGCAAGACGCTCGATCAATGGCAAGGCAACCCACAAATCTGGAGTATCGAAAACGGCGCGATCACCGCCTCCATTGAGAAAGGTAAAACACTCTCTAAAAACGAATTCCTCTACTGGAAGGGCGAAGTCGCTGATTTCGATCTCTCCCTAGATTACCGAATCACCGGTGGCTCGACCGCTAATTCAGGCATCCAAATCCGTTCCCAAA
>Ga0206677_10000882_pt1 | contig 28553 bp, 22 predicted proteins | sample M130m12015metaG_FD_155475 | JGI IMG/M metagenome (GOLD analysis project Ga0206677, IMG submission 155475) | Ammonia-oxidizing marine archaeal communities from Monterey Bay, California, United States - M1 30m 12015 | ecosystem: Environmental > Aquatic > Marine > Intertidal zone | place: USA...
GTATTACATTACAATTGAAAAGCAAATACGTAAACATAAAATCATAAAAATGTAGCACTGTTCTTGCAATACAAAGATGTTGTTCCTATGTTTTTATTAAACTATCTTAATTAAGTCTTCCCCAAAATAGTGTGACTTCACTCCTATGGGCTCCAAAATTATTCTTGGAAATAATTTTATTCTTGAAGATAATTTTTTGTTATAATGTCTAAACCCCAATCGTATTTTCAATCTTTCTTTTCAAGAAATTTAGATGTTTTATTTTAAACCCAATAACATACCCAAAATCGAGTTTAAGTAATCATTAAAGAAAAAATGAAATATAATTTTAATTTTTAACTAGAAAAATCTTTTAACTTCATTAATAACAGTTGTTCATTTGGATGGATTTCTCCATCTGAACTAATTAAAAGTCTGCAATAATAAAAAATTTGTTTCTTAAAATATTCATCCTCAATTAACTGTAGTTGATTACAATAATCTAAAAAATCATTAAATAGTTTGCTTTTTTCAAAGGACACTCCTGGTTCAATAGATTTAATTTTTTTTGTAATTGATTTTGATATCAAATCAACATCAGCTTGTTTATTAGATATCAATAAAATAATTTGTTTTAAGTCAAATGATTCAGCTGCATCAAAATCTTTATCCGCTGCAATGAAACATTCCAATATGTTTTTTGTTAAGTTGTAGTGTTCATTGCTTATTGGTTTGTTAACCCCGTCATTATTTTTTGATTCTGGGAGTAAATTAATTATTTGTTCAGTTGGATTAAATAAACTGGTTGTAGGACTTGAATAAACTAAACGATAAGGTAAAAATTTAGCTTCTTTTTTAAGTGCTTGATTAATTTTATCAAATATAGTATAGTCATTGAGAGCTCTACAGTTATAAAGCACTCCTTCTAGAGCGTCTCTAAAATATTCATTTATGTATTCTTCATCAGCTAACATTTTACAAAAATACTGTTCGTAAATAGCTAGTGAAACGTCATGATTACCCATAGCATAATGAGAATATCCAGCGTATTTTTGTGAATTATAAATCCCTATACGATCTCCAATATCAGTAGCAATTTTATTAGCATATTTGGAAAATAAAATAACTGTTTCAAAATTTTGTTTGGAGTTATAAAACTCAAGATACCTACTCATAATGTAGGACAAATTGCTGGCTTTTGTAGAGTCAAGCTTAGATGACATTACATCCGTTAGCTTAGATTTAATATCGGTATCTTCAAAATTTTGGGACTGTATTACATTGTGTTTTGGTTTTTCACCAGTTTCCAGAGATAAACAAAAGTCTAAATTAGATTTTTTCTCACTTTCATTAAGTTTACCTCTTAAGATCCTATCCCTTAGGATTTCTCCAATTAACTGAAAATCATCATTTTTAAATGCAGAACTAATCAATTCATCATATTTATTCTCAGGGATAACACCTTGAGTTTTTAGAAGTAATTTATAAAATTGAACTCTGACCATGTCTTTACTCAGATAGTCATTAAACTGAAAAGATTTATTGAAAAATTCGAAATGAACATTATTCGGTTTGAACAACCTAAGAATCCATGAATTCCTTAAAGTGATAAGATTTAAATTTGAGTTTTCTTGTTGGTTTCCATTAACTAATATATAATCATAAATTTTTTCCAACAGGGTGTACTCTTCTTCTTCATTTAATAAAATTTGTAAATTTCCATTTTGAGTAATACAATCTTGTATAATCTCGATAAAGTCTGGTATATAATCTCTGTGTTTTGGCTTAATTTGTTTTAGGATGTCATACAAAAACAATACCCCTTCACCGTTTTTTTCCTCAGGTGACTTAAATACATCCTTAGCCACGAAAAATCTTAATTTAATTAGTTTATCGTCAGACTTATCTATCCGATTTCCAAGTTTCACTAAACGTCCAACGAATGAGTAAATTTCATTTTTTGAAAAAATATTTAAATTTTCACTACTAAACACATAGTTAATAATTCTTTTATCAAACTCAATTTCTTTTTGTTTTTGGTCTTCAATGTTATTGTGTCTTTTCCTATAATTAGTTTTTAACCACTTATAGAAATGAACATTAACAAAACCAAAAACATTGTCATTGCTAGCATCATCATTAATCAATCCTATATCCTCAATGGACTCTAATATATCAATAACGAGTATTAAATCAATATTCCAAATATAACTCAAAACCTCTGCATTAAATTTTTTACCATAATTTGCTGCTGAGACCAATATGTTTTTTTCATCTGGTTTGAGAGAATCAAATAAATCCTTGTCTTTTTTGTAAAATAATTCGTTTTCTAAAACAAAGTCTGTAGGAGGTTTTATAAGCTTTATTGAGTTATTGTCAATAACAACATACTTTTCATCAATTATCTCTTTAATATAGACTTTTAGGGCTAGTGGGGTAAAGTAATCACTAATCAAATTTTTCATTAGATATGGCGCAAGTTTATCATCAACAATTAATTGTTCCGTTTTCAAACAATAATCTGTAATAAATGCTGAAGGGCTTGCAATAATAAGTTCACTTTTACTACACTCGGTAAGTCTATTTAGCTCGTCTAGGTATGTGTTAAAAGGCTGCCCTTCAATGTTAAATTCTGTCTCATAGCTAAAAATAAATTTAATATACTTCTGGAAAAAAGTTCGTTTAGAATGGTTTTTTATGAGTGCATTTATAAAATCTTTATTATTTAAATCTTTTTCGATAAAGTGATAGTCTTCAAAAACGACAACTTGTTTTTTATTTGTTTGTTCGCCAAATTTTGCCAATTCTTCTAACAAATTTGAACTCAAATCCATTAGATTGGTTGCATTGTCATCAACATTCAAAACCTCTGAAACGTCCATCTGTGCTACTTTTGATACAGTTTTAAATGCCATACCAAGTCCTTGAACAGCAGAGGTGTTTCTATTAAAAAAACTCTCTGTAATTGTAAGGTTTGAATCTATAAAAATATCTTTGAATACACCATATTCAGAATTATAATTGGTTTGTTGTTCATCAAAAGATCCTTTGAATAATTCTATATTATTTTGTTTGTTTTGAAAATACTGTTCAAGAAGTCTTGTCTTCCCAACACCACGATTACCGGAAAGAATCAAAATATTTTTCTCTAAATCATTAATAAAGTTGTCAATGTCGTCCATTACCTTGGCGGAGTTTGTACCACCAGTAATGTAATTAGGCATTGTGTCAAAATCAATGATTTTATCTTCAGTAATTGCTTTTAATTTTTTTTCATTTACCCTAAATCTAAAATAGTAAATGGAAATTAAGTTTGAAGAAACTAGCAAAATCAGGCTATAACTTATTCTACCAGCCATCATAAAATATTGAACCAAAAACAAGAGAGCTATATTTAGCGACTCAACAATCATCAGGGATGATTTTTGATAATTTTTCTGAAATAAATCTGACAAATATTTCCCTAAAGTTATTGATGGCATTACTAACAGAAACAAAATCATCACATATACTATGTAAAGGTAAAAATCAGTGCTTTCAGATTGGCTTAATAAATTGTGATATTCTAAATATAGGTAGGGAAATGAAAGTGATATAAAAATCAACCTTGATAAACTTTCAGGGGATGATGTGGTGCTTTTTGAAAATTTATATCGTACTAAAAAACCAACACAAAAAACCATTAACATTGGGGTTATGACCTGGGCTACAGGCCATAATCTAGATAAAAAATCCCCCTTGTATGCATTGATAACAGGTCTAATATTCTGTGATAATTGGCTAAAAACATAAATGGCAATCACAGTAGATCCTAAAAGAAGTAAGTGGTCAAAAGATTTTAATTCTCTTAAAAGATTTTTTTTGGAGGTTTTTAAAGTTCCTTTTGATACATCATAATTTATGTACCCTGAGAGTGAGGTAAAATATATAAATGTGAGCGTTAAAAAAAGAAAAAATAAAAACTTTAAGGATGTACTAAAGGATTCAGATTTATCAAGTTTAAATTTTTCGGTATACTTATGGAAAACCTTTTCTGGATTATTTCTTTTTATAACATTTAATGTTATTCCTTTATAGAAAATATAATCGAAAGAACCATTATCAGTAAGTGAAATTGATAAAATGTTATCGATACCATAATAATTCAATATTTTGGTATAATCTTGACTTATGAGTTCGTTATTTTTATATCTGCCATAGCCTTCTTCCCCGAGGATTTGTTTAAATTCATGAGGTCTAATTGCATAATGTGAGGTATTGACAGAAATATAATCCAAAAGCACACCAACATGCATAAAGGAAAAGGGTTCAGTTTCCAATATTATGAAATGTGATGTGTCGGATAACGCACCCTTATATACAGGATCTGCCTGATCCAGAAAGCTTTGCAGTAAATCTTCTAATAATAATTCCTCTGTATCATCAATAAAATTATAGTCATCGCGATACCCTCCAAGCACTGAAAAAGAGGGATAGATATAGTTTAAATTATCCTGTGCAATTTCTTCTGAAATTATCAATTCATTTTCTAACGCATTAATATTAGCAAGAATAGATTTGTGTTTGGGATGGGTCTTGTCAAGTTTTAAGAAAGCAATTTTAGTAGAATCTAAAATTGATTTAGCATATTGAATGTCGTAATAGGAATTTAATTTGCTTGCGCTAAAAAAACAAGCAACAGTAGCTTTTTTATATAATCGTTCAACATCTTCAACTTGAGAAAATAGTAACGAAGGGACAAATAATAGTACTACTAAAACTAGTTTTAATTGCTGTGTCAAAATATTAATGTTAAAGTGATTAAAGAATAATTAGCTCTTAATTAAAAAAATGTAAATTTTTAATTAAGTTTGATATGCTGAAAATAGTAAAATTATGGCAAATAAAACTTTGTTTTGCATCTTTATTGTATTGTTGATTTGTTTAAATCTGAATTCTCAAACCATTATTAATACTGAAAATATGATGTCGGAACTAAATGATGATTTATCTTACAAGATGAGTTTTCAGGGAGATTTTAACTTTGGTAATATTGATTTATTGCAGTTTTCTACAGCGCACCAATTTGCAAAAAAATCTGGTAATAACCTTATTAGGTTACTTTTTAACTATGAATACATCAAAGAAAGCAATGAACTAATTGCTTCTGACTTTACTGGTCAACTAAGATACAATTACGGCATAGGAGAAAATTCAGTCTTTGCTTTTGCTCAAGGTCAAAATATTAAGTCCCTTCGAATGAAACACCGTTACATAAGCGGGGGCGGATACCGACACAAATTATATTCTAAAAACGACTCATATTTCGATTTAAGTGCTGGACTCTTTTTTGAAGACGAATTGTATGACAAAACAGAAACACAACAGTTACTAGTTAACAATTGGCGCTACAGTTTTAGCGCCTTTGGGAAATATGTTTTAACTGAAGACTTATTTATAAACTTGTCTCTTTATTATCAAATAAACACTTCAAATACAAAAGATTACCGCTTGTTTGTTCAGCCAAGGATATATTATTCAATGAAAAGAATTGATTTATTTATTGATTCAACATATAGATTCCATTCCACACCGTATATAGACGTTTTAACAACTGATACTTCCCTTACCTTGGGAATTGAATTTTAATAGTAATTCTGTTAATTTATAAGTATTTAATTTATATATTTCAATTTTTAAGTCTACTAGTAAAGAACTTAACCATTAATCAAAAATCAATTAACCATGAATTCTTTTAAATTAATCTTATCCATAATTGCTTTGACTACATTATTAGGATGCAAAGATATTTCTCAATTATTTGAAACAGAGCAAAGTAGTGCATCCGAATTATCTGAAATGTCAAAAGAACTTGAAGATTTGGATTCCACACAAGGTGATGGTCTTAATGAAGAACGAATAACTGAGGAGGATCTTAAATTTGAAACAATTCTTGAAAAAAACTCATTGTTTATAAAAAATGGGGAGAAGTTTAAAGAAGCTTTCTATGGTCTGGCTGGAGATTCAATTCGTATTGAATTTATGTCTGATTCACCTGTTAGATCAATTTCAATTATTGAAGAAAGAAGTGGCAGAGCTGTTAAGAAATTTTATAAAAAAAATAAAATAGATTTTGTTTTTGATGTACATATTGATAACCCCTTTTCTATAAGTGTTGATTTTATAAAAGGATCCTATGTTGATTTGAAAATATCAAGAAAGTCAAGCAGTGTTGACAACTATTACAACCGACATGAAATAATTAGAGATTCTATAATTGTTAACAATAAAACACCAAGGAGTATTAAGGCCACCACTATTGGATATGAAAAGGTTTTTAATGAACCTAAAAAATTGATTGTCTCACAATTAATTTCAATATCTGGTAAATCTAAAGTTTATGCTCCAATTGAAGTCCCCGGAAATACAAAGGAATTTATTTATACGCTCAGAATTTCTGGAAAAGATAGATCTATTTCTGAAGATGGAAAATTATTTGATAAGGTGAGAAGTAGCCAAAAAAAAATAAAAGTACTTGGAATTCCACTATGGGAGTCTTCTAAGACAAAGTCTAGTCTTAGTAGGGAAATACTTAATCAGCTTTTTCCGCCAAAGAAAGATGAAGACTTTTCACTTAACGTTTTTTTCTTTGAAAAAGAATCTGAAATTAAAAAATTCGTAAATTATAAAGGTGATGCAAATCCTAAAGCTTTTCAATATGATATAAAAAATAGTGCTCTTTCAACGCAAAGTAGAGTTGGTTTGATTAAAAAACCACGTTCTGGTTATTCATATATTGGATTACAAACCACAAGCTCTTTTTCAGACACCTACGCTTGGTTAGACGCAGTTGCTTTATATGAAAAGATTTTTTATTATGAAATTCGTTACAGCATAAAAAAAAATGAATAAAATAATTTGATTAACAATGAAAAATCAAATTTGTAAGCTATCAAAAAAATGAAAATAATATATATTGATTTGGATGGTGTTATTGCAGATTTTGATAAAGGGAAAAAAGAACACCCTTTAGGGAACATAACTCCTTACATTGGAAGACCTGATAAGTTGCCTGGCGTTTATAAAAATTTAGACCCTATCGAAAACTCTATTGAATCTGTAAATAAGCTTTTAAACCACTCCAGTTATGACGTTTATTTTCTATCAACAGCTCCATGGGATAATCCAGAAGCTTGGACACATAAAAGACTCTGGATAGCAAAATATTTTGATGAAAAGTTAATCAGAAAACGATTAATCCTTAGTCATCACAAACAACTTTTGATAGGTAGCTATTTGATTGATGACAGGCCCTATAATGGCGCTTCAGATTTCAAAGGGAAATGGATACATTTTGGTAGCAAAGAATTCCCTAATTGGAAAAGTGTATTAGACTATTTAAAAAATTTACATTAATAAATAGGATTTAAAACAGCCCAATGAAAATATTATACTTCCACGGCCTTGAGAGCGCACTACCCTCCTCTAAAGCAGATTGGATGGCTGAACAAGGACATACTATTGTATCTCATCCTATGCAGTACGAACAAAAAAACTCATATGACTTAGCCCTTAAATATGCAAGAGCTTTTAAGCCTAACATGATTGTTGGCTCAAGCATGGGAGGCTATTTTTTAATCCAATCGGGCAGTAGCTTTATGTTATCCGTTTCTTTAGCTAGTCTTAAAGCCTCTTGGATGGCTTCTTTTGTATCTTTATCATCAATACCATTCTGTACTTTTAGCATATTGGCACTTATGACATAATTTTCAATTGCTTTTTGAAAGTATTTTAGCTTTTTGTATGATGATCCAATGTAGTAATAGTATATGTTTTCCTCAGGACAATAGGTTAGAACAAGTTTAAAGTATTTTATAGCGGATTTATAATTTCTATTTTTAAAACAAGCAATTCCTAAATTGTTATACCTGGTTTCTAATATTGGATGATTTCTGCCATGTTTATTTAAGTTAATACTTAATGCCATTTTGTAATACTTTACAGCTTTGTTATAATGACCTTGTTTGTTAAATAGTATTCCTAAATTATTATAATTCGTTGCTGTTCTTGGATGATTTTCCCCCAAATTTTTTAAAATAATTTTTAAGCTCTTTTTTAGAAATAAAAATGCTTCTTTATATTTTTTTTGATTTTTATATAATAGACCAATATTATTATAACTTACTCCAGTATCTAAATGTAATTCACCTAATTTTATTTGTCTAATATCTAATGCTTTTTTATAATATTTCAAAGCTTGAGTGTAGTCTTTTTTAGCATCCCAAACAAAACCTATATTATTGTATGCTTTTGCTGTAATTGAATGATATTCACCATAATATTTTATGTTTATGGGTAAGGATTTCTCTAAATAATTAAGTGCTTTATCAAATTCTTTTCTATTTCGCCAGAAAAGACCAATACTATTATAACTTATTGCAGTTTCCTTATGGTTTTTACCATATATTTTTGTTTTTATATCTAATGCATGATTATAGTTTTTTATTGCTTCATCATATTTACCTAAAACCTTTAAATCAAAACCTATATTGTTATAAGAAATGGCTACAGAAGGATGATTTTTTCCTATAATTTTTAACTTTATATTTAATGACATTTGAAATAATTGAATGGCTTTATAATTCTCTCCAAGATTACTCCAATTTAAAGCAAGATTATTATAGGCTCTTGCTGTTGAAATATCGAATTCTCCATAGTGCTTTATTCTGATAGCAAGAGCTTTTTGATAATTTTCAATTGCTTTTTTGTAATTCCCTTTTTTACTCCAATCGTTGGCAATTGATGATAATGTACTTGCTGTTTCAGGGTGATTATTTCCATATTTAACAATGTCAATAGATAGAGTTTTTTTATGAAATTCTAAAGCTTTTTCAAATAATGATACATTTCTATACTGAGTACCAAATTCATAATAATAATTAGCTAAATCATCAACATCTTCTAATATATTTTTTATTACAAGTTTATCTAATTGGTTTTCTCGAATATCATTATTTACATATTCAATAGATCTTAAGTAAAGTTTCCCTTGTCTAGTATTTTTGGGTTTTATCTTATTATTTATTAATAAATAAACTTTTTCAACCACTTTATTTTTCTGTGCTTCTTCGAGCTTTTCAATAGCTTTTTCCAACACCTCAATATCGTTGTCTGTAGGATCAGCCAGCAGTTCATCCATAACTCTTTCTATAGAATAAATTAAAAATGCCTGTGCAAGTGGATAGGCACTGGCGTCTAATGCTTTCCCTCCTTCGTCTATGAGCCCCATAAGGCGTGATAAGTCGTTCTTTTCAACATCTCTTACTAAGCATTTTTCTAAACCCTCTGTAATTCCTCTGAGCTTGTTGTTTTCTAATAGCTTCTTTAAAGCTTCAGCTCCTTTGCCTTCAGTCTGCTTTTCAATCACTTCACCCAATACATAATGAAAGTAGCCTTCTACCGTAAAGGTGACCATAACGCGTTCTTCATTAATGGTTTCGGTAAGGACACCCTCAAAAATCAATTGCTGGTATGGAGAATCAATTTGTATGCTTCTAACAAAAGCACCAATAGGCTCGTCTTCAAACAAGTCATCCAAAGCAAGAATGTGTTGCTGTTTTTCAAGCATCAGTTCCGCAAGGCGATATAAAAGTAGGTGGTTATTGGTCATGCTACTATAGTTTCTTTATTGAGAAATCAATTTTTGATGATAAAGCGTCCAAATACTGGTAAAACCACCTCGGCTTTTAGGAAGTCCTTTTCCGTTGTAAAGTTCCAAAAACAACCTCATTAGCAGTGGGTTATCAAGCTGGTCTGCAAGAGATCGGTCATTATAGGTTAATTCTTCCAGTGTAAAATTGGGTTTTCTTTTAACCTTATCTTTTTTATTGGCAGTATACATATTCCACGCGCCTTCAACTTCTTTTTTATTAAGCGGCTTTAACCAGTGACAAGCGTTTGCAATACTATTTTTTTCATCGTTGCTATCGGTTCCATCAACATATATCAGTGATTCTAATTCTGGCTTTACAGTGGGCAATTCACTTTTGGTATTTACCCTCCAGCTTAATACTACTTTAATTTGACCACCTTTATGAATATTTAAAAACTCCATAATATCATCAAAAAGTTGTTCTGCGTTTGGATGCTCATTACAACCATCAATTAATATGATAATTGGGTTATTTTGTGTATAACCAAATGCTTTTGATTTAGAAATATTTACATCTTTAGCTAAGTTTAATCGAAACTGAATTTCCTCCCATAATTCATCCCCTGTAAATCGGTTTCCTCTTAGCAGTAATGTATCAATGCCTCTCTCGTTGTATTGGCGGTTCATTTCAACTAGTAGATTAGTTTTTCCGCTACCTGCCTCCGCACTTACAAAAAACAGTCCAGCTAAAGCTCCAACCCATGAACGAAGCGCAATTTCTGCGTCTTGTCTTTCTTGATAAATCTCAGGAATTACTTTTCTTTCCTTTATTAAACCACCCACAAAATCTTTATTGTTTTCTTTTATTAGCTCTTGGAATTTTTCTTTGCTTAGTTGTTTATTGGTTATAGGTTTTTCTCGGTCTTTTTCACCAATCATTTTATTGAGCTGTTCTAGTACGTTTCCGGAGGTTTCTCCTGAAATACTCTCAGGGCTAAAAAACACCATTCTCTTCCCAGTATTTTGCTCATATACCATCAGCTTAGCATTTTCAGAAACTTCTTTTATAAAATACTCTCCTGGAAGTACAAAAAACGGCACCACACTAATCTGTTCATTTTTTGCATTTAAGATAGCTACATTGGATAGAAGTTTGGTTTTAAGATTAACTTGAGTTATCTCATTACCCATTAGCCGCAGCGTAATATTTCTGTCTTTACTGACAATAGAGTAATTTTTACAAAACTCCATTTCTACAAGCAGTTCCTTAAGAATGGCAAAATTTTCTACCCATAATGCTTCACATTTTTCTCTTGATGGAACCATTCCGTGGCCTAAATAGTGGTTTCTAAAGTTGATTAACGCCGCAATTCCAGTTTGGTCATTGTGTTTTTTTGCCTTTTTTTCACTTTCTATCTTTTTATAATACCCAGGAAGCTCTCTTACAAACCATTGGTGTTTGTTTTCTCTTAAAGCTTTCACGGTTTCCCTCATAAAAGCGTTCCAAAAACCAAACTGTGGACGAAATAAAAATTGCTTGAAATTTCTATTTATATCCTTTACCTTAAGATCTGAACTGAAATATTCTGAAGCGGTAACTAACCCTAAATATTTGAGATAGTTTAAAAACGTTTCTTTTAATAAATGAATTCTCTTAAAAGGTTCGGTTTCTGTAAGTGCTCTGTGGTAAGGATGTGCTAAAAAGTAGGGATAAGTGTTTATAATTTTTTTATCTGCTTTGTCAATCAAATGTTTTGGTAATTGATTCTCAGTATTTAAGGGTTTAAATACTTTATAACTAAGTTGAGCAACATTTTCAATTTGGTATACGTTTCCCTCCTGAGTCTTTATGGTTAATTTTCCTGAGCAACTATTGTCGTATCCATTGATGTTACTTTTTGTCTTTTGGTCAATAATGGATATTTTCTTGAGAAACTCACATTGCTTGAGCATTTCAATAAAAATAGGTTCATATAGCTCGTATATTTTTTTGCTCTCTTTTTCAGAAAACACCGTTCCGTGTCCCAAATATTTGTTTCTAAAATTAATTAATAACTCTACTGGTGTATTATCAATTTTTACTGTTTGAGCTTGTCCCTTCCAATCAGTATATGAGTTATTTACTGTAAAACGTTTAATTTTTTTAGTTCTATCTGTTTTAGATTTTACACCATAAAGTGTCATTATTTCTCCAAGAATAGATAGTTCTGCAGATTCATCAAGAAGTGAAACCACCTTTGCAGCCATTGAACTCCAAAGACCATGACTTTCCTTTTGGTCTAGTGTTTCGAAAATATTATTTAGTTCCTCGTTATTTTTATCTTTTTGTAGATATACTTCTTTAAGAAAGGAGCCATTCATTCTAAGAACTCCCATTAAAGAATCAGACATTAGATATAGTTTAGTGAAATAGCTTTCATTTTTTAAAAGTTTATGAATCGGTCTAGCTATTAATACTGGTAATTGGTTAGTATAATTAATTAATCTTTGGTCCATTTTAAAGTTCTCTATTGTTTTAAATTAATCTGTCAAACTTTAATTAAAAAAAGTTTTTAATTCTCTTTTTTCGCAATTAGTATTATAAATAACATCTACAATTTTTTTCTCATCATAAGATAAAACTTATACTGAAGATGTAAAAACAAAATAAGGATGGAACTTTCAATAAAGAAAAGAAAGAACACCCATACTTATTTGCTAAATAGGTACTCCTAAGATCGCTTCGCTAAATTGATAAATAATTAAAAAGCCCGAACAGCACGCACATAGCACGTTTTGAGCTTGTTGTAGACCGGAAAGCTATTTAAGGGAAAGTTATGTCCCCACGCGCCATTGTGGTCGCCCTCCGTAGAACTCCAGTATAGTGATCGTTCAAAATCGGCAATTCCAACTTGATATAGGCTTTTATAAAGGTATTGCAATCCCTCTTTTGTGGGTAAATGCCAATCGCTATATCCATTTACATTTAACGCTTCACACGCAATTTTTGCATTAGTCAAGTTACGTTTTTCTAAATCACAAACAGCAGCAACCAAACCTTGTCCATCTTTTTCCCATACTACATAACCGCCGTGTTAAAATTAGAAATAACCCCTCTAGGTTTAACTGCATAACCAGTCATTTGCTAGATTTGGCTAAGTTTTCATAGTATCTTTGTTTTATGAGCTTTTAGAATTCTTCTCCATCAATATCCTCAGAAATTTTATACTCACTTTTTTTAGTCACCCCCTTTTTATCTATTGCTGTATTTTTTGTTAGGTTGATGTTATTACTTTCTGTTAATATAACAACAGTACCAACAACCGTAGTTCCAGAAATAGGATGTGTACCAGTCCAATCCTTAATTTTCATGGTATTCATTTTTATACTAGAACGTTTTGATTGTATTAGTTCTGAATAGTTATCCTCTGTGTATAAAGCTTGCTCTCCGTCCTGAAATTCAGATATCTTTTCAACTGTTTCACTTATTTCTTTACCAACCAAATCTTCTGCAAGTAAATTCTTAATATTCTCAACTGCTTGTAATCTTGATTTTCTTCTTCCAACATTTATAAGACTTGATTGTCTTGTGTTAGATTTTTGTACTGAAGACTGCCCGAAGCCTAAAACAAATCTATTGCCGTTTTCATCTTTAAAAAATTGAGCACCAAGTTTTGAAACAAGTTTATCTGGTGATAGGGTTCGTAACTTATTAACCGTTTCAGAATTGATGACTTCTTGCGAGGCGCCAAGATTTTTAATATTTGCAGCCTCAGATTGTTGTTCTGGAGAGTATTTGATTGCAACAGCAACCTCGTAATCACTGCTACCAACTTCTCCTTCTGCTATTTTAATAACACTTACTCCTTTTACCATAGAGCCCACAAACGAGCTTACATAGTTATAGAAGTTTTCGCTGTAACGCTTTTCTTTTTGACTTTGGTTCATTTGGGCAATCTCAGATTGATCAACGCCAAGTTGACTTAGTGCTTTATCCAAAGATTTATCTGCAACGGCTGCAACCTTTTCTATAAAACTTGCCTTTTGTATTGCATCTGAATCTGATCCCTGAATATTTCTTGAAATTAAAGCAGAATTACGCTCACTGGTAACTATTTCACCTGTTAATCTTAGCAACTCTACCTTAGCTCTTAATTCTGCTTTAGCAAAAGCTATGTTCCTTGAGGTTATAAAACCATTTTTATTTACTGGCACACCTGTTGAAGCAGAACCAATAAAATAAACACTACCATCACTGTTAACTGTGCTTAAATATTTACCAGATTTCATGAGTTTTGCAGTAACACTCTCCGCTAACTTATCTGAGGGTAAATCAATAATTACCGAGTTATCTAACGTTAAGTCTTCAGATACCGGGAAATGGGGTACTCCTTTTACAGAACTTGCGCTAGTTGAAGAATTATTACCGCTTCCGTCTGGAGAAACAGTTTCAACTTCGGGCTCGATATTTGTTGCATTAGTATCTTTTTGCTCTGCATCTTTACAAGAAAATAGTATAACTAGCATTGCCAAGGTTATAAGTTGTTTTTTCATGGGTTGTGTTTTTGTTAGTAGTCTGTTTGGTACTTAATTAGTAGTTAATTTAATAAAATTGTCTTTGTAAACCTACATTTTTTCACAAAAAATAGAATATATCCAGCCTTTTATTTCTTCAAGGTAGTACCAACTGTTGTATTCAATTTTTACTTTATTTTTTTCAATATACACTTTGTTTATTGTTTTATCTGTATTAATTAACTCTGCGTAATAAGTATTATTAATATGCTCACTAACGTTATTTAATTTAAAATCTTTTGGTTTATCAATTTTTTCACCCGTTTTAAAATCTGTTAAAACCATATCATTATTTAATAAATATATAGGTGAGTCTGTTGGTGATTCATCGGTTACAGTGTAGAGCTCACCGCCAGACACCTGGCCAACTACAACACCATTTACTGGGTTTTTACGTATATTGATATTAGTTCTGTTTTTTTGAATTTTAATTCTAAATGTTTTTGAAGCTAATGAGTTTGTAATACTTTTATTTGATGCCTTATTGCTCTTATCTGAAACTTGATTGTTGTTTGAAACTTTTGTATTCTTTTTCACAGACTGCAAATACTTGTGAGTTGGGTAAATTTGATAACTCACTACTTTCTCTAGTTCGGATAAACTTAAAATATCATTGAGTGACATGCTAAAAATAGAATTGGAAGTAAAATTAAAATCTGACAGTGATATTACAGCTGAACTTATATTATCGTACTCTGGATTATGAACATATTCCCATAAAAAAGCATATTGTTTACTTATTTTATTTGGCTCTGTATTTATTACCCCAACAAATTCACCAATCCAGGTACTTGTTTGGTTTCTACCATATCTATAAAAAAGATCATTCAATGTAAATAAATATTCTTTATAATACCAAGGGTAATCATTGGATTTATAACCAGAAGTAGGAGAAAGGTTCAGAGAAAAGAGGGGATCTTCAAATAAAGAAACCGACTTATTTGGTTGTTTAAAATGGTTTTTTAAAATTGGATTTAACGAAGTGCCAATTAACTTTAAACTATACTTTTTAATCAAATTTGCTGTTTTCTTATCTCCGCCGTAAATGTTTGATTCTCCTTCAAATAAAAAATCTTCACCTTTGATGGTTTTAATTTCATTTGAAATCTCATAAGCAAAAAATCCCTTTTGATTTCTATACATTAAATCAATTATTCGCTGGACAGTATTCTGTGTTCTAAAATGCAAAAGCCTTTTAGGCGATTTTTTATAATAATTTACATAGTCATAATATTCACGGTAAGTTAAATTCTCCTTTTCAACATTTAGCCATTTTTTATAATTCTCTAATTGCATTTGATATCTGAATTTACGAACAGGATTCTTTTTTTGATATAATTCAAACTCATCACTTCTAATTGTTCCTCCAATTCCTATATCTTCAGTATTACCAATTATAATTTTATATGTTTTTTTTCCTAATTGTTTATATCGCTTAATTTCATCTTCAGACATACTAAGCCCTTTAAGAGAATTGTGCAGATAACTATTAAACTGATTAATATTTTTGTTGAATTTGACATCAACTCTTAATGGAATTTCCCAGCTACTATTATTCCCCGCCTGTTTTGGTTCTCCACGCACTAACTCAAAATCATAAGATTTATCTAAAATTTCTTCACTGACCCGCATAATATTTTCAATAGTCTTGACTTCATTTTTCTCATTCAAAATTTGTTGTTTAACATTTACAGCCAAAAGACCTCCCTTAAATTCAACCTCAACTCCTTTACTCTCAACAAATGCAGATAGTTTGTTTACTGAAACTGTTGCTCTTATGCTAACAGCATTCGCACCACTTGGCATTTGAGCTTCATAAATGACTTCATAATCTTGAATATTGCCATTAGATACCGAGACTATTTCATCTTTTATGAGCTCGTCGTTTAAGATTTCTGTATTAGAGGATATAAAAGCTCCAAATGCTTGCTCGATGGCATCTCTAAGCGCATTTTGCTTGGCTTCACTTATAGTTTCGCCTTGTGCACTTACCGTTAGTGTTACTGTTTTATCTTCTTGAGAAAAAACTGAAGAAAAATTAAGAAGGAGTACTATAATAAGAAATTTTAATTTCATGGTTTTTTATTTAAATTTTTTGGTTTTCCATGTAAGGTTCTTTTTACAAAAATCGCTAACAATTTTTGGCTCAAATAAAGAAACGTTAGGTTTAATAGAAAATATTTTTAGTTGTGATAATTCCTCTTCTGAATATAAAATTTGAAAATTAAAATAAGAGAATATCTTTCCATATTGTTTGTTTTCTTGGAAGGTAATATTTTTTTTAATTAAAAAATCTAAGGAGTTGAGTATCCATGGGAATCTTACACCATTTACAGACCTTCTATATACCTTTAAAAACTGCTTCATCTTTTTTGTTTCGGTTTTACTATATGATTTTGAAATATCAAGAAGCTTTGCTGTAAAATTTCCTACAGTTCTATTGTAATAACATTCGGCATAATTCATCAAAGAACCATTATAAAAATTGCCCCTTGAATCTTTTTTCTTATACCAACTACCAGCAATTTTAGAATTTACTACAAATGGATCAGCATTATTATTTCTATACTTATGAGTAAAAAAATTGGAGTGAAAATCAATAAGATTATTCATATTCACATTTCTACCCCTATTAGTTGAGTTCGTTTTTATTGCCCTATCATAAAGATGATATCCTAAGTTTTCATATGAAAAATCAGTTTTGAGTCCATCAGAGAAAACAAAATTCTTCATATAAAAACGAGTAATATCTGAGTAATTTGCTAAAAAATAATCACGCGACAATTCAGATCGTAATATTAAATACAGATTTTCATTTTCATTTATTGAAATTATTATTGGAAATACTGGCTTGTTTATTTTCTCATAAGCAATAGCATCCTCCAAATCCATTGAAATGAACTTTAAATCTCGTAATATTTTTTCAATGTTTTTGCTGTTGTAGTTTACATGTGTATTTACCTGTATATCAACTTTATACCTTCCAGAACTACCAAGGACTGGATTTGTGTAAGTTATGCTGTAATCAAATACAGTTTTATATATTTGATTTAATTCTCTAATGAAATTTTTAATTATTGAGTATTCATTTTTCTCATAGAGCTCTTGTAGTTTTAAATTTCGTGCAAACAAACCTCCGTTAAAATTAATTTCTTGACCAGAATTTTTTCCAAATTCCATCATTTTAGACAATGAAACTGTTGATTTTAAATTTACAGAATAAGTATTGTCAATCTTTGATTGAGAAATAATAGTATAGTCAATAATATTACCTTTACCGAGAGATTTTATTTCATCTTCAATTAATTGATCATTAATAATTGTTGTAGAAGTGTTTATGAAAACTCCATAGGCATTTTCAACAGCCATTCTTAAAGCATCCATTATTGCCTCATTTTCATTTGCACCATAGCCATTAGTCTGTAATTGAATTTCATCAGGATTTTGAGAATAAACAGAAATCGAGAACGAAAAAATAATCAAGTAAAAATATTTCATTATAAATCTTAATTTCATAGTTTTTGTTTAAATCAGTTTGTACAAAATGTAAATAAAAGTTGAGCCATCACTAGATTTAAATGCTGTAAGCATAGGCATACCACTTACGAAAGCTGATGATTTTTCTGTAACCTCATCTCTAAATCCCTCAAAATAGGAACTAGTGTTATCTGTAATAACCTGCTCTGTTGTTAAAATAGCCTCAGAAGTTACAAAGGCATTGTTTAACAACAATAAGACCTCTCGTCTAGCTTTTACACTAGATATTCTGGCCATCACACTTGTCGTTTTAGATTTAGTAGAAGTTGTTCCAACTCCTATGATGTACTTGCAATTTCCTATGGATACATATTTAGCTCCATCCATAGGTAGATTTTTGTAATTGCTTTTCATTAAGGTAATGAGTTTGTCATTATTCCCGTCACAGAAGCTTATTTCTTGTGAGAACGAGCATAAGGATACTAAGCAAATTAATAAGGTGAAGATTTTAGTTTTATTACTTGACATATTATTCTAATTTAATTAATACAATTTAGGTTACTACTCCAATAATCAATGTTATTAGCTTTTAAAAAATAATCTTTTCAATAGTTTAAAAAAGCAATGTTATCTGTAATAGACAATATAACAATAATTATAAACAATTAAGTATTACAAAATCGGATAGCCATCTTTTAATTCAGCTATTGTTAAAATCTTAAATAGCATCGAGGAATATATATTAAAACGCATTGACAAAGGTAAAAATTGATTAAATTTGAGTTTATCAAAAATTTAAATCTCATGAAAAAACTATATTATCTGTTTTTTGCAATACTTTTTACCAATTCGGTAATTGCCCAGAAATCGATTCAAACCACCTCCTCGGGTTATGGTGCAACTGAGCAAGAGGCAATTAATATTGCGTTAATTAATGCTTTACAAGAAACACTAGGTGGTTACTTATCTTCAAACACAAAAATTCAAAACGATAAACTAGTTAAAGATGAAATTTCAGCAATAACTGACGGAGAAGTTTTTAAATACAAAAAACTTGAAACAAAAAAAATTAGCGAGCAAGAATATTTTGTGATCCTTGATGTAACAATAACAAAATCAAAATTAGCTAAGTACTTCTCCAGAAATGACAAGAATAGCTTAATTTTTGAAGGTGATAAATTACAACAAAATCTTAAAATTATAGCAATCAATAAAACTTCCGAGGTAAATTCAATAAAAAATTTGGTAGAAGTGGCAGACGGTTTTTTAAATAAAATCACAAACTATAAAGTCTATAAGAAAGAAGAAATACCCGAGGAAGAGGGTGGAAAGTTTGAGCTAGAATATTTGGTTGAAGGAAAGACAAACATTAATATAGACGAATTATCCTCATTAGTTATAAGTTCTCTCAATAAAATAACATTAGATAAATCTGAAAAAAAAAGGCTCAAAAAATATAAACAGCCTATTTATGATTATAATATATACTCCGGCAACACTGGAGCACAAAAATTCTATTTTAGAAATCCTGCCTCGATAGAAGCACTTAAAGAGTTTTTAAATAAAATTGAAAATTCTTATTCTGACTTCAATCTTTTAATTAATAATTCTTCTAATCATAAATTCAAAAAAACTTTAAATAAATCTATCAAACCTAAATTTTTCAATACAGATGATGACCTAATCGGAATATGGTCTTTTAAGGCATTGCTCTCTTTAGAAGAGCTTTCTAAAGACTCCGTTTCAATTGATCGTAAAAATGTACTCCCAAAAGGGGTAGATGGCAAAGATTCTGCTCGAGAAACAAAGAGAAAATTAAACAAACTAATACGTCAAGGAAACAGAACCAAAGCAATTTCTTTACATATTGGCGCTGGAATGAATTATTTTGGGGTTAGTGATTTAAACTATTTTGTATACAATTATACATTTTATAGACCAGGTGATACTGGACCCATTGAATATTTCGATATTGACCCTAATTTTATATCTTTTGAAAGCGCTATCTTTATGTTGTCTACCGGTGTTAGATTTTATGATTTTGTAGATCTCAAACTCTCTTATAGTTTTGGTAAATCAGATATAGGAAATCCGTCTCCATATAGTGGGATTGAATCAAATTTTCGTTTTAATAATATAGATCTAAGTGCTTCATTAATCTTATTTGATTCTTCGAAATCTTTAAGACCCTTTGGAGGTTTGAGTTATGGCATATTGACCGCTTTAGAATTAAATCAGTATTACAATGGTGGACTTATCAATTTGACCGAAAAACAAAGTTTTAATTACTACGGATTAAATGCTGGTTTTATTTATTCTAATAATAGATTAGGTGGTTTCGAACTAAGGCCACATATGGTTTATTCACTTGGTGGTGACATGAATATCAATACATCTATTAGACTTGAAGTATCCTATAATTTTTAAACAAATAAAGTTTTCTCTTTTAATAAATAAAAGTTTAACTCCTACAATAACTAAACTAATAATAACATGAGGTACATCAGAACTTTTTCTTGGCATTTATATTTAATCCTGATTTTAGTAACTTTTTCGTGTTCAAGAGAAAGTACGGAATGCGGAAGTAGCCAAGACAACTGTCAAATCAATGACATTCCCACTGGTAATCTGTATCAAATAAGTATAACAGAAAGTAATTGTTCTACTTTTGTTCTTGGCAGCAATATTACTGTTTACATGAATAGTGATATTTATAGTTTTGGGCAAGCTAAAGAAGTTGCTTTGTTTAACAATGACAATAAAGTATTTGTTTTTGGTACTTGGCTTTTATTTAGTAATAACAATCGTACCTTTCAAATACCAAGTAATATTGTACCCTCTGATTGTTATAATATTCGTGTTTCTAAAGAGGGAGCAACCGTAGCGAATGACGATGACGAAACTTATATAAGTGAACCCTTTGGAGTTGTTCAATAATAAAATATTTTATGAGAAGCTACCCCTTTCAACTATAAATTCCTGAACTTTTATTTAGTTTAATATATCACCAAGATTTTAAACTACTAGCCACTTAAAAAACATCTAAATCCTCCCCAAAATAGTGTGACTTTACTCCCTTTAATTCCACTGAGTGATTTTATTGAGTAAACGGACTTTTTTCCTAAAAGAGTAAAATTTTAATTACTACGGAATAAATGCTGGCTTTATTTATTCTAATAATAAATTAGGTGGTTTCGAACTAAGGCCACATCTGGTTTATTCTCTTGGTGGTGACATAAATGTCAATACATCAATTTGACTTGAAATATTATATAATTTTTAAACAAAAAAGTTTACATTTAAAAAATAAAACTTAAGAATCTAACAACATTATGAGGTACAACATTTTTATTTCAAGGTACACATATTTAATATTGCTTGTATTAACCCTCTCGTGTTCAAGAGAAAGAGGCGTCAGATCGGAAGATGACTCAACCGACCAAAATGACACAACCCTTCCTGTGATTACTTTACTTGGAGAAAATCCAGTTACTGTTGAAGTAGGAGATACCTACACCGATGCAGGGGCTATCGCTACAGATACTTATGATGGAGATATTACTTCAAGTATTGTTACCATATCTAATGTTGATACAGCTGTCTTAGGTACTTATGAAGTGTTTTATAATGTATCAGATGCTAGCGGTAATGCAGCAGTAGAGGTAACACGAACGGTTAATGTAGATGAATGCGAAACTAGCCAAGACAACTGTCAAATCAACGACATTCCCACTGGCAATATATATCAAATAAGTATAACAGAAAGTAATTGTTCTACTTTTGGTGTTGGTAGCAATATTACTGTTTACATGAATAGTGATATTTATAGTTTTGGGCAAGCTAAAGAAGTTGCTTTGTTTAACAATGACAATAAAGTACTTGTTTTTGGTACTTGGCTTTTATTTAGTAATAACAATCGCACCTTTTATATACCAAGTAATATTGTACCCGCTGATTGTTATAATATAAGGGTTTCTAAAGAGGGAGAAACAGTAGCCGGTGCTGATGATGAAACTTATATAAGTGAGCCTTTTAGTATTGTACAATAAGATATTCTTATACCATGCCCCACTTTAAGTTGAAAATTCCTGAACTATTCTAAAATTTATCCTAACTCCAAATTTTATACTATAAGCCTCTAAAAAATAGCTAAAATAAAACTTATACCAACGTTTTTAAATGTTCGTATATCATCACCATTGCTAGGGTGTCTAACTCACAGTATTTAAATAACGATTTTTTAATACTATCTCGCTCCTTCATAGACATGTCAACAAATTGAAGTTTTGAATATGCTGTAAGTGCTGCACCACCATCAGATATGGTGTCTAATCCAGAGATAAAATGTTCTAACTCTTCTTCAACAAATTGATTAAAAATAGGTGGTAATAATTTATAAGGATTGATTACTTTTTGATCTTTAATTTGAATCCATAAATGCTGGTCATCAAAATTTATGCTTGTAAGATTTATCTCAGAAATTGGTTTGGAGTATTTGTTTTTTAAAAAATTACAAGAATTTAAAATAGCCGGTAACACTGCTTTGATAGAGTTAGATCCCTTTGTGAGGGGATTGTAATAATAATCAAGAATAATTAACCTAAGGTCTACCATCGGTCTTTTAGGTGTCCAATGATCTAGGTCTTTTGATCGTGGGGTGGTGATGGTTTTTATAAAACGTATAAGTTCACCTTTATCAGCGTAATCACTAGAATTTAATTGATCCTTTATCGCATTTAAGATACTGTTTTCATGTGTAGCAAATCGAAAAATAGTACCCTGGTCATTATCTAATGATTTTTTAAGTGCTGCAACAAATTTGAAATTTGGAAATTCACCAGGATTCGCATTAATGTATTCAGAAACATGTTCTATAGTTCCATCTGCATGGCACATATGATGTGAGAACTGAAAAGCGACCTGTTCATAAGGGTGTCTCCCTTTATTGAAGGGTAAGGCTACGGCGCTTGTTTCAAAATCTATAAAATGTAATGGAAACACCCATTTATCCATTTCTTTTTTTAATCCTTCACGCTCAACATAAGGCTCAGGGTTTATTTCCAGTCTTTTTTGTACTTGAACCCAGCGACGCTCCCTAGAACTCATTGCATCAGGCTCCTCAATAACCTTAAAGTCCTCCTTTTTCAATTCGTTTAAAAACAATCGATTTTCTTCTAAAAGTTTTTGGCCTCTAAAATTCCATATTTCAAAAACATTTGGTCGAGTAAAATCTGTTTCTGTCCAGTTATGTTGCTTTGAAAAACAAAACTCAAAACCGGATTTAAATCCTGCTTTTTTTGAATCTGAACCAATTTTAAATTCACAGGATTTACATCTGCTGTAATTGGTTGGCCAATTCAAGTAGGAATGATTTTGATAGCTATCTCTAAGAAGTGGAACTGCTTTAGAAAAATATAAATTATCTGAATATTGATACTCGTCAACAATGATTGCATCAACAATTTCTGTAACATTTACTTCTGAAAGGACCGATGTTTTTTGTGCTTCTTCTGCCGAAATTTTAACTTCAACATCTTTACGAGTATCTCCATTGTCTGGTAAGCGAAACATTTGATTCAAGCCATCAATAGTTGCAACCTTAGATTTATCAGCCATTAAAAAAAAGGCTTCAAAGTCTAAATCTGGAATACATTTATTTGCCACATACCTCTGAAATGCAATATCAAATAAGTAGGGCCTCCAGCTGCTTCGAATATCGCCGCGGGTGCCAATAAAAGTATCTGTCCGGGTTGAATCAAAAGACTTGGCTTTAACTTCAATAAGGCGCACTTGGTTGCCTTTTTTAACCAAAATATCTGTCATTACAAATAGGCCGTCATACAAAAAAGCAGCCTCATAAATAACAACTTCATCTTGTTTTAATAGCTCGAGCGTTTGATTGTATGCTTTCTCGTATGCTCCATAGGGAGCATCGACAAAATGTCCTCCAGGATATGACAAACGTGCTAAGGCTTCAACTTGAAAACCACCTTCAGCCAATGAAGCAAGGAAAGTATTATCATCTTCCTTGTTTTTATAAGATTTATTACCAGTGAAGTAAAGTTTATTGGGACAAGAAAGTCCTTTTTTGAAACGAGATTTAGAGAGAACTTTCATACTTGGTTTGAATTTAAATACAATAAAACTAAGAGTTGAATCCTATCTTAATCTTTTTATTCTTTCTCTTGAACGCTTGATTTTTTCACGGATATTTTTAATTTTTTCTCGGGTTTTTGCTATTTGTTCCTTTTCCCTTTCAATTTCTCTGGCATAACGTTCCCAGTCTCTTTTCTTTTGAGCACGTATACTGTGTTTGTTGGCTGTTGAGGATGCTGATTTCAATCGGCGAGAATAATGATCAGCATCTCTGCTTTTTCGGATTCGAATTTTAGCCATGTCATCTCTTGAATCTGCAATTCTAGATTTTTCACGGTCAATATCTCTTTTGTAACCTTCAATTTGGCGTTTTACACTATCAATGCTCATATTATTATTATTTTAAAGATTATAAATTATTGGATTGGATGCACCTCTCTTTTTTTTATGTGCTACTGATTTATTAATATAAATATCTCTAACTTTATTTGATGTAACCTGTCCATCAAATCCGTAGCCTTTGTAGGTTTGCCCTGATTTTTTTGATCCTGTATTATATTGTCTTTCTATTGCGTACCATTTGTTTACCTCAAAAACTTCAACAATCAAGCCTTTAAACTCACTCAATACAAATTTTATATGACCGGCTCTAGGATCTTTCATACGCCAACGCTCTTTTGTTGCCATGTAAATCTTATCTGTTCCAGAGGCGTTTTTATAGGACCCATTAATATTAATTATAATTGTATTGCTAGGGATTGAATTTAGCGGAAAGGCATTATACTTGCGTTTCAATTCCTCACAGGACATCAATCCGTTTTCGATTGAATTCATACCCCCTTGAATATTTCCACTAACAAAATCATTAAAAGTAGGTATAAACCTAAAAGTATCAATTAAACTTGCCTCAATTTGATAGGCTGTTTTTTCATTAAGCCCATGACGAACAATAACATGCTCAACGGATTTGTGTTTTTTTAAAATGGATTGGATATGATTTAATTTCTCTGTTCCAACTTTTCCATCTTTTGCATCCTTCAAATGATTAAAGACGCGGTTACCAATCCCTTTTCCAACATAAAAAGGAGTTTTAGTTTCTGGGTTTACTAGAAGATAAACATAATATCTTAGTTCTGATTTTGTTTTTTCGTCAAACATTATCTATTATCTTTTATTAAGTTTTCAATTTTTTCTGCATCAGAAATGGAAAAATTTTCTGCTCTAATCCCTCTAGAACCCTTACTAGAGATTATAACCGTTGAATTTATTAATCGGCGATCAATCTTAACATAAGAAATGTCTGAAAAAGACAGAAAAGATCGGTCAACTCCAATAAGATATTTATTTCGTTTTAAAAATGTTACACCGTCTTGATTAATAATTAACCTGTCTGGAGTAAAAACATTCCCACCCAAAATAAGTTTTGAAGAAAACTCAAATGAAAATGGCTTTTTAGAGCGGTTTCCGGCATCAATACCTGAAGACTTATTACCACAACTAGGACAAAAGTTTTCATTTCCTGTTAAGTTGTAACCACATGACGCACAAAACCTCATATAGTAAATTATTATAGACGTGAGGCGTTACCTAGAGTAAAGTCATTATCAACAAGTGACTTTGCAGACTTGTCTTTGATTTGAACCTTTACCCCGTAGGTGTTTTCAAACAAATCTTCTACATCACCAACTTTCATACTGGCTTTAATTTTAACATCCGCCTTTGAGGTCGTTTCAACCTTTTTAGCTGTTTTTTTGTTGAGAGCAGCCAGTGTCAAATCACCCTCAGCAATCATATTTCCTTTGTAAAAAACTAATGAAAGATTAAACGATGATTTAAAATCTTTTGAAATCGTTTTTAATTTTTTGTTTGGCGCAATTGAAAATTCTGCGTTATTGAAATGATCTTTTATTGAATTGAATATTCCCATATTTTTTTATTTAATTTTAATTCCAACTATCTTTTTTCGAAACAGTTGTGGAGATTTCGCTTGCCTAATTGTGTTTATTAAAAAAAAACCAACAAGAAATGTATATTCTGTTGGTTAATTGGTTTTAAGTGAAGTTATAGTTTTCCTGCTTGTGTTAAGGTCATGCTATTATCTGCTAGTTTTGTATCATCTGCATTAGATATTTGAGCTTTGATACCAAATGTTTCCATAAAATAACGCTCCACATTTTCAACTCGACTTCTGGCTCCAAGATCCAATTCTCCTCCTGCACTATCTGTTTTAGATAGTTCGCTAATTTTTGTTTTTTCGTCTGCAAATTGATTGCCTTTGTAAAGACGAATATTACAGTTAAACTCTTTAGTAAATTGTCTTTTAATACTTTGTACAGAACTTGCTTTAGTGACTTTAATCGTTGCCATAATTTAAAATTATAAATTTTACTTACTTCTTTTTAAAGTTGTGTTTCAGTTTATTTCAACTATTTTTTTTTAAATATATAATTATTTTACAAAAAAAATAGTACATACTTGGTACATATTAAAAATATACATCCAAATCATCCCCAAAATAGTGTGACTTAACACCCCTCTGCTCCACGGCATTATTCCCTAAAATAAATTTTATTTTAGGGAATATTTTTTACTTGAAAAAATGAAACTACACCAATTTAATTGATTAATTTCAAAAAATTAATTAATATTTAGATGAAAAAAATTCTTTTTTTCTTGTTGTTAATACTTTTTTCGTGCTCAAATGATGAAACTCAGATTAGCGAGCCAGTAGTTGATGACCTATATTTTCCAGCCATAGATTCAGACCAATGGGAAACTTTAAATCCTGAGGAACTAAACTGGGATTCCGTTGGTATCGATAATCTTTATAATTTTCTTCAACTTAACAACACCCGTGCTTTTGTAGTTTTAAAAGATGGAAAAATTGTTTTAGAAAATTATTGGGGTAATAACTTTTCAAATACAGCTCCTTTTGATAGCAACTCTAATTGGTATTGGGCTTCTGCAGGCAAAACACTCACTGCCTTTTTAGTAGGCATCGCAAAAGACAATGGGATTTTATCCCTAGAGGATAGCAGCTCAACATTTCTTGGAAATGGATGGACAAGTTTAGAAGAAAGTCAAGAGAGTTTGATAAAAATCAAACACCATTTGACCATGACAACCGGCTTGGATTATCTAGTGGATAACCTAAATTGTACAGATCCAAATTGCCTGACCTATAAAAACACCCCTGGGACAAACTGGTTTTATCACAACGCCACATACTCACTCCTAAAAGATGTCATCGAAAACACATCCGAGACAACATACAATGATTTTACCAATCAAAAAGTAAAAATGAAAATTGGGATGGGTGGAAGTTGGATTCAATCTAATTACAGTAATATTTACTGGAGCACGGCAAGGGATATGGCTAGGTTTGGTCTTTTGATATTAAATGAAGGCGTATGGGATAACCAAGTGATTTTAAGTGACACAAATTATTTTTCAAACATGGTAAATACTTCTCAACAAATGAATGAATCCTATGGATACTTGTGGTGGCTCAATGGCAAAGATAGTTTGATACCACCTGGCATAACCTTCCCAATACAGACTTCTTTGGCTTCCAACGCACCAGAAGATTTAATTGCTGGGATGGGTAAAAATGGTCAATATCTTGATGTTATACCAAGTCAAAATCTAGTAATCATTCGCATGGGTGAAGCTCCCGATAGTGATGATTTAGTCCCTATCAATTTCCATAACGAAATGTGGAGTTATTTAAACGATATTTTATTTTAATAATTCCAAATCCTCTCCAAAATAGTTCGACTTTGCTCCCTTTGGCTCCACAATAAAAAACCCCTACATTTCTGTAGGGGTTGTATTTTAAGGTATGTCTTATTTACTTCTTTATAATTCTTTGTGTAGTGAGTTTAGCACCATCAGAAAGTTGTAGGATGTATACTCCATTGCCTAAATGACTAATATCTATGCTATTTGTAATAGATTTATTCATTAGTTGCTTTCCAAGTATATCATACACAATTACTTTTAATTGAGTGTAATTACCGTCTATGTATACTATATCTGAAGTAGGATTTGGATAAACAGAAAGCCCTAATTCAAATGCATGATCTCCCACACTTAATGCACTACAAGCTGCTTCATCTTCAACAAAAGTAGCTGCAGGATCAATAGTTGTCCAATTTGTAGAACTATAGTCAGCATTGTCTACAAAAATACAGCTCAAATTAGGATTGTTTGTAGCAATAAAATAAGTAATGCTTGCATTATTTCCATTTCTAATATCTAATGTTTCTAATTGATTGTTATCAACACTCAAAATTTCCAAATTAGTGTTACTACTAAGATCTAAGGTTGTTAAATTATTTAAATTACAAGTCAAAATCTTTAGGGCAGGATTACTACTCACAATTAGTTCTGTTAATTGGTTATTATAACTAACTAAAGTCTCTAAGGCAGTATTTTGACTCACATCTAAACTTTCTAATGCATTGTTATTACATTCCAAATAATTCAAAGCAGTATTTTGACTCACATCTAAACTTTCTAATGCATTGTTATGACATTCCAAATAATTCAAAGCAGTATTTTGACTTACATCTAATCTTGTTAATTGATTATAATCGCATCTCAAATATTCCAAAGCAGTAAATCCTTCTATTCCTGTCAAATCTGAAATATATAAACCTCCTAAATTTATACTTGTTATGCCATTAATATTTGCAGTTAATACTTGACCATCAATTTCTCCCGAGTCAAGACCAAAGCCTATTAAGGCTTTCTCAAAATTAGCGTCTGGAATCGCTGTGATTGAAGGACAAGTACCCCAAACTGGTGTATTACT
>Ga0206677_10000883_pt1 | contig 28518 bp, 24 predicted proteins | sample M130m12015metaG_FD_155475 | JGI IMG/M metagenome (GOLD analysis project Ga0206677, IMG submission 155475) | Ammonia-oxidizing marine archaeal communities from Monterey Bay, California, United States - M1 30m 12015 | ecosystem: Environmental > Aquatic > Marine > Intertidal zone | place: USA...
CCAGACGAGCATAGACTCGGTCGCATAGTACTGCCCGATCCGTGCCATTTCGGCTTTATCCCTCAGTGGCGGGAAGATGCTAAGCAATTTGGCTGCCACAGACATTAGCCGCACTGGCACATGTTTGAATTTTGGTGCCATCCTAAGCGCGGCAAACAACATTTCGCCTTGAGCACGCGGTGTGATCGCCGGACCCGGACCACCAATCGGTAAAATCTGATTGTGACAACTTGTGTCATCAAGGCAATGGCTCAGGTAATTTCCAAGATCATTATCGCTAATTGGTTTGCACGCGGTCAAAACTCCATCACCAAAAAGTAAAAACGGTTTGCCAGAGCGCAGCCTGTTCAATTGACCTGATAAGGATTTAAAATAAGCCGTTGGGCGCACGACAGTCCATGTGAGGGGTGCGGCTTGCAGTGCAAATTCAAATTTCAATTTGGCATGTTGAAACGCTAAGACTGGTTTTTGCACACAGATCGCAGATAGCAAAATGAAATGCGATATTTGAGCCGCTACCGCGGCCTGCAATGCAATGAGATTCAAGTCATGGTCAACGGCCATTGAATCTGCAGGTGTTCCGCTACGGGACGCAATGCATGATATCACTGCATCATGGTTCTGCATTATTATCTTCAAACGTGTAGGGGATAGTTCTTCGCGGATTGGGGCAGTGACCCTATGGCCTGCGCGGATTAAAGCGCGCCTTGTCGCGCGCCCAATCGTGCCTGTGGCTCCAAGCAGGACTACCGATTTAGCCACCTCGTACGGTGTCGATCATAAGTTGTACGTTTGCAGGATCGGCATCTGGTGTGATGCCGTGACCGAGGTTAAAAATATGCGGACCATTTGCAAGCGCATCAGCTATGCGACGGGTTTCGGAGACCAATGTGTCGCCACCTGTCACCATGTGTGTGGATTTCAGGTTGCCCTGCACGCAGCCGCCAGTTTGTACATTGTGTGCGACCCACTGTGCATCGACAGCATCATCTACCGCGACGCAATCCGCACCAATCGCGGCATGAGCACCAGCGTAACGTTCACCCGCACCGCGCGGGAATGCGATGACTGGAATATGCGCGTATTTCGCCTTAAGGGCTGCCGTGATTTGCGCCATAGGCTTGATCGAATAATCCATGAAATCGGTATTTTGAAGAGATCCAGCCCAGCTATCGAATAATTTAATGACTTCCGCGCCTGCTTCGATCTGCATTGAGAGATATGAAATTGTAGCCTCTGTGATGCGGCTCAATAAAGCCTCGAATACGGGGCGGTTTTCTGCCTTCAGTGCATGGGCTGGTCCCTGATCTGGCGTACCTTTGCCTGCAATCATATAGGTGGCTACGGTCCACGGAGCGCCTGCAAAGCCGATCAATGTTGTCTCTGACGGTAATTCGGACGACAAGATTTTGATTGTTTCATAGATTGGATTTAAGGTGTCATGAATCGCGTTGAGCGGTTTGAGTGCAGCGACTTGATTTTCTGTGGTGATGGTCGATAAACGTGGACCTTCTCCCGTCACAAACCATAAATCGGCACCTAAGGCTTGGGGTACCAATAGAATATCGGCAAATAAAATGGCTGCGTCAAATCCGTAGCGGCGGATCGGTTGCAAAGTTACCTCGGCTGCCAATTCTGGGTTATAGCATAGAGATAGAAAATCACCGGCCTGTGCGCGTGTAGCCTTATATTCTGGTAGATATCGGCCTGCTTGACGCATCATCCAAATTGGTGGTGTTGGCAGGGTTTCACCGGCGAGAGCGCGCAAGATCGTTTTGCCAGAAGTCATGCCATTTTCCTTCAATTTTGGTCTTGTTTATCATGCACCAGCGTTAGGGTGCGATACAAGAGTTGTCAGGCAAGTATTACAGTATTAACAAGGTGAAATGACATATAATTTACCAACACCAGCTCACCCTATGAACATTGGCACACGCGGATCACCGCTTGCGCTTGCGCAAGCCCACGAGACCCGCGACAGACTTGCAAAAGCCTTTGACTTGCCGCTTGAGGCCTTCGTAATTGTGGTGATCAAAACCACAGGCGATAAGATCATCGACCGACCATTAAAAGAGATTGGCGGCAAGGGCCTTTTCACCCGCGAAATTGAAGCCGACATGCTTGCAGGCAAGATCGATATCGCCGTGCATTCAATGAAAGATATGCCCACAATTCAACCGGATGGTTTAGTTTTAGACACTTATCTGCCACGCGAAGATGTCCGTGATGCGTTTATTTCACCGCGCTGCACAGGGCTAGACACATTGGCTGAAGGCGCTGTTGTTGGCACCTCAAGTTTGCGCCGAAAGGCTCAGTTGAAATTGGGCCGTCCTGATCTGGAAGTCGTGGAATTTCGCGGTAACATGCAGACTCGTTTGATGAAGCTGGATGATGGTGTTGCAGAAGCCACATTCCTGGCAATGGCTGGCCTGAACCGTTTAAAAATGGACCACGTTCCAAGTTACGCAATTGACGTCGCAGATATGTTACCCGCCGTAGCCCAAGGTGCCATCGGGATTGAGCGCCGCATCGACGATTTCCGCGCCGCTGATATGTTGACAGCGATACATGATCTGCAAACAGGTCAACGCTTGGATGCGGAGCGTTCATTTCTTAAAGCGCTTGATGGTTCTTGTGAAACCCCGATCGCGGGTTTGGCAGAATTGGACGATGGGAACCTTCGGTTGCGCGGCGAAGTGTTGCGGCCTGATGGATCTGAAAAAATTGCCGATGATGTGTCTGGATCAATTGCAGACGGTCCGGAAATTGGTGTCGAGATTGCGCGGAAAATGTTGGAAAAAGCAGGACCTACATTTTTTGAATGGCGTAGCGTGTAATAACGTGGCCCGAAGAAATCTAGGGCCACGTTTAATTAGGCAACTGCGTGTGCGATTGCACATTGCTTCCACAATGATGACAGCGCATTGATCAGGTGATCAATATCCGCATCCGTGTGTAATGGCGACGGGGTAAAGCGCAAACGCTCTGTCCCTTTTGGCACTGTCGGGTAGTTGATTGGCTGAACATAGATCCCCCATTCGGACATCAGATAATCGGCCAGCATTTTAGTCTTAACCGGATCTTTGATCATGACTGGGACTATGTGGCTGTCGTTCATCATGTGTGGGATACCTACACGATCTAATCCATCGCGCAATTTGGCGACCTGTGCCTGATGCTGCTTCCGCTCATTTTGTGACACCTTAAGATGTGAAATCGACGCGCGCGCCGCGGCTGCAACCGCAGGGGGCAGGGCGGTTGTGAAAATAAAACCCGAGGCGAAGCTGCGAATAAAATCGCACATCGCCGCAGAGCCAGTGATATAGCCTCCCACCACGCCAAATGCTTTACCAAGTGTACCTTCAATCAAGGTGATCCGGTCCATCAAGCCTTCGGCTTCCGCCACACCGCCACCGCGGGGACCGTAAAGGCCAACACCGTGGACTTCGTCCAAATAGGTCATGGCCCCGTATTTTTCAGCCACCTCAACAATTTTTCGGATTGGCGCGATGTCGCCGTCCATGGAATAGACTGATTCAAATGCGACAATTTTGGGGGCATCCTTCGGCAGGTTGGCCAATTTAGCTTCAAGGTCGGCCACATCATTGTGGCTCCAGATAATTTTTTGTGCGCGCGAATGTCGGATACCTTCGATCATAGATGCGTGATTGCCACTGTCGGACAAGATGATGCAATCTTTTAGACGACTACCCAGTGTTGAGAGTGCGGCCCAGTTGGAAACATAACCGGAGGTGAAGAGAAGCGCGGCTTCTTTATTGTGTAAATCAGCCAGTTCAGCTTCAAGTAAAAGATGATCATGGTTCGTACCAGAAATATTACGTGTGCCACCGGCACCTGTGCCTGTGCGTTTGACCGCCTCACACATTGCGTCAATCACTAGCTGGTTCTGGCCCATTCCAAGATAGTCGTTTGAACACCAGACAGTAACGTCAGTGACCTCGCCATCAATATGGTTGCCCGCTCGGGGAAATTTTCCACAGGTTCGTTCAAGTTCAGCAAAATACCGATAATTTCCTTCGGATTTCAGAGTATCAAGTTGGGCATTAAAAAGCGCATCAAAGTTCATTAGAATTTCCTGTCGTAGGTGGTACTGGCAGCATCCAGCGCCATAGTTTTGCATCGGGCAATGGGATCACCATTAACCAGTGTTCGAGGGCGGCCAAAGCGGTCAAGGCGGTGAGCAAAGCATAGCCCACGGTGGTGGGTGCAGTGCTTGCATTGAGCAGAATATGCCCAAAGTACGCCGTCAGAACTGAAAGGAACGTGACCCCTATCGGGAAAGCGGCGGTGACGCTGCCTTGGCGGAAATAAGATTTCAGATGTTGTAGGGGGACTGGCACAAATTCGGTGTTGATCCGTGGCACCCCATAAAAAAGATTAAGTTTTGCCGATATGCGCGCAGTGAACAGAACTATAAAGGCCCAGAACCCGAATTGGTTGACACCAGCGGCGGTGATTGCTCCAATTATCGAGACAGTGCCAAGCAGCAATAATTCATGGTAAGCGACTGTTTTGAATGCACGAAAAAACCGGGTCCAACCTGTCAAACCTGCAGGGCAGGGGCAACGCTCTGGGCCAGTGACAATCCCGGCTAAGAATGCTAGTTCAATCCAACCCCAAACCAGTAATGCAGACGCGAACGCCACATAAATCATGGACACCGTTAGGATCGTAGATGACACTATCAACCCTGCGAACCCAAGTGCCAGAAGCGGTACGGTCAATACAACTGATTTGCCGTGCCCCGTCGCGTCGCCCGCATCAGACCGACGTACGATCAGCAGAATTGCTCCGGTGAAGAACCACCAAGTAAAGATTGCGAATATTGCCGATGCCCATGCGGTTTCCATCATCAGTAAGTTGGCTCCATCATTGTGCTGATTGGCACCTCATTTGGGATAGCTGGAATGGTGTAAAGCGAAACAAAAGCGAACGCAGCTTTGGCCATACCACCCAAACGGGTCATGGTTCCGCCAATCCCGCCACGAGCCTTACCGGCTGCGACTTGACGCGACGCGAGTTCCATGCGGTCTAGATTTGGCCGCCAGCGCGGATGGTCGATGTCCAAAACAAACGGAAAGATCTGGCGCGTTCCTTCAGATGTTTTGCGAAACACTTCTTGGCCGTACCACGTCACGTCAACGCCGAGGGCATCGTGGAACACAGGCCGTTGGTGGTCGCGCACCCACATGGTGGAATAAACTGCCGTTAAGAAAAACTTGATCCACATCTTATTAATGCGACTTTTGGTCAGTTTAGGATCTGTTTTCAGTAAAAGCGCAAAAGCCTCACCATGGCGAAATTCATCATTGCACCATTCGCGGAACCACTGGAAAATCGGGTGGAACACTTTGTCTGGATACGCCTCGAGATGACGAAAAATTGTGATATATCGCGCGTAGCCGATTTTTTCAGATAGATAAGTTGCATAATATATAAATTTAGGCCGGAAATAGGTGTATTTCTTTTGTTGGGTTAAAAAGCCAAGATTAACCCTGATACCAGCTTCGCGCAGGGCGTCATTTATGAAACCTGCGTGGCGCGCCTCGTCGCGGGCCATTAGTTGAAATAAGGTGGTAATGTCTGTGTTCGACCCGCGGCGTTTCATCTCTTTATATAAAACGCAGCCGGAAAATTCCGCTGTGCAACTGGATATCAAAAAATCGATAAATTCAGCGCGCAAGGCAGGGTCCATGCCTTCCCAATTTGCCTGCCATTTGTCGGTTTTCTTAAAATGGCCTTTATTTGGGTCAGATTTCATCTCCGCGATCAGTTTGTCCCAATCGCCGCGTACAGATGTCACATCAAGGGCGTCCATCTCGGCGAAATCAGTGGTGTAAAACCGTGGCGTCAACAATGTATTTTGCATCGCAACTTCGGTGGCTTCGTCTGAAGTCATCGCATCGCCTTGCTTGTCTTGCAGCGCGATCGCTTCTTCAGCGGTGTCGGCATAGGCGGAATGTGTGGCTTTGTTCATGAAATTACCTCTTCGGAAAACGAAAATTCGCAGAGTTCCATAAATTCGAAATCACCTGTCAGGCGGGTCCAAAGCTGCTCAAGTCCAGATGCGTGGACGATGGTAGCCATACGGTCTTCCTCGATAACTTCACCGTAGGGTGCCATAATTTCGGCTCCATGTACGAGCACGGTGTCACCGGGGTTCACGACCGCTCCGTTGTTGAATTTCACATGTGCTGACAGTTCCTCGAAACGGTGCGAAATCGTGACTGTACATGGTACTTGTTCTTTTGATCTTGTCAGAAGTCCCATAATTAGTGTCCCTTCAAGTTTAGTTTTAGTCTATCAGCCTGGCGAAAGCTGCGACGTTATCTTTACCATATCCGATCAATTCAATTTTCCAACCGGTCGCATCATCAATGACTGCAAAGTGTCCGTTTTCTCGACGAACTAGGCGTACTGGGTCATTTGTTTTGATCCCTCTGGTAGCCCGCTCTCGTAAGATCGACCCCCAAATCACGTCAATAAAGCCCGCCTTGCCCTGCAAGGAATGGCCAATTTTGGAACCTGTAGTATCTGTGACTAAAACTCCACCGCTGCGTGACCCATCAAGTTGAATTATGCGTGTTTGTACAATTTTGCTATCAGGAGCCTGCGCGAGGATAGGTCGATCTGTTAAGCTATCAAAGGCAACCAAAGCAGTGGCCGCAATCATCAGTGAAAACATTCCGATCACGAGGGCACGCGGCACCATTTCACGGTCACGGTGTTTCATCTGGTTCGACAGTGACGCGGCGTGTTGTATATCGTTAGCATCCATCGTTATCACTCTGCTGCCATTGGGGATTGGGTCGCTGTATTGCGGCTGATTTGCGGCTCTGATAAACGCGTTTCTGCAGCATCTGCAAAGATCGCTGCTACACGCGCCGCATCAGGTATCGCGCGAAAAGCTGGTTGTGTGCGGGAAAAATGCCAAGGGCGTACATGTGGCCAGGTCATCAGGTAGGACAGGCGGGTGTCTCCTATCAATTCAAAATTGATGGTTCCAACCCCGGATTTACGTACTCCCAATTGTGCGGTCCCGATCTGTACAAATGGCAAATTTAAGGTCATGTTCAGCGCAGCTCCAATTCGCATGCAGGCCCGTTTGTTGGTTAGCGTATAAACTGTGCTGCGCGCTTGGACTGTGGCCACAAGAAAGATCAGTGCACTCGCTGCAATGCCCGCGATCAGAAATGGAATACCGTGACCCATAGCTTGTGTGAAAGGCATGCTTGCCGACGACACACCAACGCGCCAAATCGCAAGCAAAGAAAAATAACCAATAATCCAATTTAGACAAAGCGCTTCTTTAGCCAACCGCAACGGGTTGGGTGCGCCCTGCCACAAAATTTCTTCTCCTGCGGGCAATGCCTCTGGCAGGCCACGGACTGGTTCGAAGTTGAAATCGTCGTGATGCATTGTTTTGTCCCTATTTTTTGGTGTTACGGGGCGTTCGGCTAAAACGCCCCGCAGATATGTTATACGACTGGTTCAGACCGTTTCGGATCGGCATAAAGTGTCCCACCGCCAAAGTAGGCCATGATCTTTTCCTCTTCGAGTAGAGTTACGGAGTCTGTTTTTTTGATCGTTGGAATGCCGTCGAAGTGCTTTTCATAAATCGACCGTACAACGACATGGTCGTGTTTGATTTTAGTAAAGTTAACGGGAATTAAGCGCAGTTTGCCCGAACCTTCTGGATTCACATCGATCGTTAGGAATCGGACTATTTGTTCTGGCACGTCGACCCACATGTCGGTGATGCGGCCCACAACTTCGCCGTCACCTGCAACGACAACTTTGCCGCGTGGATCAATTCCTGCTGAGACGTTGAAATCTTCCAGTATCGACAAGGGTTGGATCTTGTTGTGGCCATGCGCATCCAATTCAGGATGATCAGACCGTGGTGCCCATGCTGCGGGGCCAACACCGTCAACCATTGCGTCGCCCGTTGGGACATAAGGTGATCCAGCAGCCACAGATGTGCGTTCTAGCGCAAGGTTTTCTCTGTCACCGCGTTGTCCAGACGGGACTGTTAATTCGCCGCGTCCATGAGGTAACAGGAACGTTTTGTCGGTGGGCACAGGGAACGGCCCTTGGTTTGCCGCCTCGTTGCCGTCGTCATCTTGCAAAGGATAGCCTTCGCGCATATTTTCGGTTTGCAGGTAGTAAACCAACAGTGCGAAAAAGATCCAAAACATCCAGATTGCGGCGCTAGCCAGATCAAAGTTGCCAAAAAAATTGTTACCGAGCATGGTTGTGTCCTCCGAAGATATTGTAAATTCGTGTCATGTTGGAAAGTCTGCCAGTCCAGTAGAAGTGGCAGTTGGGGTTGTTATCGGGCGAGCCTTAACCAAGCGGCCAAGCAAGATCAGGGTGATGAAAAGTAAGCCAATTTCGATGTGGTAAACTACGGAATAGCCAGTTGCGTTAGATTGTAGTGCCGCGCCTAATCCGCCAGATGTTGCAGCTGAGTTAACGAGGTCGCGCACCGCACCACCGATAAATATGGACGCACCGGCCGCTGTTGCTTGTGCTGCCCCCCATGCGCCAAGAGCTAATCCTTTGCCCGCAGTGCCCGTGGTGTTCAGCGTCATTGCCGACGTCAAAGTTGCAACTGCGAACAGTCCACCCCCAAGCCCGATCCCGAAAGCGCCCAGAAAGAAAATAGAGCTACTGTTCATCGGGGCTGCGAAAATCACACCGCTGAATGCGGTCAACCCGATCAAAATGCCGTGTGCTGCCATTCGGAATGGATCCATTTTCGATTTTAACCATTTTGCCGCTAGCCCAAAGCCGATTAATGCACCAACTGCCCAAACCGTAGAAAGCAATGTGGTTGTGGAGACCGATAGGCCCAGAATTTCACCGCCGTAGGGCTCAAGCAACACGTCTTGCATGTTGAAAGCCAGGGTTCCGATGAATACTACAACCAACAGACGTCCTGCATCACCGCCTGAGACCAGATCGCGCCAAGCCTCCATAAATTGTGGTTTCGGTGCGGCTCGCTCACATTTGGTCATTGGCGCTAACCGCTCTTGCTTCCAAAGGGCAGTGATATTGAGCAATAGCGTGACAAGAGCTGTGCCTTGTATCACTTGAACCAAACGCAGCGCGCTGAAATTTTGCAAAAGTGCCCCGACGATTAGGGCGGATGCGCCCATTCCGATTAGGAATGTAACATAAAGCAAGGCTACAACCTTAGGCCGGGTTTCCTCAGTTGCGCGGTCGGCGGCTAAGGCCAATCCTGCAGTTTGTGTCATGTGCATGCCGATGCCTGTCATTAAGAATGCTAGCGCGGCGCCAACCTCACCTGCCCATGACGGTCCTGCGACCTGGTCACCGGACAGCAACAAAAGACCCATTGGCATGATAGCCAAACCACCAAATTGCCACATTGACCCGAACCACAGGTAAGGGATGCGTTTCCATCCTATTGCAGATCGGTAATTGTCAGACCGAAAACCCAAAAGGGCGCGAAACGGTGCAACAAGCACCGGAATGGCGATCATCAGCGCAACCAACGTGGCCGAGACTGACAGTTCGACGATCATAACACGATTGAGTGTGCCAAGCAGCATGACCGCAGCCATGCCCACAGAAATTTGAAACAGCGAGAGGCGCAATAATTGCCTCAAAGGCAGATCATCACTGACTGCATCCGAGAAGGGCAAGGCCCGCAGTGTTAGCTGTTTCAATGTGTTGTGTGGCAATATCATGGTCTAAATTCCAAAGCGTTGGATATGTAGAACCCCGAATTGACCCGTTTGACATCGCGCAAGGCGCCCGTGGTGAGCGCCTTAGCGAGTTTTTCGGGCGCATGGGGGATCATAGTTGGCGATCTGTCGCCACTTGGGAAGACTTTGCCAATCCGCCACATTGCCATCAAAAGTGGGGTGCGAGGTGCCACGGTGAACATCATATTGCCACGAATACGTGGCGCGATATCGGTTAGAATGTCGCAAATGTCCGTCTGCGTGTAATAGATCATCGAGTCCATTGCTACCACGTGGTCAAAAGAACCCAGTGTGGGATCTAGCATATCACCTGCATCAAAACGCAAGCTGCCAGACAAACCATCGGGTATACGTTTGTTAGCAATATTAATTAGTTGTGGTGAAATATCTATACCAACAACATCGGCTCCACGTGCGGCCAACTCAAATGCCAAAGCCCCCGTGCCACAGCCTGCATCCAAGATGCGCAGTCCTGTCAAGTCAGTTGGTAATTGCCCGATCAGAACATTGCGCATCCGGTTACGTCCCGCACGTACGGTCGCCCGCACGCCGGACACGGGCGCGTCTGATGTCAGACGTTCCCATGTTTTTGTCGCGGTGCGGTCAAAATAAGTTTCAACTCTGCTGCGTGTGGCCTCGTAGGTCATCAATCAAAACCCAGTAGTTCAAAGATTTCGCGGTCAGGCAAAGGATCAGGTGCTAATGGTAATGTCCCGTTCCAAAGCGTTTCAGCTAAACGAATATATTCCTTACGGACTTGCACGATCTCTTCGTCGTCAGGCATTTCAAACAGGGTTTTCTTTTTCAAACGGGACCGGCGGATTGCATCAAGATCCGGCATATGCGCGATCCGGTTGAAGCCAACTGTGGAACAATAGCGATCCACCTCGTCGGTGTCTTTTGACCGGTTAGCTACACAGCCCGCAAGCCGCACCTTGTAGTTTTTGGATTTGGCCTGCACCGCTGCAATGATCCTGTTCATTGCATAAATGCTGTCAAAGTCATTAGCCGTGACGATCAAGGCGCGGTCAGCGTGTTGCAAGGGGGCTGCAAAGCCTCCACATACTACGTCACCCAGCACATCGAAAATCACCACATCTGTGTCTTCAAGCATGTGATGTTGTTTGAGTAGTTTAACGGTTTGTCCAACCACATAACCACCGCAGCCTGTTCCAGCGGGTGGTCCACCTGCTTCAACACATTTCACCCCGTTATAACCCACAGCGACATAGTCCTCGGGGCGCAATTCTTCGGAATGGAAATCTACTTCTTTCAAGATGTCGATAACGGTTGGTTGTAACATGCCTGTTAGAGTGAATGTACTGTCATGCTTGGGGTCGCACCCGATTTGCAAAACACGTTTGCCCATTTTCGCAAATGCTGCAGACAGGTTTGACGATGTGGTCGATTTCCCAATTCCACCTTTGCCATAAACCGAAAATACTTTTGCACCTTCGATCTTGGTGTTTTCGTCTTGATGGACTTGAACGGAGCCTTCGCCGTCGCCGCCGAGGTTTGGAATACTTTTATCTAGTGGTGACATGGTCTTTCCCTTTCTTGGGTCATTCGGCTGCAATGCCCTCGAGTTGATCTTCAATTGCGTCAGCTGCATTTTGTAATGCCGCGAACGTTTCCGCGTCTGGTGTCCAATATTGTCTGTCTGAGGCTTCGATTAGACGACTGGCCATCCGCATAGAGGCTTGCGGGTTTAGGTCGGCTAGCCGTTTGCGCATGACATCATCAAGCACAAAGGTTTCGGACAGTTGTTGGTAAATCTGCGGATCAACCTTGCCCGTTGTCGCGGACCAGCCAACTGTATTGGTGATCGATGCCTCAATTTGGCGCACACCTTCGTGGCCGTGTTGTAGCAGAGGCTCATAGTATTTTGGGTTCAAGTTACGCGACCGCGTTTCAAGATCAACTTGATCAGAAAGGGTACGCATTGTGGTGCCACCCCGTGTTTGATCCCCGATATAGATCGGCGTGTCGCCGCCACCCTTTGCTCGCTTCACTGCAGAAGCAATACCACCTAAAGTGTCAAAATAATGATCTACTGTGGTGATCCCCAATTCGACTGATTCAAGGTTCTGATAAGCCAGATCGACGTTTTTAAGTGTGTCTTGTAACAGATCGCCTTGAGCAGATGCTTCGCCATCGGTGCCGTAAGCAAATGATTTGCGTGCCTGATAGGCATCGGCCAGATCATTTTCATCGTCAAAGGCAGAGCTATCAACAAGTTGGTTCACATTGGAGCCATAAGCGCCTTCAGCATTGGAAAATACACGCAAGGCGGCAGTTTTCATATCAACGTTGTGGGATTGGGCAAACGATAGCGCATGCTCGCGGATAGGGTTTAGATCGATGTGTTCATCTGCAATTGCACATTGATAAGCCGCATCAGCTAGTAATTTGGTTTGCAGTGGTAAGAGGTCGCGGAAGATGCCCGATAGGGTCATCACAACGTCGATACGTGCACGCCCAAGCGTATTAAGCGGGATTAGGTTTGCACCGCATAGCCGTCCATGGGCATCAAATCTTGGGACTGCACCCATGAGAGCCAACGCTTGAGCGATTGGGCCACCGCCGGATTTGATATTGTCAGATCCCCATAGTACCAACGCAACTGTGCGTGGGAGGGTGTCGTGGGTTTTAATCAATTCATCTGCCTGCAAGGCACCGTCTAACATTGCGAATGCAGTTGGCATCCGAAAAGGATCAAAAGCGTGAATGTTGCGTCCGGTTGGGAGGATTTCAGGCGCGCGGATTACATCACCACCAGGCACTGGCGCAATGAATTGTCCGTTTAGTGCACGCATAAGTGCGGGGAGTTCGGCATCTCTTTCCAGGTGGGACTTTGCCACTTCACGAGCATTTGCGTCAGTAAACTCCATCAGATTAAGTGTGTCTTCCACAGCTTGAGGGCTGCGCAATTTACCAACAATATGAAGCCCGTCTGGGATTAGTGCGTCTTCTGTCTCTAACAATTTGAGCCAAAGTGCACTCATGTCAGAAGCATCAAGATTGACTAGCTCTGCTTGAGAGACCACCAGTTTGGACAGGCTTTCGCGCTCTGATCCATCGGGCAATGCACGCCATTTAGTCATGCTGTCTTTAAGATCAGTCAACCCTCGATACAGGCCCGCATTTTGCAACGGTGGCGTGATATGAGTGATCGTGACCGCATTACTACGACGTTTGGCCAATGTTGCCTCGGAGGGGTTGTTGGCTGCGTAAAGGTAAACGTTGGGTAGATTACCTATCAATCTATCGGGCCAATCATTGCCACTTAAACCGTTTTGTTTGCCTGGCATAAATTCTAGTGCACCATGCATACCGAAATGCAACACAACATCGGCGTTAAAGCTATGTTTCAGATATTGATAAAACGCTGAAAATGCATGAGTTGGCGCAAAGCCTTTTTCAAATAACAGGCGCATTGGGTCGCCCTCATAGCCAAACGTCGGTTGTACGCCCACCATGACCCTGCCTAATTGCGCGCCCATAATAAATACATCGCGACCGTTGGATTGAATACGACCCGGAGCAGGGCCCCAAGTGTTCTCAATCTCGTCGAGCCATGGGGTTGAAGTCACGATGTGATCTGCACTGACCTTTGCCATAACATTGGCCTCTTGGCCGTATACATCTTTGTTGCCGTGCAAAATGATATGGCGCAAGTCATCCACTGTGGCAGGCGGGGTCACATCATAGCCATCTGAGGCCATCTGTTTTAGGGTGTTATGCAGGCTTTCAAATACAGATAAATAGGCAGCGGTTCCAACAGCGCCTGCATTGGGTGGGAAGCCGAACAAAACAATCGCTACATTTTTATCCGCATTGGCCTTTCGGCGCAGAATAGCGAGTTTTTCTGTCTTTTCTACTAGTGCATCGATCCGCTCTAGGCACGGTGCCATGGCTTTGACACTACCCATTGACGAGCACATCCGTGCGCATCCCGTGCAGCCTTTAGTATCGTGACGTCCCGCAAAGACAGTTGGGTTTGTGGCTCCGTCGATTTCGGGCAAAGCGATAAGCATGGTGGATTCAATGGGCGACAGCCCTTGATCCCCTGTTGCCCATTGCTCAAGCGTTTGAAATTCTAGCGGTTGCGCCGCGATGTAAGGCAGGTCCAGCCCTGTCAGTGTTTCCACTGCCGCATCACTGTCATTATATGCGGGCCCGCCAACAAGCGAAAACCCGGTTAGCGACACAAGCGCGTCAATGCGCCCTTGATGATAGGCCTTTATGGCCGGGCGCCCGTCAAGACCACCTGCAAAGGCAGCAATTACGCGCATTCCACGAGCCTCGAAAGTGCGAATGACGTGATCGTAATGTGCCGTGTCACCAGCGAGGATATAGCTGCGCAACATCAATATACCGATGGTGGTTTTGCTGTCTGCTTGGGGTAAATCGTCCAGATCAGTTGTGATATGAAGGCCGGGTAGATCAGGGTGATAAAGCCCAACTTCTGGATATTCTATTGGGCTCGTAGCAGTCACACCGCGCCAGGCAGGTACGTGGCTATAGCGTGATATAAGAAACCGGACCATGTTTTCAAAGTTGTCATCAGAACCGCCCAACCAATATTGCATGGCAAGGAACCACGCTCGTAAATCCTGACTTTTACCAGGAATCAGTTTGAGGATTTTGGGCAAGCGGCGCAGCATCTTCATCTGCCCAGCGCCAGATTTACCAGATTTTTTGGCTGGTTTGAGTTTTTTCAACAGGCCCATCGCACCGGATGCTGGTTTGGACATGTCCAGATCACCCATGCGGGTGAGCTGCGTAATTTCTTGGTCGGATACGAGCCCTACCATTGCATCGCAAGCGTCACGGCGCGCAGCCAAATCGGGTAGTATCGCTTTAACGTGGTCTTCAAGGAACAGTACGCTGGTCACCACAATGTCAGCCTGGGCGATGTCATCTCGTGCGGCTTGTAGGGCTGCTGGGTTTTTGTCCCATTCAGTTGCTGCATGAATAGACAAGCTTAGCCCTGGAAAATCACGAGTAAGTTTCGGCGCTATACGTGCGGCTGGACCCGCAGCATGCCGGTCTAACGTTACGATGACGAAACGATACATTTTAGGCGTCACATCATCGCGCATAATGAGCCTTCGCATTGTAAAGTGTATCTATCGAAATCTCGGATAAGCCCTTTTGGGTTGCAAAGTTTTCCGTATTGCGGCGGGCCTTACCGCGCACAAAGAAAGGAATTTTTTTGAGTTCTTTTTCGGCATCGCTTAGCCATACGACGACATCTTTTTGTGGTGCTGGATCTAGTTTTACCTGCGCTGCTTGTCCTACCGGGGCATGACCGCCATGGTGAGACGGGCCAGCGGCATCGTTGAATTCAAAATCATCGCGGAACATATGCAGCAAGTGTTCTTCAAGACCCATTACAAGTGGATGAATCCAGGTGTCAAAGATCACGTTCGCACCCTCAAACCCCATTTGCGGGGAATAGCGGGCGGGGAAATCTTGGACATGCACAGGCGCGGAAATCACAGCGCAAGGGATACCTAAGCGCTTACCGATATGTCGTTCCATTTGGGTGCCAAGGATCATCTCGGGTTGTAATTCTTCGATTGCGCGTTCGACCTCCAGGTAGTCATCGGTAATTAGCGCAGTTAGGCCGTGATCTTTCGCCACAGAGCGTACCTCGCGGGCCATTTCACGGTTGTAACAGCCAATGCCCGCCACTTCGAAACCCATTTCGTCACGTGCAATTCTTGCGGCGGCTTTAACGTGTGTGCCGTCGCCAAAGATGAAAACACGCTTACCTGTTAAATAAGTACTATCGACAGAGCGCGACCACCATGTTTGGCGTAAACGATTCGTATCGAGGGGGGCAGTTGATCCAGTTAACGCGCGAATTTCATTGATGAAATCACGAGTTGCACCGGTACCGATAGGGACTACCTTGGTGAATGGCTGATCAAATGTCTTTTCCAGATGCCGTGCGGCTGATTCACCAGTTTCTGGGTAAAGCAATACGTTGAAATGTGCGGCCCCCATACGGGCAATATCTGAGGGCGTTGAGGTCATGGGCGCTGTTACATTGACCTCCACACCCAGTTCATAAAGTAGATTAGTGATTTCTTGAATGTCGTCGCGGTGTCGAAAGCCAAGGGCGGTTGGTCCAAGGATATTACAGCTGATCCGCTCTGTGCGCGCGACAGGTTTTGCTAGCGCTTTGACGATTTGATAAAAAGTTTCATCCGCCCCAAAGTTTTCCTTGCGCTGATAGCTTGGCAATTCAAGCGCAATGACTGGGATGCCAAGACCCATGGTTTCGGCCAGACCTGCGGGGTCGTCTTGGATTAGTTCTGCAGTGCAAGATGCGCCCACAATAATGGCTTCTGGCTGGAAACGGTCCACCGCATCTCGGCAAGCGGATTTGAACAGACCAGCTGTATCAGCCCCTAAATCACGGGCCTGAAATGTGGTGTATGTCACAGGCGGACGGTGATCCCGACGTTCAATCATTGTGAAAAGCAAATCGGCGTAGGTATCGCCTTGAGGTGCGTGCAAAACATAATGCAATCCGGTCATACCAGTCGCAACGCGCATAGCACCAACATGGGGTGGCCCTTCATATGTCCAGACGGTCAACTTCATTGCGTGATCTCGCATATTTCTGCTGTGGGGGCTGGAGTAACGCACAAGATGTCTTTGCGGCGTAAAGGGCGAGCAAAAAGAGCTGCTAAATCACCCGCTTGTTCGTAGAAATGTACAGGGGTAAAGACTAATTCAATGGCCCATTTTGTTGAGAGTTCCTCAGCTTCGAGGGGGTTGGCAAGACCAAGACCACAGACGGTCAAATCAGGGCGCATTTCGCGACAGCGGTCTAACTGTAAATCAACATCCTGCCCCTCGGAGATCTGTGGCCCTTTGGGTAGTAAATCTAGATCGGGGCCATGCAGCGCATCGTGGATATAGGGCGATCCGACTTCAAGCGCTGTCATCCCACACTCACGGGTCAGAAAGCGGGCTAAGGGGATTTCCAATTGGCTGTCCGGAAAAAAGAACACAGATTTGCCGTTCAAAGGCGCTGCAGCCTGCGCGATGGCCTGCCGCGCACGGCGGCGGGGTGCATTAGTTGCTGCCTGGAATGTGTCGGCATCAACGTTAAACTCTGCAGCTATCGCAGCTAACCATTCAGTTGTGCCTTCATCACCAAATGGAAAAGGCGCCGCAATGTGGCGTGCGCCACGACGTGTCAGTGCAGCGTGGGTTTCACCCAAAAACGGCTGCGTTAGGGCAAATACTGTATTTTCACCAACGCCCACTTCGCTGTCGATGTTTCGCGCTGGTAATACTCGTACAGGGCCGACTCCAAGGTCGGCCAGTAGGCTGAGCATTTGATCTTCCACCACATCAGGTAGAGCACCCACTACCATTAACTCACGGGCATCTGTTTTAGGGAGCACTGGGACCATGGCAGCAAGACAGGCATCTTCGCCTTGGGTGAATGTTGTCTCGATTCCTGATCCAGAATATTCTAGCACCCGAACTTTGGGTGCATATTGTACAGTTAAACGTTCGGCAGCTCGGTTCAAATCCAATTTGATAACTTCAGATGGACAAGAACCTACAAGGAAGAGCTGCCGGATATCTGGACGACGCTCGAGCAATTCCTCAACTGTACGGTCTAACTCTGCTTGTGCATCTTTGAGTCCGGCCAAATCGGCCTCCTCTAGAATTGCGGTGCCGAATCGCGGTTCTGCAAAAATCATCACTCCTGCTGCAGATTGCAAAAGATGCGCGCAAGTTCGCGAGCCTACTACCAAGAAGAACGCATCTTGAATTTTGCGGTGCAACCAAATGATTCCGGTTAAGCCACAAAATACTTCACGTTGCCCACGCTGTTTAAGGACGGGTGCAGAGCGGCAACCAATCGCGGGAGGGGGAGTCATTTGATGGGTCATGCGGATGCCTCTGCTTGGAGGCGCGCCATGCGCAGCTTCCAGATAAATTGGGCTGCGTTAACAATATAGGCCAAATACGCCATAAGAGCGATTGTGATTAGGGCGCTAGACGTGAATGTGCCTATAAAAAGTCCATAGATATATAAGGTATGCAGGCCGATTACGACAAAGCTGAATACATCTTCCCAAAAGAATGCAGGGGCGAAAAGCCATTGGCCAAAAACCACTTTCTCCCAAATCGCACCAGTAACCATAATAAGATAAAGAATAGCTGTTTTTAGGACGATTGATGCCGTTGCAATATCGTAACCTGCGCCGGTTAAAAGATACCGGAGTACCAAAACTAGAGAGATGGCGAAAACTAGAAATTGTAGTGGGGCTAAAATGCCCTGAACCAATGTCCACTTCGTTCCATCACGACGTACACGCTGCTGGGGCGTGTAGAGCCCAACAGTTGGTGCCGATGGTGCAAAATTTTCGTTCATTGGTGCGTCCCTAGACCTGCGGTATTGTTTAAAATTTGCCATCAACTGTTCAATGTGTCAACTTGGATTTACACCATGGTGTGATTTGTTGATGATCTAATTTGTCAAAATAAGTCATATATTTTGAATAAATCAATGAATCTTGTTAAAACTGTCAATTTAAATTGACATATAGAGCCTTGTCGTTGACCATAAGCGGAGACAGACTGCTCTATAGAAAGAGTGCGTCACGAATTTGCCCAAGGAGCAATTCATGCCTCAGCATGAGTATCCACAACATCAAAAAGCTGTTGCCGATCTGAATTTAGTCGCAAAGCAAGCCTTGGCTGTACTTTTGACAGACCATGAAGTCGGCTATGCAGACTTTAAGGCGCAACAGATGCTTAAAACCGCAGCTATTGATATGGATTGGACACATTTTGATAGGACAGTAAGTGATCTTATATGCATGGGTAACTCTGCCGAACGGATTGCAAGTGTCCACATTCCAGCTGTTGCACGCGATTTGGGTCAGGGCTGGGTGGACGGCACGCAGTCTTTTGGGGCTGTGTCTATTGGCTGCGCTCGCTTGCAAGCCTATCTAAGCCAAAAGGGGCTGGCTTGGTGCGACACGCAGGTGTTGCAGTCATCCACAGTTGTCAGACTTTTATTGGCAGTGCCCGAACATGAACAGCATACATTGGGGCCAACTCTTCTGGCAGGACAGCTGCGCGCCAAAGGATTTGATGTTACTCTTGTGCTTCACTGCGACAGATTGAAACTACGTCAATTTATGCGCAGGCAGAGGTTCGCTGCAGTTCTGATTTCAGCATCCAAAAGTGGAACCCTTGAAACTTTGCGCCGAACCATAGCTTGGGTGAGATGTGAAAGTGCAAATATTCCAGTGATATTAGGTGGCAATGTTCTTCGTCAAATCCCAGATATTTGTGAAACGGTAGGTGCTGATCATATAGGTAATTGTGTCCAAGATGTCATTGAGGTACTCGGTCAAACGATCTCTACAAACGATGTGTGGTTTTCTAGCGAATGTTGATTCCCCGCCAAAATAGAAAGAATACGTCATGATGTCCCCTAGCGATCTGGCTTGGACCAGTGGGCTTATTCCAATGATTGAACCAGACGAAGTTACTAAAATTATTGCGCGTATTTCTGATATAGCTTTAATTTTGTCTCAAGATGGCAGAGTTTTGGGAGTAATGCCAAACCCCAGTTTTCGTGGACAATACGACCTGACTGCTTGGGAAGGCCAACCACTGTCTGATCAAATGACAATTGAAAGCGTTCCAAAATTGGCCCGCCGTTTAGCCGAATTAGACAAGTTAGGCGACACGTCGCAACCGCTTGAAGTGAACCATAAAGCTAGCGATGCTTATGATGAGTTTCCGATGCGTTATAGCTTCCATCGTATAGGAAGTGATGGTGCGTTGCTTTTGTTGGGCAGTGATCTTCGGACGACTGCGGAAATGCAGCAACAGCTTGTTGCTGCGCAAATCGCGCTTGAACAAGACTATGAAGCTCAGCGCGACAATAATCTAAAATTCCGGGTGCTGATGTCGGCGATGGATGAAGCTTTCGTTTATGTTTCTGTACGTACTGGTAAAATTCTTGAGGCAAGCGCCGCGGCGCTTACACTTCTGAGGCCGGCTCGGTCTGACCTGTCTGGGTTATTATTGGCTGAAACGGTTAGCACTTCTGTTGAGCCTCGTGATCTGATTGCACAGTTGGTTTCAAGTGCCACGCAAAAAGAGGGTAGCACTCTGAAGGCTATGGCCACAGACCTGCGCAAAGCTATTAAAATTCAACCCAAGATTTTCCGCACATCCGGCGAACAAATGCTTTTGTGCAAGCTTATGGCATCTGCATCAGAGTCCGTCCAAACAGATGATTTACGAGATAATCTTGTGGCATTGTTTGAAAGTGGTCTTGATGCCATTGTGTTTGTGGGTGGCGATGGGACTATCCTGTCGATGAACGACGCTTTCTTGCGGTTGGCAGATATTGCTCATGCCTCGACAGTACGTAGTAAGTCTATTGCCGAGTTTCTTAACCGTGGCACAGTTGATCTTAATGTGATCCTTGAAAATGCCAAACGCTCTGGCGCGATGCGTTTATACGCAACAAAGATAAAGAGCGATTTGGGTGCGGACCGCGCGATCGAGATCTCTACAACCCGCCTGAGCGCGGGTGCAGATGCTGTTTACGCACTAATAATCCGCGACGCTAGCCGTCTCGACGCTAACCGTTCCACAAACTTACAGGTCAGTGACGTAGATATGGAATCGGTTATTGAATACATTGGCAACCAGTCTTTGAAAGATATCGTTGCCACTACTACTGACGTAGTTGAAAAGATGTGTATTGAAACAGCCGTGAAAATGACATCGAACAACCGTGTGGCTGCCGCAGAAATGCTTGGCCTGTCGAGACAATCACTTTATGTGAAGCTGCGTAAATACGGGTTGGTCAAAAGGGATTAGATCGTACGTTTTTGAGTGTTTGCAAAAATGAACAAAAAATTTTCAAATTATATAATCGGGCTGCCAAATTTTTATTTCAGTCCGTTATCGAGCTTTGGTCCATAATTGCGTTCGGTAATTCACGGGTGAATTGTACGGTTAGGCTAAAGTCCAAAAAATCGCTCCACAAACATGCGATCACCGTCGTTACCCAATGCGATGACTGCCTCTGTCGGATCCATAACAGTGTTGAAATGGCTGGATTCTAATGGCTCAGCGATCTGATGCGTGGGCTTGGCTGTATATATGTGACAAACTTTTTCAGCCCACAGATCGTACTCAGGCATAAAGATAAATCTACGGAACGCTCCCAAGCGTTTTGGTGTGGCGATACGCCAGCCAGTTTCTTCCATGACTTCTCGGTGTAATGCCCTGATTGGGGATTCTCCGGGGTCAATTCCACCTCCTGGAAGTTGGATGTCAACAAAATTGCTAACTTGAGCTGTAAGCAATAATCGATTTTGCAGAGGCATGATCGCATAAGCACCGGCACGTAAAATATAACGATGATTGGGTAGTGGTGGTTGACCAAAACGGCGTATCATTTGACATGCCCCTCTTTTTGTTTGGGTTTCTAATGCTATATAGGCCCAATATGCCAAAGACCGGCAATTAAGGAAGCCCTTATGACACTTGCACCTAAGATCGCGTGGGACGACACAGTCCTACCATTCCAGCTTGATGCTTCGGACATTCGTGGGCGCGTGGCGCGTTTGGACGGTGTGTTGGATGGTATCCTTGATCAACATGATTATCCACCGCAAGTCGAGGCGCTTGTAGCTGAGATGGCTGTGCTGACCGCATTGATTGGGCAAACGGTTAAGACCCGTTGGAAGCTTTCCATGCAGGTGCAAACCAAGGGTGCGGTGCGCATGATCGCGACCGATTATTACGGCCCTGATAATGAAGGTGAACCCGCACGTATTCGTGCATATGCGAGTTACGATTCTGAACGTATCACTGATACGGATCCTTTTGAGCAACTTGGTGAAGGCTATATTGCGATCATGATCGATCAAGGTAAGGGTATGACGCCTTATCAAGGAATCGCCGCACTAGATGGCAAATCGATTGCCGAGAGCGCTCAAGCTTATTTTGCACAATCTGAACAATTGCCAACACGCTTTTCGTTGTCGTTTGGCCGCTCGACTGAGGCGGGCCATAATGAAACATGGCGTGCCGGCGGCGTGATGTTACAGCACATGCCTAAAGCATCGCCACATGTGAATGATGCTGAAGGGTCTGGAGGTTCTTTACAGGCCGAAGATTTGTTGGAGGGAGATGCATCTGAGAACTGGAGTCGTGCGAATATTTTGCTCGATACAGTCGAAGAAATGGAACTGATTGGTCCGATTATTCCGCCAAGCGATCTGCTGGTCCGCCTGTTCAGTGAAGAGCTACCCCGCATCTATGACGCGCAACCCATTAAATTTGGTTGCACTTGTTCGGAGGATCGCGTGCGTCAAAGCCTATCGATTTATTCTGCGCGCGACATTGAGACGATGACGACTGATGAGGGCCGAGTAACTGCGGACTGCCAGTTTTGTGGTGCGCATTACAATCTTGATCCAGCATCTGTCGGTTTAGAATTTGAAAAGGCTAAAAGTGAGTGATCTGATAGCATCGATCTGTTCAGCGCTGGGCGAGGGAGGGGAACCTTCGTCAGATTTTGACTTAAACCCTAACTTTACCAAACCAACAGATCGTGTATTGCGCCCTGCTGGTGTTCTCGCACCGGTTATAATGTGCAATGGCATTGCTGAACTTATTCTAACCAAACGATCACCAGCACTTAAACACCATCCTGGACAGATTGCATTCCCTGGTGGCAAGCAGGATGAAAATGATGTCGATGTAGTTGCAGCTGCTTTACGTGAGGCCCGCGAAGAAATTGGCTTACCCACCGATTTAGTGAAGGTTTTGGGCACTTTGCCCTGCCATGAAACTGTTACAGGGTTTCAGGTCACGCCCGTTATTGGTCTTGTTCGCGAAGAATTTAATCTTGTCCCTGAGCAGGGTGAAGTCGAAGAAGTGTTTCGTGTTCCCTTGTCTCACGTTCTTAACGCGGAGAATTTTTGCATTCAGTCACGTCGCTGGCGTGGTGAAATGCGCTCATATTTCGCTGTACCTTACGGACCCTATTACATCTGGGGTGCGACTGCGCGTATGCTGCGAGCATGGACCGACAGAATGAACTAAGATTAGCGGCGGAAACGCCATGGCTCAACGACCCTGTAGTTGCCCGTGTTTGGACAGCGATCGAGGCTGGTGGCTACGATATTTTCTTTGTTGGTGGATGTGTGCGCAACGTCTTGTTGGGTGAAGTTGCCAGTGACATTGATATGTCAACAAACGCTCATCCTGACACGATAATGAAGCTTGCAAAAAATGCAGGGCTTCAGGCGATACCTACAGGGATTGATCATGGAACTGTCACTGTTGTTTCTTCGGGCACTCCATTTGAAATTACGACCTTTCGCCGAGATATAGTAACCGATGGTCGTCGTGCTGTAGTTGCTTTCTCAGATGACATTATTGATGATGCTCGTCGCCGTGATTTTACTATGAATGCGCTTTACGCGCGTCCCGATGGTTCAATTGTTGATCCGTTGGGTGGTATTCAGGATGTATTGGATCGGCGGGTCCGATTTATTGAAAATGCATGTCAACGCATTCGCGAGGATTATTTGCGAACCCTTCGCTTCTTTCGTTTCACGGCATGCTATGGAGCGATTGATCAAGGTTTTGATCCTGACGCGCTTAACGCTATTTCTTCTAATCTAGGTGGTTTGGAAGGGCTTTCTGCGGAACGTGTTGGGGTGGAGATGGTCAAATTGCTCAATGCACCAGATCCTGCTGTTGCCATCGCTGTGATGCGTCAGACTGGCGCTTTGAATGTAATTTTGCATGGGGTTGATGATACGTGGTTGGCACCGTTGATCCATGTTGAAAACTTGTTGGATCTGCTGCCAGATCCAATGCGCCGATTGGCAGCTTTGGGTGGAATGGGAGTTGAAACAACTCTGCGTCTGTCTAAGGCGCAGACACGTCTATTAATGCAATATCGAGATGGTATTGGATCTGTGACAGGCGCGGGTGAGTTGAGCTATCGTTTAGGCGCAGATGTTGCGAAGGGAATTATTGCGTTGCGTTGTGCATATTCGGGATCTTCTCCTGTGAAGGAGGTGGTGGATCGTATTGGAGCTGGTTCTGAAGCAAAATTCCCGATTAAAGCAATCGATTTAATGGATGAATTTGGTGGGCCCGCGCTGGGCAAACGCCTCAAGGAGCTTGAGGCCGAATGGATTGCGTCAGATTTTGTAAAAACAAAAGAACAGCTTTTATGATGTTTAAATTTTTAGAGAATCTTGTGGATCCTTACGTTTACTACAAGGAAACCGATACACCTCCGACAAAGCTGTGGCCCTTCATGTTGGAGTACAGCCAGCCGTTTAAGACGGTATTTTTGCTTACTGCGGTGATGTCGCTGATTGTGGCCTCTGTCGAGGTTGGTCTGATTTACTACATGGGTCGCGTTGTTGATGTTTTGGGCGGAGACCCTGCAAAAGTTTGGAATGAATACGGCACCGAATTTATTGTAATGGCGGTTTTGATTTTAACCCTCAGACCTTTGTTACAGGTCATGGATGTGGCCCTCCTTAACAATTCAATTCTTCCAAACTTTGGCACGCTTATTCGCTGGCGTGCGCACAAACATGTTTTGCGCCAATCGGTAGGTTGGTTTGAAAACGATTTTGCGGGGCGTATTGCGAATCGAATTATGCAAACGCCGCCTGCAGCGGGTGAGGTGGTGTTTCAGGTGTTTGACGCAATCTCGTTTTCATTGGCGTATTTGATTGGTGCAGGGATATTGTTGGCTACTTCAGATGTACGTCTTTTAGTGCCACTGATCGCATGGTTTGTTCTTTACAGCTTCTTGATTTCGTGGACCGTCAAACGTGTTGGCCCTGCGTCTCAGGCGGCGTCTGATGCGCGGTCGACTGTGACCGGCCGCGTTGTCGATGCCTATTCTAATATCCACTCAGTTAAGATGTTTGCGCACCATGATCGCGAGTTGGAGTATGCTAAAGATGCCATTGAATACACCCGTCAGACATTTCAAAAAGAGATGCGCATTTTTACTATCATGGATGTGATGCTGGTTACCTTGAACGGTCTTTTGATTGTTGGTGTTGTTGGATGGGCGATCATGTTGTGGATGCAGGGATCCGCTTCTGTTGGGGTGGTTGCTGCAGCGACTGCCCTAACGCTCCGCTTAAACTCAATGACTGGGTGGATTATGTGGGCGCTGACTTCGTTCTTCCGCCAGCTTGGTGTCGTTGCTGAGGGTATGGAAACGATTGCGCAACCCATCAATCTTAAGGACGCACCAGATGCCAAGGCGTTGAAAATGGACAAAGGCCGGATTGAACTGAAAGGGCTAACGCACCATTATGGTCGTGACAGTGGTGGTTTGGACCTGGTTGATTTGGTGATTGAACCGGGTCAAAAGGTCGGGCTGATTGGCCGCTCCGGCGCTGGCAAGTCGACTTTGGTTAAGTTGCTTTTACGGTTTTACGATCCTGAGAGCGGTCAAATCTTGATCGATGGGCAGGACGTGGGGCAGGTGACACAAGACAGTCTGCGGATGAATATTGGGATGGTCCAGCAAGAGAGCTCGCTTCTCCATCGTTCGGTTCGTGACAATTTACTTTATGGTCGCCCAGATGCTTCAGACGCTGAAATTATAGCAGCGGCCACTCAAGCTGAGGCACATTCCTTTATTCAGGACCTCACTGATCCTGAAGGGCGACGTGGTTATGAGGCACAAGTCGGCGAACGAGGCGTTAAACTTTCCGGTGGTCAGCGCCAACGCGTGACTTTAGCACGTGTTATCCTGAAAGATGCCCCGATCCTGTTGTTGGATGAGGCGACAAGTGCGTTGGATAGTGAAGTTGAAGCTGCAATTCAGACGACCCTATATGGGATGATGGAAGGCAAGACCGTGATTGCGATTGCTCACCGGTTGTCCACCATTGCGCAAATGGATCGTATTTTGGTTCTTGATGCTGGTAAAATTGTTGAAGATGGCGACCACGACGCGCTTTTAGCACAAGGCGGCCTATATTCTGAGTTCTGGGCCCGCCAATCTGGTGGGTTCCTAAAGACTGAGGATGCAGAATGATTAGCTTTGCCGATATGATCGACTCTTTCAAGCCGGCGGACGGACCGCCGCCGCAAAAATTGGGTCCGTTTATACGTTGGTGTTTGTCTGGTTCATGGTCTGCCCTGTGGTTTGCAGCGTTCTTTTCTGCCGCTGCTGGCGCGATGGAAGCTGGTACTGCGTTAATCCTTGGCAATGTTATTGATGCTACTGTGACGCTGGGGCCTGATGGGTTCTTTTCCGTTGCCAATGTTGGATTAATCGCAGGGGCTTTGGCTTTTTTCTTGATCGCTCGGCCTGTGCTGTTTGGCCTTTCCGCTGCGAGCAACTCAATCATTGTGCAGCCCAGTGTAAATCCCCTGGTTTTGTCGCGTTTGCATCGCTGGACTTTGGGGCAGAATGTTAGTTTTTTTGATGATGATTTTGCGGGCCGTATTGCCCAAAAACAAATGCAATGTGCGCGGGCCGTAACGGACGTTGCATCTGAGGTTATTAACGTTGTTGCATTTGCACTAGCGTCGTTACTTGGCTCTATCTTTCTGTTAGTTGCTATTGATTGGCGTGTGGCCATTGGGTTCTTTTTCTGGCTGGTTCTCTATTTTGCACTGATCAAATGGTATCTGCCGCGTGTACGCTTGCGCTCGGCTGATCGCGCTGGAAAACGTGCGATGGTATCTGGGCAAGTTGTTGACACCATCACGAACATTAAAACTGTTAAGTTGTTTGCTCATTCTGACCATGAGGATCGCGCCGCCCTTGGCGCTATGAAATCCTTTCGTGAAAGTGCGCTAAGTTTTGGATATCTGTCAGCAACATTCCGGTTTGGTTTGATGGCTTTGGCAGGGTTGCTCCCAGTTCTTTTACTGGGTGGTACCATCTTGTTGTGGCAACGTGGGCTTGCGTCTTCGGGCGATATTGTAGCTGCGGGCGCGATTGCGATACGAATTGCTCAGATGACCGGCTGGGTTAGTTTCACTTTGATGGCGATTTATTCCAACGTGGGTGAGATCGAGAATGGAATGAACACTCTTACACGTCCAGATCGCGTTGATGATGCAGATGATGCTTCAGTGTTGTCTGTGCCAAATGGTGAGATTAAACTTAGCAACCTCAGCTTTGCCTATGGTCGTGCAACGGGTGGATTGATGGATGTTGACCTTACGATTGGTGCTGGTGAAAAACTTGGTATCGTTGGGGCATCGGGAGCTGGTAAATCGACATTGGTGTCACTTCTCTTGCGTCTTTATGATCCTGAAGCTGGGAAAATTGAGATTGATGGCTTTGACACTAAAGCGGTTACGCAAGAGAGTTTGCGCCGAAATATTGGTATGGTCACGCAAGAAACAGCTATGTTCAACCGCTCGGCACGTGACAACATTCTGTATGGGAAACCCGAAGCTACTGAAGCTGAAGTGATCGCTGCGGCTGAAAAGGCTGAAGCGCATGAATTCATCCAAGAGCTTCAAGACCATATGAATCGTGATGGTTATAACGCTCATTTAGGTGAGCGTGGTGTGAAGTTGTCTGGTGGTCAACGCCAACGCATCGCACTAGCGCGTGCAATCCTAAAAGACGCGCCAATCCTTGTCTTGGATGAAGCGACCAGCGCCCTTGATAGTGAGGTTGAGGCATCAATTCAAACGGCATTGGCGCGTGTGATGGAGGGTAAGACTGTATTGGCAATTGCGCACCGCCTTTCGACTTTAACAGAAATGGATCGTATTATTGTGATGGATAGAGGGCATATAGTTGAGGTGGGTGACCACCAAACTTTACTTGCTAGAAAAGGTCTGTATGCCCGCTATTGGGATCGGCAATCTGGCGGGTTCATATCCACAAAGGCTGCAGAATAACTCTTTCGTATTTGTGCGACTGGCGATAGGTGAGCCATATGACAGAATATAAAATTATCCGTTTGGGTCATAAGGGTGATGGTATCGCTGATGGACCATTGTTCGCGCCGATGACTTTACCCGGTGAAATCGTGACCGCAACGCAAGAGGGCGATGCACTGAAAGATGTGCGCATTCAGACGCCATCCTCGGATCGTGTTGCTGCGCCTTGCCGTCATTTCAAATCTTGTGGTGGTTGCCAGTTACAACATGCGAGTGATGAATTTGTTGCGACGTGGAAAGCGGAAATTGTAAAACGCGCCTTCGCCGCTCATGATCTGTCACCTACAATTCGACCAACACTAACGTCGCCTGCAAAATCACGTCAGCGTGCAACAGTTGCAGCTAAGCGCACGAAAAGTGGTGCGATGGTTGGTTTTCATGGTCGCGCTAGCGGCACGATCATCGAGGTACCGGATTGCCAGCTGCTTGATTCCAAGATTATATCGGGTTTCCCAATCGCAAAGGAATTGGCGATTATAGGTACCAGTCGCAAAGCTGTATTGGCTGTTACGCTGACGGTGTCCGAAGATGGGTTGGATGCATCTGTCACGGGTGGCAAAGAACTAGATGGCCCTTTGCGCTCTGAACTTGCGCAATTGTGTGACCGTAGTGGATTGGCTCGCCTCACATGGGACGGCGAAGCAATTGCTATGCGCACGCCTCCACGTCATGCTTTTGGAAGCGCTAGAGTTGTTGTGCCTGCGGGTGGATTTTTACAAGCAACTGCACACGGGGCTTCAACATTGCAGGCTTTAGTAGGTGAGATTGTTAAGGG
>Ga0206677_10000885_pt1 | contig 28449 bp, 34 predicted proteins | sample M130m12015metaG_FD_155475 | JGI IMG/M metagenome (GOLD analysis project Ga0206677, IMG submission 155475) | Ammonia-oxidizing marine archaeal communities from Monterey Bay, California, United States - M1 30m 12015 | ecosystem: Environmental > Aquatic > Marine > Intertidal zone | place: USA...
CTATAGAAACAAAGTCAGAAGCGCCTACGGCTTGTATGTATATATCACCGTCTGTTCTTGATGACCTATATGTTTCAGCATAGAAGTTTGTTCCTTGTATTTCTCCTGCAACATCTAATTTTTTAGAAGGACTCGTAGTACCGATACCTACGTTGCCGCTTTGCTTAATAGAAAGTCTTTCGGCTCCACCTTGGTAAATAGAAAACCTGTTTTCGTTGAAATATCCTACATCTGAGAATAGACCTATATAGAAGTTTTTTAATACCTCTCCACTAGTTTGTGTTGATATATCCGATTCATCAAAAGTTGTTCCTGTAAATCCTAGTGCCTGATATTGAAAACCAGCAGCCGTAGAATAATAACCACCTATATTGGCAATTATTTTTTTATTTGTTCCAGAGGTTGTAGTATAGCTTTCTCCAATTTGAAGTAAACTGTCTGGACTAGTAGTACCAATACCAACGTTGCCTCCTGCCGATATGGTCATTCTCTGACCACCATTTGTAGCAAATGCAAGAGGTTTATTTTCATACTGCCATACAAAAGCGTGAGTAGCATTAAGACCTACCCTTAAGCCATCATTACCACCTATACCTTGGTCTGTAGTTTGTATTCTTAAACCAACGTTAGAGGTACTTCTTATATATGTCTCTCCATTTATTTCAGCACCTCCATTAACGTCAAGTGTATTTGAAGGAGTAGTAGTCCCGATACCAACGTTGCCATTTGTTCTGTTTAGTGTAAACCTTGCAGTTCCTGTACTATGTTCTTTTATGTAAAAGTTTGTAGTGCTGCCGTCATCTGCTTCAAAGTAAATACCTTCATTAGTGGTCGTAGTTAAATAAAGTCTTGATTGCTGTTCATTTGCAGAGGCAATCTTAACATTAGCGTCTCCAGAGGCATTTTCTACGTGAAAATGTGCCGATGGACTCGTAGTCCCTATACCAACGTTGCCACCTCTAAAAATGTAATTACCAGTATCTGAGCTTTCTCCAAATATAATGTTCTGTGAAGCGGTAGTTCTGTTGAAAATTGCAGCTGTAGTTCCACTACTAGATCCTATTTCAATTCTAGGGTAGGTACTTGTAGAGGTATTTATTCTGAAAATACCGCTGTTTTTTTCTACCGTAAATGTTTGAGAAGGACTAGTAGTCCCGATACCTACGTTACCACCGTTAGGTTGTAGAGACAAACCATAGTACGTACTTTGCGTCTTTGTTGCAGATTGCATCCAACTAACTCCACTCCCTAAAACCCCAGAGAATAATCCATATCCTTCTTCATTTTTTTGAATAGAGAATAATGCAGTTGCGGGTGTGCTACTATTTCCTCCTGATATTTGAAGCTTTGTGCTAGGACTCGTAGTCCCGATACCTATGTTTGTGCCGCTAGTGGCTCCAGATGACCCTGTACTTGGTTGATAAATAGTTAACCCATCAGTCAGTTCATTGCCATCATATTGTATGAGGTTTAAATGCGCTATTGCTCTATTACTATCTGCTCTGCCTGCTGAAACCAATAACCCTCTATCATTGCCCCCATTAATCAAAACAGAAGCACCACTATTGTTTTCGTCTTGATTTGTACCAAATCTAGCAACAAGATCGTAAGAGCCAGTAGTCCCTGTTTTTAATACTTGTAATTTTGGCGTTCCATTTGCAGCTCCCTCTTGACCAGATATAGTAGTCGTCCCGATACCAACGTTGCCGTCAGACTTTCTAATAGTAAGTACGTCTGAAGAAGTTCCGTAAGAGTATATTGCTAGTGCATCTGTTGTTGAACGATATCTGATTTGCATATCGTTAACATCACTGGTGTTAAAGTCTATCCCTGGGTCTCCACCAGATACACCGTTTAATCTAACTACTCCCTGCCCTCTTAGTTCAAGTTGTCTTCCTGGACTCGTAGTTCCGATCCCTACGTTGCCGCCATCACGAATGGTTAAAACGTTACCCGTATCATCAAGTCTAATGTTGAAATGCGGTGTATCTGCACGCAACTCCATCGTAGGCTCAGAATTAATCCTAGTATCGTAGATGTTAAGCTGTGCGTACTTAGCTGCTGCTTGAGAGTATACTGTAGCTGTTGGATAAGAATCTGCCTCAAATCTAGCTACTTCCCAAGAAGCATCTTTAACAACGTGTAGTGAAGTACTAGGACTAGTTGTTCCGATGCCTACGTTGCCTGCCGAAGTAATAGTCACTCTAGTGGTGTCGGCTGTAAACAGACCCATACTACCGTTACTATTTTCTTCTTTTATACCAAGCTTTTGCGTATCGTCACTACGTCTTTTGAGTAATACATAATCATTATAATTATTGTGTGTTACTCTAATTGCTGTTTGAGCCTGATGATTAGTGGTTACATCCAACTTAGCCCCAGGACTAGTAGTCCCGATACCTACGTTGCCTCCATCTAGTATTGTAAATACTTCTGTAGTGTCATCAAAAATGTTTACTAAGTCAGCAGTACCTGTTCCCTTTACATAAAGGACTGGTGCAGAATTGTTATCGCTTATAACACCTAAATCCCCACCAACAGCATTATGACCTATTTGTCTATTTGCTGATATATAACTATGAAACTTACCAACAGGATTAGTAGTCCCAATCCCAACGTTGCCTCCAGCTTTGATGGTTACTTTATCGCCAACACCGTTTTCGTGAATAGCAAATCTACCGTCTGTGTATGTTTTTAACCACCACTCTTCTGTTCCACTTCTAGATAAACCTAAAGTATAGTCTTGGTCCGAGTCCAATAGTGCTGCATATGTACTTCCGCCAACAACGTGTAATTTTTTTGTAGGACTAGTAGTCCCTATACCAACGTTGCCTGCTGCTGAAAGAGTCATTGTATTGCTAGACCCAGAGTAAAGGTATAGATTACTTTGCGAGTGAAGATAATGGCTCGTTCCATCATCACTTAATATAGTGCCTCCATTAAGTTTAAACTCAACCCCAGATTTTACTAGGTCTACCGTTGCGTTTATTTTTTTAGTTTCTGCCATTCTTTATGATTATAAGTATGATGTGTCTATTGCTGCTCCCACGTGTTCTATAGTTACATTAGGACTGTATGAAGCTGTGCCGCTGCGTGATACAAAGGTAAACGTTCTAGTAGTGCCTACAGCATCTACAGTGATGTCAAATTGATTGTCTCCTTCGTCAATTACCTTCTTGACATTCCAAGATGTTCCTGATGTATTCCAACAGCTGTATACTATTCTTTGGTAAGACCCAGTGTGTCCATAACAAGTAAATGTAAACATTGCCGAAGCACCGTTGAAAGAAGATACAAGACCAGCAACAGCATTACCTGTTGTGCTAAGTGAAGGATATCCTTTAGTGTATGTAGTCTTTCCACCAATTCTCGTAGCACCATTAACATCTAGTTTAGCTATAGGTGATGTTGTACCGATACCTACGTTGCCTGTAGAGGTAATACGCATTCTTTCTGTCTGAGACCCAATTCCTGCGTTACTTGAATTAAAAATAATGCCGTGATATCCGTGAATGTTTGCCTTTGACCCAACAAAGTCTAATCCTGCTGAATTAGATGCTGCACCATTGTATATCTTATTTGTAAAAACACTTAAATTACCATTTACGGTTAATTTATCCGCAGGACTCGTAGTTCCGATACCAACGTTGCCACCATTGGTAAGGGTCATTGTATCTGTTGCGGACCCGCCTTCAACTCCAGATTCTTTTGTTTTAAATCTAAGCTGTCCGCTGCCGCCAGATGGTCCCGCTACAGCATAAATACTTGACGCTACGTTTGGACTATTGTCTGTAGTATCATTATTATAAAATTGAATAGCCCCTAATGTATCTCCAGCGCTTAATGACGTAGAAGTATTTTCTAATCGGATTACAGCAGTATCTGTTCCTCCAGAAATATGGAGTTTAGTGGCAGGACTAGTAGTTCCAATACCAACGTTGCCAGCTTGTGTAATAAAAACTCTGCTGCTACCTGCTGTCCTTAAATCTAAGCCATTGTAGCCCTGAAGCTCTACACTACTTGCACCTCTTCTAATGTAGTGAGCTGAATTATCAAAGTATATATATTCGTTTTGAGGTATATGTATATCACCATTAACAGACAGCTTGTAACCTGGACTACTAGTCCCGATACCAACGTTGCCGCCACCAGTTATAGTCATTCTTACAACATTGCCTGTAACTAAAGTGATAGGCTTAGAATGGTATTGCCAGATATTCAATGAATCTACGCCACCGTAAGCTGTGTTTGTAGATGAGTTTAGCAATATACCAGGGTGGTAAGTATGACCAAAGTCACTTTGGAATCCTATACCAGCATAAGAGTTAGTACCATCATCCGTGTTCTCAATAAGAACCTTATTAGTACCTGTTACATCTCCAGAGATATGAAGCTTTGTGCTAGGACTCGTAGTCCCGATACCTACGTTGCCTGTAGAGGTATCAATATACATACTAGTACCATTAGTACTGCTACCAAACTTAATATCTCTATTACCGTCTGATTCTAATGTTAATGCTCCAGAACCGTTTACAACCCTACCGACATATGTTGCAGCTGACCCTACTCTCCAACTTCCTGTGGTGTAGGCGTCTCCGTTAACGTATAAATTATCAGAAAATGCTGTTGAAGTTGCGTTTACCAATAACCTTCCTGATGCGTCAATACGCATTCTTTCAGTACCTCCGTTTGTTCGGAAATACAAATGCTTATCAGTACTTGCGTAGATATCAGCTAATGCTGTGCCTTCAGAATAAAACTCAAGAGAAGCTCCGTGTCCGCTAGCAAAGGTTTGACCCTCTACTCTTACTTCTCCCCATCCATTAGTTCCTTTTACGTGAAGCTCTCTTTGAGGACTAGTAGTCCCAATACCAACTTTGCCATCTGACTTAATGTACATACTAGTACTTATGCCATTTCTAAATGCTATATTTTTATTTGTTGAATCAGTAGCGATTTCTAATCCAGAATTAGCAATAGCGTTAATAGCTCCATTTGCATTACTAGTAGCAACTACAACTGAAGTGTTTCCACTTGCAACTTTTGATAAAATACTTCCTGATACTTCAAATTTATATCCAGAAGTTATTGATGCTGTCCCGATACCTACGTTACCATCAGAAGTAATACGCATTCTTTCGGTAGCACTGCCATTAGTATAGAATCTAATGTTTTTTCCAGTTTCTCCAGAAATACCTAAATCATCGCTGGTATCTCCTACCCAGCCCCCTGATTGCCCAACAAAACCTATTGTTGACCCAGACTTTCTTACAAGAAAACCAGATGCGTTAGAAGAATTATTTGATGCTATAAAGCCTTCAACGTGCAGAGGGTGAGACGGACTAGCAGTACCGATACCAATATTACCACTACTCTCAGTAATAACAGAATCTGTTAGTGTGCTTGAGGTATCCCACTTAGTTAGTTTGCCTGCTGTACCGCTACCACCTGTAGGTGAGCCTTGTACAGCTGTTTCAATGACGTTACCGCTGCTGTCTACAGCTAGGGCATAGGCAGCTGTGCCTGTAAATGTACCAGAGCCATAAGCGTTAAGGTCTAAACTTTGATTACTCTTATGTATTGTAATTGCAGCAGTCTCATTAGTACCTAATACCAAATATCTGTTTGAAGAGTTATGGTATATATGCATAGCTGTTGCGTCTAAAGCAATAGCACCTGTGTATCCATTACCTTCAATCGCAAACTGACCATCACTTCCAGCACTCATAGAAATATCTGTAGTGTCTGAAACGTGGAGTTTAGAATTAGGGTCTGTAGTACCAATACCAACATTACCACCGTCTTCAATGTAGAACACACTAGTACCATCATCCTGCACATCCATAATGTCCTGTGCGCCTGTCTGATTGATAGTTACAGCTGGACCAGTACCATCGTTAGTTACGTTCCATTGCTCTGTAGTGTTTGTGTCGGTATCAATCTGAGTGTATGTACCGTTAACTGTAAGGTTACCTTCAATGCGGGTATCACCTACAACGTGTAGTTTCTCTGAAGGAGAAGCAGTTCCGATGCCAACGTTACTACTAAAGTAAGCTGTCTTTAAAGTACTGATTAGATTGTTCGCAATAATAAAAGCATTTGTTGTACCGCCATCTGCTCTAAATCTATGCTCTCCTGATTGAGATTTGTGATATATGTTTCCACTTGAATCCCCGCCCACTTGATAATTACCAGAAGAAATAGCTACGTGTAATTTGTCAGCTGGACTAGCAGTACCAATACCTACGTTGCCAGCTGCTGTAATTCGCAATGCTTCTCTAACAACGCTATCTGATCCGGTTGTGGAAAATCTCAAATCACTTGCTGCCCCTGCGCCTGTCCTTGATCCTGATATTTGAGAACCAAGGGTAACATTGCTACTTGATCTAAACTGAATGTACTGTCCATTTCCAGTTGTACCTGTTCCACCACCTAGAACAAGAGTTTTTACTGCGCTTGTTGTACTACCGTCATCTGCTACAACATCTAATTTACCTTCAGGACTTGTAGTACCAATACCTACGTTGCCTCCATTAAAATAAGAGTTGCCGCTACCAGCAATATATGAAGTTGTAGTTCCCGATGAGTTTCTTACAAGTACAATACCGTGACCACTCGCATCATTACCGACATTAAATGTTCTTGTACCAGCTGCATTTTCAGACCTAAATGTATCTCTACCATTAGCTGCATTCTTAACAGACATTACTCCAGAAGTGCTGTCTGAATTTACCTCTAATTTATATGCTGGGCTAGATGTTCCAATCCCAACGTTGCCAGAAGCATCAATAGTTAAACGTGTTGACGAATTTGTAGTGTCTCTTATTTGTAATTTTTCACTATCAGATTGGTCAATTCTTAAAACATACTCTTGAGCTGTTGTTTGAAATTTTAAGAAAGGGTCACCAGTTGAGTTATCAATTGTAACATCTCCAGTTGAGGTAATGTTTCCTACAGTAATATCATTAGTAGTAGTATTCCCTCTAGTAGTAACCGAGTCTAGAGTATCTTCAATGGTATCTGAGTCTACAGTAATGTTACCGCTAGCGTCTGACTTGAGGTAACCTGCGGTGTATGCGTTTAACTTAACGCTACCGTCAGTATTAATACGCAAATGTTCAGCTGGAGTAGTCCCTGTCTTTACAGTAAACACACCTGGTGTACTTATTTCCGCTCCTGATACATTGTTCTCAGGGCTAATGTAAGATGTTGCGCTATACTTTAATCCATATGAAGCGTTTATGTATATATCGCCACCAGCAACGTGTAATTTTCCAGAAGGGCTAGTAGTACCAATACCTACTTTACCGTCAGAAGCAATACGCATTCTTTCTGAGGTGTTCGTATTAAACCTCATTGAATCGTCAACGTGAGAATACACAATTCTACCTACGTTTTGATCGTCTGCATCACCAAAGTCAATATTGGAGTTACCACCTGTACCTCCTACAATTGCTACAACAGCTCCGTTGTATGTCTCTTGATTTCTTTGCACTACTAAACCAGTGCCTGCATCAGCTGCAATAGCTGTTCCACTGCTTAGAATATGCAGTTTGCTAGAAGGTGATGTAGTACCAATACCAACGTTACCAGTAGTCTCTTGGAAGAACATTCTAGTAGTAGACTCCTCTTTTATGTATAGACCATTACCATAGTCTACCAAGAAATCATACGCTCTGTTATTCCCGTCTGAGTCTTCAATTCTAAGCACAGCGTTTGTACCGCTGGATTTAAGATGCAGAATTGTTGCGGGAGTGTTGCTGGCTGCGCTATCTCCTACCAATAAACTTTCTGATCTAGCATTACCTACTACGTGTAATTTATTTGTTGGTGATGTTGTTCCGATACCTACGTTGCCATCGGCAGCAACAATCATCCTTGTACTGCTAGCAGACCCGTCAAAACCAATGAACTTAATAGTACCGTTAGAAGTGCCGTTCTGAGAAGTAAAGTTTAGACTGCCTTCTATCTCATCAATAAAGGCTAGTTGATTCGTACTGTCAGAATCTTTCATAGCGATACGAGCGTAGTTACCCGTAGCGCCTACAATCTGTAAATCAGCCGATCCGTGGATTGAGGATGCAGTACCTATTAAAACCTTACCTCCCGTAAAATATGAGTCTTGGTATGAGCTGAGGTACAGCTTAACTGTTCCTCCAGACTTAGCGGACATCAACCCACCAGTACCGTTAGACTCTAGTTCACTATAGTTGTCTGTATCGTACTGGCTGCGAACTACATTACCCCCGTTAGTACGAATGTAGCTGTTGCCTATTATTTCATTAGAAACTCTTAGGTTTCCGTCTACATCTAATTTATAAGCAGGCGTAGTTGTTCCAATACCGACATCGCCCCCGTTAAAGTAAGTATCACCGTCTCCATCAATTATAACAGCATCTGACTGACCTGCACCACGAACTCTTAGTTTATCATCAGTAGTAATTAAGCTAGGAGAGTGTATTGTGCCATTTACGTGTAGTCCTGCCCAAGACAATGGTGTCGTTGTTCCAATACCAACATTGCCACTATCATTCAAGAATATTCTCGTAGATGCATCAGCTGTATTGATATCTAAGAATCCTATCTCATCAACCCCGTCAACATCACCTATCGTTACAGTGTTGTTGTTCTTGTCAATAAGGGCTGCTCCGTCTACAGCGATGATACCGTGTACATCAAGCTTGTCACTTGGAGTACCTGTTCCGATACCGACATTACCGTCCTCATCCTGACGCATATACGGAGCGATAGGAAATCCGCTAGGCTGTGGGTCTGTAACCGTTACCGTAGAGTCTGAAGCACGTACACGTGTCAATATATTAGTATCCGCACCGTCATCGCTGAGGTTACCAACGAAGAAGAAGTGGTTTACTGCACCGCCCCCACTTTGTCTAGCTTTTAGGGCAAGATACTTGACACCGTCAATGTCAATCTCCTCAATTTGCGTGAAGAACACGCTGTCCCCAACGATTTTAAATTCACTGAGGTCAAAGTTGTTTACGTTGCCTGAGTCTTTAGATACTTGAGCAACGATGTCTATGTATCCGTTGTTATTAAAAGACCCTGCGCTGCCTCTTGAGAAATAGATTCTACCTGTAACACCCGTAGCGTCTTGGTAATAGTCGGCTTGAGTTTCACCTTCTCCTAATTCTTCTTCTGAAGGGATAGCCACTACTTGCTTGCAGATAACAAGGTATTCGTCATCAATACCGCTCCCGCCCATATTAAAGGACGGTAGGGTTTTAGTGATGTAGTTTCCGTTTAAGAACTCAGAGTCTCCAGAGAACTTAGTATCTCCTGTAACATCAAGCGCAACAGAAGGTGTAGTGTTATTAATACCTACGTTAGTGCCGTCATTAGTAATAACGCTGTCTGCAAACTGCTTATTAGTATCGTCCCACTTACTTACAATATCGTCAGTAAGGTTTTCTGCATTTCTAATGGAGATTTCAATGTCTCCAAAATCGGGGTCGGTGTTATCAGCAGTAATCGTAATACCCTCGCCTTCTTCACTACCAGTAGTACCCACTGTAACCCAGTTAGTGCCATTCCAGTACTTTATCTCATCATCTACAGTATCGTAGTATATCTGACCTTCAACTGGGCTTTCAGGAGCTTCTGCTAAATTCTGTATAGCAGCATTCTGTAGCTCGTTTTTTAGAAGGTTTATATCGGTATAGAACTTCTTTGCCATTTGCTTTTTAGTTGAAGTGAGCAGTGCCTGTTATAGCTTCGCTAAATGTTATTATTACTGAGTTATCCGAAATGTGCTGAACATCAGCCTCTATCTCATAACCGTCATCGTCTAGTAGTATTACAGCTGGTTTTTTAATTAAACTATGAGTTACGCTCCAAGTACTGGAAGCTGTGGTCTGATTGTGTACATAGCTCAGGTCACCACCACCCTTAAGACCCGAAATGTCAATGGTATTTTTAACAGGTTGATTTACAACAGTTGATTTGTTGTACCCTGTCTGCTTTACAGATATGCTAGTACTAGCACCGCTTTGTATTTGTATACTATTACTCACTTACGTCTTCGTTTACTTTAAACACTCCATACATCCAAGTCACAATAGTTGAACCTTGGACGGACTGTAAATCGTAAACGTAGATTCCGCCATCTATAGTTGCCATAATTGAAGCTGGAGAACTGATCGTTAGAACACCATTTGCATCGCTTACAAAACCAAAATCGTTATCAGCATCATCATCAGAATCACCGCTAAGAGCAAATGTTGTTGAAGTATCAGACTCACGAACCTGCATCACCCAGTCATATCCGGTTGATAGGTCAATAACTTCTCCGTCTTCATCTTTAAATGTAAGCTCTAAGGTAAATGTATCACCCTTTCTACAGGTAATATCTACTCTTGATGCTATGTCTAAGTTTACGCTGGTTGCCATATTACAAAGGTACTAATTTACTGGTTATCAAGAAGTTGATCTAAACTATCTGAGCTTCCTTGTAATTCCTCTCTTTTGCCCTGACGCTGAGATAAAAGTTTAGATTGCTCAATCGCTTGTTTTTTTACACGCTCATCTTTACGATCTTCTTTCATTGCTTCATCTCTAGCTTCAGCTCCACTTTCTATTTGTTGTTCTGCAAGACCAAATTCGCCTTTCATTTGCTCAATTTGAATCTTCATTTGATGCTCCATTTGAGCGTACTGCATTTTTAGTTGATACTCAAACTCTTTCTTTTGCATATCCAATTGTGCAAGAGCTTGTTGTTTTTGTAAATCAACCTCAACAGCTGCCTGCTGCTGCATAGCCTGAGCTTGCGATTGTGCCTGTACATTTTGTTGAGCAATAGCTTGTTGTTGCGCTATACGTTTTTTTCTACGTATAATAAGCAAACGCTCTGCCTGGTCAATGTCTTTTAACTGACGAATAGCAATAGCGTCTTCAAGGTCTATTTCTTTTTGAGCCAGAGCGATTTGTATGTTTTGCTCAAGGTATTGACGGTCCATGTCATTAAGATCACTGAGAACCCGGACACCAAAGTTGTACATTGGAAGATCTCTAAAGCTTGATAAGACAGACATATTAGTCTTGCCAATAGCTTTTTCATATACCTTAAATATAACTGATTCTATAGGAAGTATTTGAACGCATTTTAAGACATCCTCACAGACTTTTCTGTAGAGAATCATACTAGCGTTAGTGATGTCATAGATAGCGTTGTTACCAGCGTTTACAGCTAGTTGGTTAACACCTACTAAAGCCTCTCCTTTTGGAGTTGTTCCGTCCATAACTTCATTGATACCTGTAGCATCGCGAATCATACGTAAGTAGTGATTGTATAATGCAATAAGCTCGTTGATATTACGTATCGTGTTTCCAATCTCGCGGATAGGAGGGTTTTGGAACCCGCCTTCTGGATTCTTACTACGATAGTAGAATACACCCGTTTGCTCGTATATGTCTTGAATATCTAAAGGCTGTAAATCACCACCACGACCTAAGTCAACATTTTCTAAACCTTCAATATCAACCATGATACCATCTGGTTTACTTTTAGCAATTGCCTGCTGTAGCTTTAAGTGAGTCAGCTGTAATTGATCTGCAAAACCAACAACACCAGATACCAAGGATTTAGGTATCATGTTGCGCATATTTACAGAGGTTACAGAGTAAGATAAACGAGCCTTAGAAATATCGTGGATATTTTTTGGAATGTTATGCTCCTTCCCGTAATTGAACAAATGATCTGTGCCAATAATATACATACCCCCATAAACTGTAGAGTTTTGCATGTATACCGGGTCACGGTCATATACAGAGTTCTTAGGAGCTTCATACTCTTCTCCTTTAAAATAGAATCCCATATTTCCATGACGAGACATCTTGTTTTCGTAAATCATAGAATCTACAGACAAGAATTCAAAGTCTAATACCTCAACAGTATACTCATCGTAACCGTACTTGTATTTATTAAGCTGTTTGTCGTAATACTTTTCCGTAAAACGCTCGGCACTATTAGAGTGTTTGTTCATCACACTCTGAGCCATTTCTGTATATTCTTTCTCAGTAAACTGATCACCAGCTAAACGCTTAAGCTCCATGATACTCATGCGCTTAATGTGTCCGGCATAAACTAAATCAGAGAATGTAGGGTCGTCAGTATAGTTGTGAATAAACATTGATGGATCCACGTACTCCTCAGTAATACCGTAGTTGGGGTCATTGCTTCGTTTAGCAACAGCCATACCACAGCTGATAATATCTTCAACACATCTACGATAGATACGCTCATCAAAGTCATTCCACTGTAGTGTAAGTTGCGTTGCAAGTTGACCAGCAACCTCAGCATCTGTTTTTACATTTGTCTCTAAAAATATTTCAGCTTCTTCTGGAGTATCTGGAAGACTGTTTGGATCTACCTGTGTTTGTAGACCAGAGGCTTTAGCTTCCGCAATCATCTCTTTATTCTCGATCTGTAAAGCAATCATTTTTTTCTTTACATCCTTCTCGCTTTGAGAAAGTGGATCAACAGCTTCAATCTGTGGATATCGATAAGATGATATAATTTTGTTTGCTACAATTTTTACAAACTTAGGAACGATAGGAACTGGAGTCCAATCAATAGACAATAAAGAACCATCGTCATTACCTGGATCTAAACTATTGAGTATCTGTTTATATATACGAGTGTCTTGTGTACCATTAGCGTACATGCGTGACTGCTCAAACTCCTTGTACCGCTTTTGATACAAACTACCTTCTGTGTCCAAACCTCCCCATTGATTCATCATCGCCTTAGCATACTCTAAGCCATATTCTTTCTGGCTTTTTTCAGCATGTTTAGCTAGAGGGTTTGGAAAACTTCCTTTCTTTGTTACATTCATCTTTTCGCTGAATATTAATCAGAAACAAAGATAGATAATTTATTAACGCTGAATTACCTTGGCTTTACGGAAGAACTTCTTATTGCTGTTGTCTTTTTTTACTTCTTTCTTAATTGACTTTTGAGCAGCCATAAGAGCAAGACCAGCACTTATACTAAGGTCAAATTTTGTACGGTCGTCTATCTTAAAGTTAATCCAGTCCTCCAGAGTGTTGTCAAAAAACATTTTACCGTAATTACCCTCTTCGTTTAGTCCTACATACTCGTGTATATACGCTTCAATAGACTGAGCGTGAGCTTGTATAATGTCTTGAGAGTTAGACGGTATACCTTTTGTTTTTGTTGCACTACGTGACCCACCGCCTAAATGCACTGGTCTGTCCATAAGATAACCATCGTAGCCTCTATTCTCAAAGTATCTAGCAATACCGTACTTATTATTCTCTATAAGTATCATGTAACCATAAAAAACAGCAGACATAAGAACATCCTCGTAGAATATTCTAGCTAACGGTGGACGTGAAGCATACTCTAATACGAACATGTTTGAGGGGTGCTCCATGTTTATTTTATTATATAAATGCAGTGCGCCCTTAGATCCCCTGCCATCTACAGTTGCGTCAAGGTCATAGCTATCCACACCTCCTACTCCTAACCATGCATTACCAGGTGTTTTCTTACCTCTCTCTGTTACAACTTTATTTCGTAGCTCGTCTGGCGGCATCCATGCTACCCTAAATCTACCGCTGGGGTCTGGTCTAAAAACAACCTTTGTATCTTGAATACCGCCCTCCCATACAAAATTACCACGAACAACAGGATTTGGATATAGCTCCATATTGTTTTCTAGTTGCTCATATATCTTAGCAATGTTGAAAGTAGATGCTTTAGTAGAGTCGCGAAACGCTTCGTCCATTGTAAATGGAAACTGACGTATAACTTCATTAAGGTCGTAGCTATCATTGGACAATGCCTTACGCTCGTTCTTTAAAAACGTTTTAGCACCTATGTCAATCATCTCGTTGTCTACGCCTAGTATAGGTTTTTCTGGATCGTCAATAACGGGGTTCCCGTAAAGATCAAAGAACCCTTCAAGAGCTTCATAAGATGGTATAAATATCTTGTATAAACCTGTTTTTGTTCTGCCATTAGCATTACGTTCTGTAGGATCTGAGTTGTATACAAGTTTTTTAAAGTTTCTACCCCCTTTGTCTAAAGGGTTTACAGTAGAACCCACCATTGCCTTGCCTATAATCTTACGACCTACAAGCAAACAAGTTCTATGTACACGCCATATCTCAGTTATGTCCTCTGGCTTTTCTATTTTACCCGCTTCATCAAGAAACAGGTAATGTAACTTCTCACCATCATAAGCATTAGACGTAGTATTCTTCCAGTTAATAATAGTGTCTAAGGCTTCGCCACTGTTTGCTGTTTTATTGTTTTTTGTAATACGTTTTGATGGCTCACGAAATGCTAACTCTTGACGTGGATTAGTCGTACCGTCCTGTATAGGTTTAAAAAAGAATGGGTAGTTCCGGTATATCGGCATTATCTTTTTCATAAACACATTCTCCTGTGCATCTTTACCCGTCTTAGATACAATACCTAGAAGTTTGTCCTTTACTTGAGTGCCTTCATCAGATAAATTACCTGAACACATTTGTGTATATCCCGAACGTCTACACTTTACATAAACTTGACCCATAGATCTTGGGTCGTGCTCACACGCGACAAAATGCCTAGAAAGTCTATTCTGAAACTCAAGATAGCTAGGATATCCAATATCAATCTTGGACCACTGTAAGAACATGTAGTGATGACCTGTGATGTAAGTAGGCTCACCGTTGTTCATAAACCATACACCATTTCTACGTCTATCAAACTCCTTACGTATAAACTCTGTATACCTTTCCTTAAAAGGTTTGGGCATATCAGTCCATTCATCCATAGACCTAATCTTCATCAAATCTGACGGGGGGTCTAGCCTACGCCAATATTGATCTTCTTTTTTTAAGTCACTGAATAGTATATCTCTTTTTTTAGGAGCAGCTGGCAATTGCAAGTAAACATCAGATATATTAATTACATCACCACCAGTACCCTTAGGGCATATGTTTACTACTGGCTCGTCAATACCTTCTATGTTTACTAGTCCAGCCATCTATTTCTTTGCAAACTTTTCGCTAAATCCAGAGCTGTAGTCTACCTCTTCTTTTATGTTACCTGTTTTCTTTAGCTCCTTTAGCATCAGCTCTAATTTCTGATACTCGGTTATAAGCTCCTTAGCATCTATTGCAGACTGCTTTATACTTTGCAATTCAGACCTGCGTTGGCTACCGCTTAATTCTTTATCTACAGGCTTCTTGATTTCTTCTGTGATATTTTCAATAGCTATAGACATAGCGTGCAGAAGCTCTTCTCCAGCATACACACTGTCAAATTTCTTTCTGCGTCCCATTAAAATCCAGTTGCGTAAATATGTGTAATATGTGTACGGTAAACTTCTTCACCATCTATCTTCATGCGATAGTCAGCGTTCTTCATAATCATTACCTTATCACCCTTTTTTAGTCCGAGTTCTTGTACAGCTGGCGAATCGTAAAGAACATAACCAAACATATTGTATTCTGGCTTTTTGAGTTCTGTGATGATGCCGCTTTCAGTAACTTCTTCATCCTCTTGCTCTTCTGGCGTTAAGAATATCCATTCAGACAATAGATGTATCTCTCCAGTATCTTGACACTTGTAAGCGTAAGCCTGTGTGTTGCCGCTGTTGTATGGATCAAATCTGACAAAATATATATCATCATCTACAAGTTGACCCTTACCTTCGTTGGATACAACGACATGGTGGTGAAAGTATAGTGTATCTCCAGGCTTAACCCCGGTATTGTATTTTTCCGGAACTGAGTATACTTCAGCAGACATCTTTCTGTTTTCAAACTCATTCCATTTGGGATCTAGGTATATTGACTTATCGCCAACCTTTAGCTCATCGTTAAAAGCTTTTGGCATTCTAACGAAGAAATCGTGTAGTGATCTCATCTTAATTAAATTTAATTAGTGTTAATTAACTAACACAAACTTACGAAAAATCACAGTCGTATTCTATGAGCACAGGCATGTCAACTGTAGACTTCCAGAGCATCACACCGTCTTTAGGGTGTTTGATATAAATAAGGTATTGCGTTTTTCCGTACTTATGTAAGTACTTTTCATCGAGTATAATCGTGTCTATCTTAGACTCACCAGCTCGTTGACCTATGTAATAAGCCATAGCTTTTAGAGGATTGTCCCCTATAATAATTTTACGTATCATTTTTTTTAATTTACATCTCCGTTTCTACGGGCTAGATCAATCCAGTAGTCAATACTGCCTGGGTCTGGCTCGCTTTCTTGGCGATATGCCTCAACACAATAAGAAAGAAGATCATCTAATTCCTCTTCATCTGTTACAGAAAAAGATGACAATAAGTTCATGTTAGCACGTTCCTGACCCTCTTCATCAATGTATGAAGAATCCATGTCTAAAAAACCAACAGCAACACAAGCAATAAACGAGTCTTCTATGTCGTACTTTTTAGCAATAGAAGCTATAGCGAGTATGAGCTCTTGTATTTCATAGATAGCGTCTTTTTCATTCTCTTTCATTAATCTAGCTTTGTTATTGTAAACGTACTCTGAGTATTTAACGCACCTGCTCCAGAACTATTTTTACCTATTTCGTAGTATATATCTTCATCAGCAGCACAGTGTGTAAACAAACTAAATCCTATAGCCATGTTACCGCTTGCTACTTTAGACCTAACTATAGTTTGAATAGCAGCGGCAGCACCTCCAGAAGGCTTGCGATATACTCGTATAGTAACATCTGTGTTTGCCGTAGATATTTCTAATATAAAGTTAACCTCTATTTTAATTGCTCCAGCACGCTCTATAGTTATCGCTCCAGTTGTTGTTGATGAAGTCTGTAGATGGTCATTACTGCTGTCATTAAATAAGTATGACGATGTGGTTGAATTATTGTTTACCGCGCCTTGAGCAGGAACAGCAGGTGTATTTGTAAGATTATGAGATGCAGAAGGTCTCAATACATACATTGGGTTAGCAAACAACTGTGTAGCAACTCCGCTAAAAGCGACAGCGTTAAGTTCTCTTTTAACTACATTATTGCTACCGTCTACTAAGAGTGCTGTCAATTCAGCATCATCTGTGGTTGGCGCACTATTAAAAGCTAAAGAACTAACACCAACAGCTGTAGTAGATAGCTTTAATGCTGTTACATCGCCTGTGCCGTCTTCTACATTTTTCAATGTCGTTGTTACACCACCTTCTACTTGTAGTAGGTTTCCGTATTTATCTTTTACCTTTTGACCAGCCAATGTGCTCATAACTGTATATTTAGTTAATTTTATACAAAGATACTAATTTAATAAAAGGCTTATGCCGAAGGGAAGAGTAGCAAAGACAAAGATGTTTAGAGATTTCTCATACATCAAGGATAAATGGATTAAAGAAAACTACTTAAAGAACTGGAGTATCGTTATGAGCGACATGCTTTCCAGGTATGACCTTTCAGATAAAGAGATGAGGTTCATGCTCTTCGTCTACGACCTGGAGTTCTTCACTATGGACTGGATTGCCGGAGAGTACAAGTATGAGAAAAGAAACATAGGACGTAGGCTTGTATACCCTCTTCTTAAAAAGGGGTACGTCTATAAGCATTTTGATAAGCTTACTCCGTCTACGGCTAGAGAAGATCATTTGTTTAGGGATGAAAGTAAATATAACTACCGTGTAAGGTACGCTCTCAGCCAAAATGGTAGACTAGTTGTGTCTAGATTCTACCGAAAGATGGCTGGCGAGGAACCTATTAGTGTGAAGAAATAGTTTTAAAAGGCTTTTTTAATGACGCACCTTTATGTGGTACGAACTTACCCTTATGCTCCTGAAGGTAATAACGCCCTCCCCTGTCCATCCAATGATATCCAGAGGGGGCATTAACCATTACTTTAGCTGTTTTCTTTTTAGCTTTCACCACGCAGTAATGTAAAGTCGTTAGCGTCTAGTACGCCATTACCGTTTTTATCAAGCTTTACTTGACCACCTTTAAGGTATTCTTTTACTTTACCGCCAGCGTAGTATTTCTTTTTCTTAGCTTTCTTTTTAATCTTACGCTCTTGCTCTAGCATTTCCTTTGTAGGTTTTTTACCAGAACCTTTTTTAGCACGGATGTTATCCCACAAGCCACGTTGGCTGTAGCTACCATCTTTACGCTTGATCATTTTCTTTTTCTTCTTTGCTTTTGCCATTTTATCTGTTTTTACGCATTCTTTCTAGTGCAGCTCTATTTTGATTAACAAACTGAGCGTTATCTGGTCCTTGTTTCTTTCTTACTTCTCCTTCTGAGGTTCTGTATATATACTCACCTGTTTGTTGGTTTAACTTAACACCGTATATCTCGGGAAGTACATTACGTAAAGCTGGAAGCTTACTCATATCCATGGTAGCAAACGGTAGCTTTGGTGGAAGTTCAACCATAGACTCTCTGGGTCGTATAGGTTTTTTACTTGTTAATGATGTACTAGAAATAGGGTTATTTACACCTATATTAAAGTAAGAGTAATTTCCATTAGATTGCCCTGGTTCATATATACCCGCACTTATTGTAGCTCCAAGGTCTGGATCGTAGTATGTTGTATCTGCGGGAACAGCTTTTCTATACATCTTATCCATAAATCGGTCCTGATACTTAGACAGTGCTCCTGGAGTGTTGTATAAGCTGTCTACCTTTTCGTTCATGTCTTTAGCAAACTCCTGAGCCTCTTCTCTACCTATCTCTCTTTGAGGTATGGACCTACCCAAATCTTCAAACATTGGATCTACAGGTTCACCATTGTAAATCTTGCGTTTCTTAAACTCAGGTTCAGTACGTTCTGATGCATAGGGATCCGCTTCATTAATAATAGACAAGTCTATCATTCTACGAATTAAACCTTGCGCATCGGTGAAACTAGTATCTCTATCTACATTTGTTTTTACAGATGTAGTGTCTGAAGCTCTACGCTTCTTAGGCTTTATAGGTCCACCGTTATTATATCTTTTATACCTACCCTTCATTCTTCTTACAGTTTTTTGCTTCGGAACAATAGCATACCTCATCGCTACCACAAGCGAATGGGTGCTCTGCTGTTGTTTTCATACCTGTTATTCGGTGTAACATACTCACTAACAGTACAATGCCTAATAGTATAATAATTCCTGTCATAGATACAAAGATAATCAATATAATGCTATAGCTGTTTGTGTCAAATGAGACTTGATAATGTCATTTATTTTTACTAACTTAGCATTGTGATTGAGATCAAACGCATGATTGAACTCATGTTCTTAAGTGAATCAGTTTATAGTTCAGAAATAAACTAATCCAAGTACAGAGTGCCAAATCCCAATTAAGGCACACTCTAAAATTCACGTTAAACACTACAATACGCCCTAACTATACCTGTGCCAGAACCACGCGTTCAGTCCCAGAGATCCCCTTACAACAGCTGTTATTAGTATTGCATACACAGTGTCCACTACCTAACAGATCTATCCTATACACACCCGCAAATCCATTCTCTGGACCCAAACAACAACTTTCTGCACTTTACAGCAATCTATTGCCCCAAAAAATACCCCAGAAATATCTACCTAGGGGATTATATATATGTTCTACCGATAGAAACCGCGCACCTGAACGAATATCCAGACCACCCCCGCCCGACCAGCTGACCTACTTTGCACACTTTTTCGGCTTTTAGCACCGTTTACTGCCTGAATGTTGATCTGGTTCTGCCTGTTTAGTGATCAATACCAACCCATAAAGCCCCAGACAACCGAAACAACCGTAGTGCTCCTATGTAGGGCATTCACTTTGTTCTGCTGGGCACACCTGACGAGCTGACCAGCTGACCGGATTAAGAGCTGACCAGCTGACGAGCTCAAACGGTGTTAGTTTCTTTTTGTTTCTTCTTTGGGTTTATTCACATTTGTTTATATATTGCAATTCAATGCAACGGTTAGCCGTTAACGTTCTTTGACATTCGGGAAAGTTTAAACAGATCTGAAGAGCTCCAGTAGTGCGGAGCCAGTGCGCCAGTGATGGCGCCAGGACTTAATAAAGTTGAAACCTATGAACGGGCACACGTTCAGCGCAGGTGCGAAAGCTCCTGCGGTTATCTGTTAACTAATTTTAAACCTTTACAAATGGAGACATTAACAAATTACGACCACGCACAGCTAGACCTTGCGACCGGTCAATACCGTACTTATTCGCAATTCTTGGAGGTTATGGATTCAGCGTTTCATGGCGTGTATAGCCAAGCTAAAGCACAGTATGAAGAGTTTTGCTTTGATCCTGTGAGCTACATTGAACACATAGATCAGTATTGCGATGGGTTGGTGAATGATAACGTAAAAATTGAGTTACTCACCCAGCTCGTTTACATTATAGACTAAAGAAGAGGAGCGCCAATGTGCGCTCCTTCGGTTATCTGTTAACTATTTAAACTTATTACAATGAATGACTCAAAAAAACTCTGGCACGTTCAACAGTTGCACATGTTGGAAAGATCCAATCCGTACTCAATTGGCTCGTTTGTATTCACCAGCTCAGGCGAAATATTCACAGTTGATGAAGCGCTGGATATATGGGAAGACATCAAAGAAGAGGGGCTTTTTTACGGTGTAAATTGGGAAAGTGAGCTATGGAGCGAAAGCGGTATACAAATACCAGCAGTTTATTGTGAGTATTAATGAGGAGCGCCAATAGGCGCTCCTTCGGTTATCTGTTAACTATTAAATTGATCAAAAATGAAGGTATACAACGTGTACAAGGCAAACGAGGAGCTATACATGACCTTTCAAAGCAAAGCAGAGGCGGAAGACTTCATAGAATATGGAGCGGCTGGTGTTTTTAGTGAAGAAGGGTTTTATATGACAGAAGAGCTGGTTTGCAAATGCGGTAATGACAAGGAAGTAAGTGAGCGTTACGATGCATACGGATACGCTACGGGCGATTGGTGTGATGAATGCTACGAAAATGGAAAGTATCCATACCGGAAAGACCGTTACTACGATTACTTCAACGCTGGGGAAAGATTAGAATAGTAAGGAGCGCCAGTGAGCGCTCCTTTGGTTATCTGTTAACTAATATAAATTAAGATGAAGACTACAGTATTTATCGGGAAAGCTGAGGTAAAATGGAAAGCAAAGAAGAACCCAGTAGAGCACAAAATTAGAAGCTCAAGGGATGCTTACAATTTATTAAAAGCGCATATCGGAAAGAAGATATTTGAACAAGAGCTTTTTCTAACGATGTATATGAATAAGGCAAATAAGGTATTATGGATTGAAACCATAACTCAGGGATGCGGGGCTTCGTGCTCTGTAGATATTCCAGCCATAACAAGAAGAGCTATTGAGGGAACGGCACATGCGGTAATTGTCGCGCATAACCACCCGAGCGGTAATAAAAACCCTAGTGAGAACGACAGAAGAGTAACTAAGAATTTAAAGAAAGCGATTAAAACATTTGATATAGAAGTGTTAGACCATATTATCGTTTGTGAAGATGGCTATTACAGTTTTGCTGACAATGGCGAACGATCGTTGGCTTAATTTATGAGGAGCGCCAATAGGCGCTCCTTCGGTTATCTGTTAACTAATCAATTAAAACACTATGAAAAATAGAGTTGTGTTTACTATACCTGAGAAGGATATTATAGTTGTAATACGCAAGGGTAAAACCACAAACAAGAAGATTACAAACGGTGCACCACTGGTGCAAACGTACACATTCAGCACTGCTCAATGGACTTTAGCTTCTACCAGTAAAGGCTTCGGGATGAAGAAATTCTTTGCTTTGGATGGTTCAAATTGCTTAGACTGTCCATATAGTGGTAATAAAGGTAAAGGAGGGTGCTACACACACAAGTTTAACCAGTACGTTGGCTTTTTATCTATGCTACGCAGTATAAAACACAGTGAGCTTACACCACTCACAAGGAGCAAACAACAGAAAATTATTGAGCTTTCGTTTAATAGTTATGTAAGGTTTGGTACATATGGCGAACCATCATTAATGCCTTTATCTGTTGTCGATGCAATGGTATGGAACGCTAAGACATGGACTGGTTACACTCACCAATGGGAAAAAGAATGGGCTGATAGTTATAAAAACTATTTTATGGCTTCTACGCACAATCAAACAGAAAGTAAAAGAGCCAAAACAATAGGCTTTAGATCATTTGTTTCTGTTGTACCTAACAAAAAAGTTACCGGTATAAACTGCCCAGCATCTAAAGAACAAGGCTTTAAAAGTAACTGTGAAAAGTGCGGGCTATGCTCAGGAGTGAAGGGAAAAGGAAATAAAGATGTATGGATTATGGAACATTAAAAAGAGCGCCAATGGGCGCTCGGTTATCTGTTAATTTAAGTTATAAAGCAATGAAAAAGAATGACTATAAACTGAGCGCAGAATACAGAGAACGTTTCGCGCTAAACGAAGGTGAGCGTTACTGGATGCAAGAAGCAATAGATTTGTATTCTAAGATGGCTAAGGAGGAGCTGGAACACGAGATGAAACAAGGTAAAAGACTTGTAATAGCTCCAGCTTTTTTTGATGGCTTATTTGACACCATAAGCGGTAAGCTGGATGCTTGGATGCAAGAGGAAAGAACCGTTCTTCAAGACTCGGAAGAATAGTTAATGATTGGTTAACGGTAGAGTCAAAGGGAGCGCCAGTGAGCGCTCCTGGTTATCTGTAAATTTAAACAAGGTATTATGAACAGTATTAATTATTGGATTAAGGAGAAATTAGGCTTAATCGATAAAGGGGGAGTGAATAGGATTAATTATCTATTAATGAAAGTAGATTACCTGAGCACAGAATTACACGAAGCTAAGGAGCAGATATTGAAGCTCGAGAAAGATGTAAGCGGTATTCATAATGAGCAACATGAACTAAGTGAGACCGTAAGCACAAACGAGTACGAAATAGACAGTGTGAAAAGTGATTTAGAAAATCATAATTTGCCGTATATGTGGGAAATAGTAGATGACAACAAGGACTACATTAAAAACCTTGAAGTGCCTGATGAATACCATATAAGGGAAATTATAAAGCTAGAACTGGATGCTTTAAAAAGAACTGATCATTCACAAGAAACAATAGGGGGTGATAGTGTAAGTAATGAACGTTTGATTACTGGTATTGTAAGAAGTGAAATTGCACAGTACAACAAGTTTATTGTAGATGCATTAAATGAGAAATCATTTGATTAATTATAGGAGCGCCATTGAGCGCTCCTGGTTATCTGTTAATTAATATAAATAAATTATGGAATACCAGTATGGGACAGTGTACGCTGAGGCGACACTAAAAGTTCGTGTAAAGTTTGATACATATCTACACGATGTGGAAGAGTACGAGTACGTTATGGATGCTATGTACAATGGGGATTTTGAATTTGTAGAGATGCCTAAAGTTGATAGCTTTAAAATAGAGGATGTAAGAACGTTTGAAGAAAAAGAGTTATGACAAGATTTGAAGAAGATAAAGAGACTATGTTTCGTTACATAGACAGTAACGGTTCAAGACCAATGAGCAGAGCTTATTGGAATTTAGTGGTAAGCATACGCGATGTAGGGTTATTCTGTGAGGGAATAGCACCTAATCGGCACTGGAGGTTAAAACACGTTAAAGAATACTTTGGAGTAAAAGGAGGCAAACAAAAGATTTACGACCAGTTAAACGAAATGCTTGATGAATATAAAAAAGAACTAGGCTATGAGGCAGTGTAGTGAAACCGGAGAAGTTATGTACGGTGGTTGGGTTCTTTGTGATGATATCTACATAAAGTATGAAAAGGATTTAGACAATTATTTGCTTGAATGGGCAAAAGATGATGGTCTACACAATTTTAATATTGAATGGTTAAGAGATTATTATTACAACAATGAAATGTTCTACTACACAACGTGGTATGAAGAACAAGATTAATTAAGAGCGCCACTAGGCGCTTGGTTATCTGTTAATTTAAAAGATATAGCAATGTATACAGACAATATGTATAGCAACGAGTACACTGAGGCTCTTGAGGACTTTGAATGTTTTGTAAGGAACATACTGGATAGCGAGGAGCTAACTGATAAAGAAAAAGTTGAAACAATCAAAAAACAGTTATAATTATGAGAGCGGACTCGGTAGATTTACACAACGGCTCACACTCAGAGAGAGCCGTAAACGCTATTACTATGGAAGCAGAACACTGGACTGCTGGACAAATGTTAGAAATTATTCTAAGAGAATGGGCTGATGATGAAGAACTAATAGACATAGCTCAAACACTACAAACACGTAGATTTGAATGTGGTATGTTTGCGGAAGAAAAAACGGAAATGGGCACTAGGTGTTACGTTGCATACCCTAATAAAGACTCGTATATCAACTATTAAAACTATATATATTATGAAAATGACTTATACATTTAAGTACACTAAAGAGTTGTCTTTTGAGGCAAGTTCTTACGAAGAAGCGTTTGAGATGTTTACAAATTACGATGATCCTATCATCACTGATTACAAGTGTGAAGTTGAACCCTTGAAAAAATAAAGAAATAAAATGGATATACAAGAAGAGACTTACTGGTGTGACCTATGTGAGTGTTACTCAACCATATCAGAAGAGACCCCTTGGGGCACTTGCTTGTGTTCGTGAAATAAAAAAGATGAAGTGGTAATGGATTTTAAAGAAGTGTATACTAAGATAGATTCTGTAAGGTTTTCACTGGCTATGAGAGACAATGTATTGCACGTTGCGTATATTGATAAGATAGAGCAGTTTATAAACACCTTAGAGATTCAAAATGGAAAACAAGAAGAGAGAAAGGGTGTTGAAACGCATCTTGAAGAATGAACTGATCAGTGGTACAACAGTTATACTGAGCGGTATGCTTTTTATATTTTTATGTCAGTTGATTGTTGATTTTCTCGTGAAGTTTATTACATTTGGAGGGTAGTCCGTTGGGCTATCCTCTTTTTTTTGTCCTTTTTTAGCTGTGATTCGGGGAGATAAACAGCATCCAGAAGAGTATTTACAATATGTAAAAGACACGCTGGTTACGGAGATAATTAATACACACTCCGTGAGCACCAGTAATACTTGGTAACTATTCTGTTTCAATGGCTCGTACAAAAGTGTAAGCAAGTGCTGGATTCCTATACCTTTCCGACTTGTGGGTGACTGTACGACTGATAACTCGGTGTAAGCTGGTTCCTATAAAGGGTTTTATACCCTTTAGGGGATCTTGAAACTCCTTCTAATCTGATGATAGCTGGTTCCCAGTAGAGGGAACGTTAGCTCTTAACAAGGAGCGGGGCGCGAAAACGCCCCAAGCGAATTGTATACAGTGAATAAGGAGAAATATTGAAAATAAGTACAGTATCTCTTGTTTATAACTGAGTAATTACTTAGATTTACACAATGCTTACTGCGGGGTAGCATCGGGATTACGGGGTTCAACTCCCTGTAGTCCCACTAATTTAAATTCAATTAAAAATGGGTCAACACCAATTCAAGACCACCAACATCAAGGGAAAAAAGTATGTTGAGGTCAACGAACGCGTAAAAGCGTTTAGAACACTATCCGAGTACAAAGGATGGTCACTAACATCTGAGATAGTACATCTAACAGATGACAGCTGTGTAATCAAAGCAATTGTTACAGATGCTGATGGTAGCGTATGTTCTACCGGTTTAGCGCAAGAGGACAAGTCTTCCTCTCGTATTAATCAAACAAGTTATGTAGAGAACTGTGAAACCTCAGCTGTTGGTAGAGCTCTTGGATTTATGGGTATTGGTATCGATACTTCTATAGCGACTGCTGATGAGGTAGATATGGCTATTAAGAAGCAAGACAGTGCACCTACTACTACAAAATCTAACGCACCAGCTGTTAGTAATGATCCTGACGTGTTCAAGCAATCTATTGATTATTTAAAGAACACACCTAACGACAAGAAGGATACATCTTTTGAGATGATTATGAGCAAACACGGAACTAAGTTTTCGGAGAAGCAAGTAGAGGCTCTTAAGAAATTTATGTAATGGAGTTTGCAAGTAAACTTGTTGAAGTAACTAACAAACCTTATCTATCATACTCGGCTATTAAATATGCTGCGAATGGTAGTAAGCAACAAGACATGAAGTTGTTTGAGCTTTATATCAAGGGTTTGCTTAGAAAAGAATCACAAGCTTTCACGTTTGGCTCTCTTTATGACTGCCTCTTACTTGAACCTGAAAAAGCAACAGATGAATTTATTGTTATAGATGATGAAGAAATCTGCGCTACAATTGGTGGTAAGAATCCAAGAGCAACAAAGAAGTACAAGGAGTGGAAAGAAGAGTTTCAACAAGAGCACTCTAAGAAAACAATCGTATCAGAAACAGACTGGACTGAAGCAACAGCAATGATTAATCGCTTAGACGCTTCCGAAGTTATAATGCCCGACACTGGAGAGATAATCTCTGTTCGTTCGTTTTTAACAGGTAAGCCCCAGGTTGAGTTTAATACGTGGATCGAGGAAATCCCAGTACGTGGATTTTTTGACTGTGAAGGAGATAAATTCATCACAGATAGCAAAAGCACCAGAAGTGTATCTGGCTTTAGGTATGATGTCAAATCGTTTGACTATGATATCCAAGCATACATTTACACTCAGGTTAGCGGTAAAGAGTTCTACTGGGTTGCTCAGGGGAAAAGTAAACCGTATCTATGTGCTGTATACAAGGCATCGGATCAAATTCTTAAAAGCGGTGAGCAGAAGTTCTGGTCTGCTGTAGAGAATATATCGAGATGGCTTGATGAACCGAGCAAGGACACAGAGTCTTTTGCTTTATATGATATTATTTAACCCGGGAGAAATCCCACAAATCCGATCAAAGATGGCTGACAAAAAGAACATCTACATGGGCTTCGCTGAAGGTCCGAAAATTCAGCAAAACATTTCATTTAAAGTTGATCAACTTGATGAATTGAAGAAGTACGCCACACAAGCTGGCAACGTTAACTTAACTGTTGTAACTCACTTTAACCGTGACGAAAAAGTAAGCAAGAGCTTTATCTCTGTTTACAATCCGCACGAGGGTAAAACTCAAGGTTTCACACCTAAGTCAGCAGCAGGTGACTTACCATTCTAATGTAAAAGGGGGTCGGTTGTACCGGCTCCCAATTTACTACCTTGAAGTGCAAGTATCTTACCTAAAGAGAAAACACTGGACACCAGTAGATACCTGGGTGGTAACCACGATCGATAACTTAAACTCTATAGTGAAGGAAGATTCTAAAACGAGAGATAGATTGTTCCAAATGATATACGGCAAAGGATACAAGAGCCAAAAGGCTGTTAGATTAGATAAAATATACAGCAGAAAGCAAGTAGGATTTACAGATAAACCTTACAACGAGCTTACTGAATCTCAAAAGAGAATGATAAATGAAGATAAATAGTAGTCAGATATTTAGAGCTAATGATCAATACACGGCTCTGGACAAGTTCTGGAAAAACGTAGTTAAAGAAAGGGGTGTAACAAGCACTAGACAGCGCATAAATGTAATATACAGACATACGTTTTCTTGTGTTTGCTACGATATATCCACGCTCCCAATAGTGCAAATATCTTCTATATTAGATAGAGATCACGCAACGGTAATACACGCTGTTAAGAACAACGAGAATAATAGAAAGTATGACCACAGCTATGAGACTATCTATATATGGATGCACAACGAGATATCCCAAATCCTTAAGTCTCACATTGATGAGAATGCTATATCAATACTCACAAGGGTTAGAGACAGAAACCCAGAGATAGATATTGACACCCTTTTAGAAGGAGTGAATAGAGACTGGACAATTAAGATGTCCCTATTAAAAGAAGAAAATATACGCTTGACAAAAGAAAATAAATCTTTATCTAAGTATGCTAACAGCACCAATCAGCGTAACAAATTATTAGAGAGTGAACTTAAACGTGTAAAAAACTTGATATGAGCAAGATGAAGCAATTCCTACGCATCGCCAATGCAAGGTTAAAAAAGGTATATCCTAACAAGATGCAACGCAAAGCCTGGGCTGCAAATATGTGGCGCAGATGGTTAGAAAGACAGAACGTAGAAAGAGATTTGTAATGTCAGATCCAGATAGATTTCAAAATGCGGTAAAGCTAATTGCTTTATTACAGTTGTCTTTAGAGCAGATGGATACGATAAAGGGAACTAAGATCTACAGACATAAGATAAAGAACCAGATCAATTTACTTGAGAGGTCTTTAGAATCTCTACTATCCGGACCAGTGAATGAGCTGGACGAAAGAAATGAAGACCTGTTTAACACAATACAAGAAAACATAAGCATGGTCTTAGATATGAGTCTTGAAGAGCTATCAATGCTAAAGGTAGTTGTTGAAGAGTCAAGAGAATAAGGTGTCCTATACTATTAATTAAGCCTAATAATTGACAACACCTTATGGAGATAAGGGGAGGGTTTTT
>Ga0206677_10000889_pt1 | contig 28420 bp, 21 predicted proteins | sample M130m12015metaG_FD_155475 | JGI IMG/M metagenome (GOLD analysis project Ga0206677, IMG submission 155475) | Ammonia-oxidizing marine archaeal communities from Monterey Bay, California, United States - M1 30m 12015 | ecosystem: Environmental > Aquatic > Marine > Intertidal zone | place: USA...
TTTTATTTTCACCTAACTCCTTGTCTATCTGCAAGATATACCTCAACACATCATTGATTCTTGTAGTTCGACATTTTCTTCCGTCAAATTCTATTTTTGTCTAGAGTAAATTCTTTTTGGTTCAAACCAAGGTTCAGCGTTGTCAATTTGTCTTCCTAGACCAACAGGTCGTTTTTTAGCTGCAATAATTCGACTATTTAAAATATTAATCAAAGAGTCTTTAATACTTTGAAAGTCTTCTTGCTCTGCAAGGTTATTAAGCTCAGATTTATCATTAAAATGATCGTATAATTCATATTGCTTTAAGTCTTGATATTCCCATTGATTTAAACGATACCTATTTGTTTTTATCGAGTAACCTTGAGCAAAACCTTTATCTCTATTTACTTGAAGCTCAGAAAGAGCGCTTTCTCTAATATTTATCTCTGAATTTCTGAGTAATGGTACAATACTTTTACCACTTATAAATTGAGGTGGTTTAAATTTAACTAAATCCATAATTGTGGGGTATAAATCAACTAATTCTACCAAATTATTAATTATTTTATTACCTTTTATTCCAGGACCTGCAATAATCAGGGGAACTCTAGTCGAATTTTCAAAAAGTGTTTGTTTTTGCCAATGGCCTTGTTCTCCAAGATGGTAACCATGGTCTGAGGTAAATATAACAATCGTATTTTTATCGAGTCCTGTTTCCTTAAGTTTATCTAAAACTCTACCTATTTGAGCATCCATAAAACTAGTGGTGGCGTAATAAGCTCTTTTTATTTTCTTTGCTAATTCTTTATCTAAATTAAGTTGCTCTTTTTTTGCTCGAACTGTGAGAGCTGCTGTTGTTGGAATAGATTTTAAATATTCCTGTGAGCTCTCAGGTACTTCAAAGTCATCTATATTATACAAATCAAAATATTTTTTTGGAGCAACAAAAGGGACATGAGGTCTATATAACCCAAAAGCTAAAAAAAAATTCTCATCACTTTGAGAAAACTCATCAAGAAAACTCATAGTCTCCATAGCACCGATACCATCTGTCTGTTCTGAATCTTTGCCCTCTGATTCCAACCAACTAAGAGTACCTCCATCTAGTTTTGGTTTTAAGGAACTAATTTTATATTCCTCCGTTTTATCCCGTCCATACGGGTTAATAGTTCTGTCCCAAGTAAATGAATCATCATGACCTGCAGTACCAATATCTCTAGGGTTATGATAATGAAAAATTTTTCCAACTCTGACTGAATTATAATTCTCCATTCTAAACTTTTGACCAATCGTGATAACCTCGGGAATTGTTTGCCTTACATAAAGTCGTAATTTTTTTGATTTTGTTTGGTCTGGATATAAACCAGTCATCAAAGAAACTCTAGAAGGTCCGCAGAGTGGATATTGTACATGCGTATTGTTAAATAAGACGCCATTATTAGCTAACTTATCCAGATTTGGAGTTTTAGCTATAGAATCACCATAAGCACCTAAAGCACAATTTAGGTCATCAGCAATGATAAATAATACATTCATTTTTGATGACGGTTTAATTGTAGTTGAACTTGTAATGAAAATAGATAATAGTATTAATGAAGAGAATTTTAATAATCCCATAGAGATGATGTTTTTTTGATAAATATAATCAGTTTCTAAAAAATGGTAAGCAAAATAATATTTATTGTATTAAAAAATTTATGTTATTTTAACTACGAAAATAATAGCAATTAATAAAAAAAAACAAAATCACATGAAAAATTTAGCTCCAGTATTGTAAATATTAATTGGAGTTTCTTATTAATTAATAGTAAATCAATCTTAATTACACTTAAGTCTTTTTATTTTTTTTAATTACTCTTGATGGCACTTTTTGAACAAATATTTAAATCTGTTGACCTAAAATAAAACTATATATTGTATATTTAATTTGAAATTTGTGTCTAATTATTTAAGAATTTTGGTGAAAAAAAGCATTATTATTAAACATATTTTTTTGGGTCTAGTTTGTATTTTTTTAACAGCCTGCCAAACAAACAAAAATATTGGCAAAGAGAAGTTTTCAAACACTTTAAAAATTCAACTATCAGATAGGCCAAATATATTATGGTTAGTAGCAGAAGACATGGGGCCATATATTGCATCATTTGGAGATTCTACAATTCAAACACCCAATTTGAGTCGATTGGCAAACGAAGGTGTAAGATATCCAAATCTATTTTCTCCTGCTGGCGTTTGTGCTCCAAGTAGGGCTGCTATTGCAACTGGTATGTATCCTACTAGCATTGGTGCAGGTCATATGCGTACAAAAAGTAACACTGTGTTAACTGGTCTACCATCCTATGAAGCAGTTCCGCCAGTTGAGGTGAAAATGATAAGTGAATTACTCAGAATCAATGGTTATTATTGTTCAAATAATTCTAAAGAAGACTATCAATTCAAGGCTCCCATTACTGCATGGGATGAAAGTAGTAGTCGTGCACATTGGAGAAACCGTGCAATGGGCCAAAAATTCTTTGCTGTCTTCAATTTTAACGAAACACATGAGTCTGGTTTGTTTGAACCTTATGAACGAACCGAAATTATCCCTAAGGGTACTAAATTTAAAGTTCCACCGTACCTTCCTGACAACGAAATTATTCAACGAGACTTGAGGAAAATGTATAACAATATAGCTTTGATGGATAAAAAAGTTGGAGTAATTCTTAATCAGTTAGAAAAAGACGGATTATTAGAAAACACCCTTATATTTTTCTATGGAGATCATGGCGGTCCATTGCCAAGACAAAAACGATTGATTTATGATTCTGGATTAAACACACCATTGATTATTCGGTATCCAAATCAACAAAACGCTGGATCCTGGGATAGACAACTTATTAGTTTTGTTGATTTTGCTCCTACGTTACTTTCTTTAATAGGTATAACTCCTCCCAAACACATGCAGGGGCAAGCATTTCTAGGTAAGAATAAAGCCAAAGATAAACGAACATTTATCCATGGTGCTGTAGATCGCTTAGATGGTATAACAGATGCTATACGTGCTGTACGAGATGAACAATTTAAATACATTAGAAATTACAGGCCAGTACAAGGATATTATTTACCTATTAAATACCGAGAAAAAATCCCAACCATGCAGGAGTTGTTAAGATTAAAAGATGAAAGAAAACTCAATGATATCCAAGCACAATGGTTCAGAGAAAATAAAGCTCCCGAGGAATTGTTTGATTGTAAAGCTGACCCTCATGAATTGAATAATTTGGCAAGCGATCCTGCTTATAAAGAAAAATTGATACAGTTAAGATCAGAAATGAATTTGTGGATTGAAGAAATTGATGATCGACCTAATTTACCTGAAATAGAGTTGATTACTAAGTTATGGAACGGTGCAAATACCAAACCGGTAACTACAAAGCCAATAATCAATTCTAAATATGGAAAAATTTATATAAGTTGTCAAACTAAAGGTGCTTCTTTAGGGTACAAGATTATAGAGCGAGATGGAGTAAAACCAAAAGCATGGTCTATCTATCAAAAACCTTTTATAGTATCTGAAGAGTCGACAATATATGTACAAGCACATCGCATAGGGTTTAAACCTAGTGTGATGATTGAGAAAACATTTGTTAATCGAAATTAACACCTGTTTTTTCCTTTGAAATTAATAGTTATAAAATTAAATCCTCCTCAAAATAGTTGGATTTCACTCCTCTTGGCTCCACAAATTATTTTTGGAAATAATAATTTATTCTAGAAAAGAAATTTTATTCTTGAAGAGAATTTCATTTTAAAAAGTCTATGGTGGTTTACACTTGGAAGAAAGGTCACAATTTAAATAGATGTTCATTTTTTTTTCTATTTTAGTTTGTATGAATTATGTAATCTATTATTGTTTAACTACTAGTACTGGAATAACTAAAAACATGAAAAAAATAATAGTTTTGATTGTCTGTAGTATTAGTTTTATTAGTTGTTCTCCTGAGAAAAAATCAGAACGCACCCCAAATATAATATACTTTCTTGCAGATGATTTAGGCTATGGAGAGCTAGGTGTTTATGGACAATCGATCATTAAAACCCCCCATATAGATGCATTAGCAAAAAATGGAATGATGTTTACCCAGCATTATTCTGGAGCACCGGTTTGTGCTCCTGCAAGATATGTGTTTTTAACAGGAAAACATTCAGGGCACTCTTACATAAGAGGGAACGATGAATGGAATGAAAGAGGTGATGTTTGGAACTATAAGGAGGTTTATCTTAACCCGGGGCTTGAAGGGCAAAGACGCATTCCTAAAAATACCGTTACTTTAGGAGACCAATTAAAAAAAGCGGGTTATACAACGAGTATTTTTGGAAAATGGGGATTAGGAGCACCTGAATCTGATGGTATACCCACCCTGCAAGGATTTGACTTTTTTTATGGATATAACTGCCAACGGCAAGCACATAACCTCTACCCTTCTCATCTTTGGGAAAATGAAACTAAAGTTTTATTGAATAACCAATTGGTCCCCCCAAGAACTAAATTAGACTCCTTGGCAGATCCCTTAAAAGAGGAAAGCTATATAAAGTTTACTCAAAATGACTATGCACCTCAAAAAATTCAAGAAAAAGCATTGTCTTTTATAGAAGAAAATAAAGACACTCCTTTCTTTATGTATTATGCATCTCCACTACCCCATCTCCCCTTACAAGCACCGAAAGCCTATGTAGATGAGTATAGAAAAATCTTAGGCGAAGAGGAGCCCTATCTTGGGAATGATAGTTATTTTCCAAATAGGTACCCTAGAGCTACCTATGCTGCTATGATCACTTATCTAGACCATCAATTGGGTGAGCTGGTTAAAAAACTTAAAGAAAAAGGAATCTATGAAAATACTGTTTTTATCTTCTCTAGTGATAATGGTCCTACCTACCTGGGTGGGGTAGACTATGATTATTTTGAAAGTTCAAAACCATTCTCAAATGGGTACGGACGAACCAAAGGATTTGTATATGAAGGAGGAATTCGAGTCCCTCTAATTGTAAGTTGGCCAAACCATATTGAGCCTGGAACAAAAAGTGATCATATTTCTGCTTTTTATGATCTTATGCCTACTATATCTGATATAGCCGGTATACCTACTCCAAATTCTACAGATGGTATTAGCTTTAAATCTACCTTACTTCATAAAAAACAAATGCCACATGATTTTTTATATTGGGAATTTCCTAGTTATAATGGCCAACAGGCCGTAAGAATGCGAAAATGGAAAGGTGTTAGAAAAAATATTTTTGATGGTAATTTAGAGATTGAGTTATACAATCTAGAAACAGATATCAAAGAGCAAATAGATATTGCAAGCCAACACCCTAAAATTATAGAAAGAATGAAAAGAATTATGGTTGAAGAACATGAACCGGCTTCTAACAAAAAATTCAAGTTTAAACAGCTAGGAGATTTATAGCATCTATTCTTAGGAATTTATAAAACTAATATTCTTTAACAATTTGAACAATTTTTAAGGTAGATTGACCGAAAACAGAACTATTTAACTTGTATTAAATTTCAATTTTGTTACTTAATCTAGTAAATTTTCAATGAAAAAACATATTATAATTAATCAAATCTTTATTCTTCTTTTAACTACAAGTTTTTTTGCAAAAGCACAATCAGTTAAAAAAGTATCTAAACAAAAACAGCCTAACTTTTTATTTGTATTGGTTGATGACCAACCTTTTGATGCTCTTGGATTATCTGAACGCTACCCATTTTTAAAAACTCCTAACATTGATCGATTGGCCAAAGAGGGAGCCAATGTAGAAAACTTCTTTGTTACACAATCTATTTGTTCACCTTCGAGGGCCAGTTTCTTAACTGGTACGTATCCCCATATTCATGGTGTAAATCAAAATAACCGACATGTAGATCCTAAATGGGATGAATTTGCACCCTATTCTAGCCATTTACAAAAAAGCGGTTACGAAACAGCACATGTAGGAAAAATTCATATGGCACATTTTAAAGGGAAGAAACATGTTAGACCTGGTTTTAATTATTGGTTTAGTTTTGTTGGTCAAGGAAAGTATTTTGACCCTCCAGTTAACGAAAATGGGAAGGAATATCAAGAAGAGGGTTATATGACAGATATTTTAACCGAAAAAGCAATTTCTTGGTTAAAAGAAAAAAGAGATCCTAACAAACCCTTTAGTTTAAATCTATGGCATAAAGCAGTTCATCAACCTCACTTACCTGCACCCAGACATGAGGAATTATATGTTGGTGAAGAATTACCAACACCTCCTTATGATACTCACAAAGAAACATTCAAGGGAAAACCTGAATGGCAACGAAAAAAAACTTACGGATTTGACTGGAAAAATAATGTGCCCATTCCCTCTGAACTTCCAGAGCAAGAATGGCCTATTAATTATGATAGAAATATGCAACTTTTACGTTGTTTAGTTGCCATTGATGAATCTCTAGGAAAAGTATTAGCTACCTTAGAAGAAATGGGGGAATTAGACAATACTGTGGTTATTTATAGTAGTGATAATGGTTATTTTATGGGAGAACATACTTTTTTAGACAAACGATTAGCTTATGAAAACTCTATGCGAGTACCAATGCTTATCCGTTATCCAAAAATGATTAAAGCAAATACAAAAATAAAAGAACAGTGTCTTAATATAGATATAGCCCCAACCATTCTAAATCTAGCAGGAATTGAACAACCTGACTATATGCAGGGAGAATCTATGGTAAACCTATTAACGGGTGAAAAAGAGAAAAACTGGAGAGATGCTATTCTATTTGAGTATTATGTAGATAGTTATTGGCCCTATGCAGGTCCAAATCAAATAGCTGTTAGAACTGAAAATTACAAGCTAGTAGATGCTTTTTTAGAAAATGATATTGATGAATTATACGATCTAAAAAAAGATCCAGGAGAAATGAATAACCTGATTAATGATCTTAAATACGATCAAATAGAGAACAAACTCCGAGATGAAGCAACCAAATTAAAAAAACAATATAAATACAATCCAAACAGAGATTGGTGGCTTAAACAAGTGATGAAGACCAAAAAAAATAAACAGAAATCTTGATAGATTTTCCTTTTTGAATTCTCATTTTTTGTTGTAAGCTCCTCTTTTTAACCTCCTATTAAAAAGTTGTATTTTTACAAATAGGCATAGTTGCTTTTTTAATTTCTAAATTATCGTGATGATAAGACACTTCTTATTTTTGAGTCGCCTCTTGTTCTTTTTCATTCCTTTTTTAATGTTTGGTCAGCAAATTAAACACCTGGGAGTATACGATGGTATTAGAAGTGGTGCGGTTCGTGCTTTTGAAAAAGATACTTTGGGTTATATGTGGATTGGAACCTCACAAGGTTTAAATAGGTACTCTGGATATCAATTTAAAAATTACGATAACTTTCTTACCAGTGGAGTTGTAGATATCATTAATAAAAATGGAAATCTTTTTGTTCTCGGAACCAAAGGAGAACTTCTTCAGTACAACTACCAACAAGATAGCTTTACAACTATTTTAAATTTCAAGGATACCAAATTTTTATCTTTTGAACTTATCAATCATCACACTATAATTATTGGTCTTCAGCAAGGAGTGGTCATTTATGACTTACAATCTAAAAACTTAAGTAAAGTTCTTCATTTTAACAGCATGTTTAACAGAAGAATTCAAGTTCATAAAAACCAAATTTATATTGCCTCAACTAAAGGTATTGATATTTACAAGTACTATCAAAGAACCAACGAATTAGTAAAACAAAAAACACTTTTAAAAAATCATGAAATACTCGATTTAGATTTTGATAATCAAAATCGAATTTGGGTAGGCACCTATGAAAAAGGGCTATATGTAATTGATGAGGATGAAACTATTGTAAATATTAAAATTTATGATAAACGAATAAAAGCATGTACCGTAAGGTCTATTGAATTTGATCAAGATAATAAAGCATTAATAGCTCTAGAGGGTGTTGGTTTATTAATTATGGATCATCTTTTTAACACGCTTAATAAATTAGAATACACACCAAATGAAATAAACTCTCTAAGTCAGAATAGCGTCTATGAAATTTTTGTTGATGAAAAAAATGTGTATTGGATAGGATTAAGAGAAGTTGGAATAGATGTGATCTATCCTAGAGATAACCCTTTTAAAAATATTTTTTACATTCCTTTTAAACCAAATAGTATTAGCAACAATAACATACGTTCAATTTATTATGAGAATGGAGGAAATGTTTGGTTTGGAACTGAAAATGGAATTAGTAAACTGTCACCTAAAGGAAATTGGACAAATTACAATACAAGCCCTCTACTTGAGAATAAAGCAGTTTTAACCATAAACAAATATGAGGAACATTTAATTTTAGGTGTGTATGGTGCCGGATTACTAAAATTTAATCCTAGAACAGGAGAAACTTCCACTTTTAAACTCAAAGAAAAAGGAGAAAGCTCTAAACGGATTTTTACCACATTCATAGACAATAATGAATTATGGATTGGAGGTTTTGATGGGCCTGTAAAACATTACATAAATAATGTTTTGGCAAGTACCTACAAAACTGGAAATGCAAGAAGCATTGTTGCAGGAGAAGATCATATACTGTATGTGGCTTCCTCAAGTGGTATCTATGAGATTAATACACTCAATACAAGTATTAATGAAATTAAGGATGAAAATGAAAATTATATCGATCAAAATCATGCAGTCTTATTTGACAAGCAAAACAACTGTCTTTGGATTGGGAATACCCAAGGCTTATATCACTACAATTTATCTACAAAGAAAATAAAGCAATTAAATACCGCATTAAACTTTGAATCTGGAACTGTATTTTCAATTCAAAAAGATGCAAAAGAAAATTTGTGGTTTGCTAGTTATGCTGGTTTGTGGAAATTAAATATTAAAAAAGAAATCATTAGAAAATATGATAACCTAGATGGTTTGTCGATTGGAACCTTTGGATTTGGAGCATCTACTAAATCTCCCGATGGAAAATTAGCTTTTGGAGGTCCTGATGGTGCAACGTTATTTGACCCTTTGAATATTCGAATAGAAAAAGAAGTTTCTAAAATTTATATTTCCGATTTTCAAATAAATGGTGTTTTAGCTGATTCTACAATGATTGAAAAAAACATAAATTATCTTAATAAAATAGTACTTAATTACAATCAAAATTCATTGAGTTTTGATTTTGAAGCGCCTACCTTCCATGGCTCAAAAAAACATTCATTCAATTGGCAATTGAAAGGCTATGATGAAACTAAAAATATATCTAAAAATAACAGAAATATCGTTTATTCAAAATTACCTCCTGGTAATTATTCCTTAGCTATTGAAGCTGCAAACATTGAGGATGTTTTATCTATTGAACCATTTCATATAGATATCATTATTAAAGATCCGTTTTGGTTAAATAATTTCGCATTTTTGATCTATTTACTAATTGGAAGTACTTTATTATATCTATTTTTTCTCATAAGAAAATCTAGAGCTGCCCAAAAATTTAATGACAATAAAATAAAATTCTTTACAGAAGTAGCTCATGACATTAGAACACCGGTAACCTTAATTCAGTTATTGGTTTCTCAGCTCTCAGAAAAAACTAATTTTCAAAACAGCATTGATTTAATTCATCGGAATACTCAAAATTTAAATGAATATGTTACCCAACTTTTAGACTTTCAAAAAGCAGATCGAGGGATGCTTAAATTGTCTATCATAAAAGTAGAGCTAAAAGAAATTATTCATAGAATTGTTGCGGAAGTAGAACCCTTACTAAATAAAAAATCCATAGACATTATAGTTTCTGTTCCAAAAATTTATGTGTGGATAGATGAAAATAAAATGTCTCGAATTTTTTATAACCTAATTTCAAATGCGATTAAATACAGTGATGATGGAGGGCAAATTGAAATAAAAGCAGTCAAAAATAAGACAACTATATCAATAAAATTTATCGACAATGGTCTTGGAATTCCTAAAAAAGAACAACAATTAATATTTTCAAGATTTACTAGGGGAACCAATATTAACAATAAAGGAATTTCAGGTTCAGGAATAGGTTTAATGATCTCAAAAAAAATTATTGAATTGCATAAAGGAACTATTGAGTTTAAAAGTAAAGAAAATTTAGGTTCAACTTTCACCATAACTCTAAAAATAGGGAGTGAACACTATGAGGAAAAGGATATTTTGATTGAAAATTCAAATTTGCAGAAACCTATCTTATTTGAAGAGAGTCTTTCTAATAGAAAAAGAATATTACTTGTTGAGGATAATGAAGATTTAAGAGTAACTATCAAAGCTGAATTAGAAAAAAAATACACTGTATTAGATGCACCTAATGGCAAAGAAGCTCTTCTGATTGCATTAGCAAAAAATCCAGATTTAATCATTACGGATGTTATGATGCCAGAAATGGGTGGTAAAGAGCTATGTCATACTATAAAATCAAACTTTCAAACTAGTCATATTCCTGTCATTATGATTACTGCATTGAGTGATCTTGATACTAAAATTGAAGGGCTGGAAACTGGTGCTGATGCCTACTTAGAGAAACCATTTAATATGAAAATATTAACAACAATGGCCAATAATCTTATCAATTCAAGAGAGGCAATTCATCAAATACTAAGTTCAAAATCACAGGATAAAGTAAGCTTAAAATCAGCTGATGAAAATTTCTTATCTGAAGTTGTTGAAATTATAAAAAACAATATCACCAATAGTGAGTTTTCAATTAAGTTGATCTCTGATAAAACAGGTCTTAGTAGATCTAATTTATTTCGAAAGTTAAAAGGACTCACCAATATGTCTCCTGTAGATTTGGTTATAAAAATTAAATTAAATCACGCATCTGAGTTACTAAAAGCTAACAGATCATTAAGAATTAGTGAAGTTGCTTATGAATCAGGGTTTAATAATCCTAAGTATTTTAGTACCCTATTCAAAAAACACTTTGGAAAAACCCCTAAAGAATATAGTGAAGAGAATTAGTAGCCTCTCATTAATAGAGTTGAACTTAGTTGATTAACTCTTAAATATTAGTTTTATCAAATAGTAAACTATATTGGGTAAAATATAAACTGCAATACCTCTATATTTTATTTAATTGTAGGCTAATTAAACAAGATGTCCATGAATAAATTTTTTTTTATTTTGTTATTGTTTCCATCATTTATGATAGCTCAACAATTAACCATCAAAGGAAATGTAGTTGATGATGACTCAAATGAACCTCTGCCAGGTGCAACGCTATTTATCAAAGGGAGTTCAATAGGAGCTACTACCAATTTAGACGGAGTTTTTTCAATAGCTAGTAAAATTGGAGATACCTTAGTGGTTTCTTACCTCGGAATGAAAACCAAAGAAGTGGTGGTGTTATCTTCACCTATTTCAATTCGTTTAGAAACTGAAGTAAACAAGCTAAATGAAGTTGTAGTAAGTGTTGGTTATTTTGATGTTAGCAAAAAAGATCTTTCTGGTTCAATCACTCAAATTAATACAGAGCAATTAGAAAAAAATAGAACAAACTCTATTGAAAATTTATTACAAGGACAAGCCCCTGGTGTTGTTGTGAATGAAAGTTCAGAACCTGGAGGTGGTATTGGGGTATCTATTAGAGGAGTTAACTCCATGCTTGGGGGTACGCAACCTTTATATGTTTTAGATGGGGTACCTGTAGATCCAATTACAGATGCGCAAGGGAATGGTGCTTCTGGAGGAGCAAAAAGTTCATTAGGTTTTCTAAACCCCAATGATATTGAAAAAATAGAAATCCTAAAAGATGCAGCAGCAACAGCTCTTTATGGAGCCAGAGGGGCAAATGGAGTTGTTTTAATTACAACAAAAACAGCAAACAAATCTGAGGGTGTTGATAAAATTTCCGTGAATTATGACACTTCAATTACAACAGTAAGAAATCATATTGATGTTTTAGATGGTTTAGGGTTTGAACAGTATATGAACCAACGTAATATCAATCAGTTATACCAAGATATTACTGATCCTTCAAGAGTTGGCGGTGCTTTTAATGGAAGTCAAGAACTTACAGAGGCAAACTACCCAGAATTAGTAGACTTTACAATTCCTTATACAGAGTCTACAGGAATTAATACCAATTGGCAGAATGAAACTTATCGTATGGCATTTACAAACTCCTATAATATTGCCTACAGAGGAGGTAATTTTAAGAAAAACCTATCAGCTAGCTTAGGTATTTTAAACCAAGAGGGGGTAATTGTCAATTCTAATAATAAGAGAGTAACCTATAATATGAATGCGAAAAGAAATGCATTTAATAATAAAATAAATTTTTTTTCCAAAACTAATATATCCTACAAAACAGGAAATGCAGCTTCTGTTGGGAATGGTCAAATTTTTGCTCAAAGAGGTGTGGTATCTCAAGCACTACAATTTCAGCCCATATTTTCACTATTAAGCCCTGGAGAAGACGATGACATCTATGCCGCATTAAACGAGGGAAACATCGTCTCCAATCCATACACCTTAGCCAAAGATGTTATTGACGAAAAGAAATCAGTTACACTAAGACAAGTTCTTTCTGTAGTAAGTAAAATTTCACCAAAACTTACAGGAACCATTAAAGGAGCATTTAATTATCAAAGAAGTACAAGAGACAACTATTACCCAACCAATACGACTAGAGGAAGACGAAATAATGGTGAAGCCTCACAATCATTTATAGAAAACAAGAAAGTCTATGCCGAAGCCAATCTTCGATACAGAAATAAGTTTAATGCACATCGAATAGATGCATCATTGGTTACTACTTATGAGAAAAATAATATTCGATCTTTATTTAATAAAGCTATAGGTTTTGGAAGTGACAATACCTCTTTTTACGATTTTACATCAGCAACAGAGATCTTTGTTCCCATTTCACAATTTAGACAAGTAGGTTTGCTTTCTGGATTATTTAGAGTTGGTTATAATTATAAGAGAAAATATTATGTAGATGTTAATACTCGTTTAGATGCTTCATCAAAATTTGCAACTAATAATAAGAGTGCATTATTTCCATCAATAGCATTATCTTGGGTTGTATCCAAAGAAAAATTCTTAAAAAAATCGAGGGTTATTAATAATTTAAAGCTTCGTTTATCATATGGTAAAACTGGAAGTAATCCTATTTCTCCATATCAATCATTGGCACTTATGACACCCATTCGATATAATTTTGATAATGAGCTAGTAACTGGTTATTACGAATCGAATCTTGCAAACGATGATTTAACATGGGAAAAAACAGATCAATTTAATGCCGGATTAGATATAAGTTTTGCTGATTCAAAATGGAATCTAACCATAGATGCCTATCATAAATTAACTAAAGACTTACTACAGTATGTAAATTTACCCGTATCAAATGGTTATACAAGTAGAGTAGATAATTTTGGAGAGGTTGAAAACAAAGGAATAGAATTTAGTGTAGCAGGAACAATTATTGCAAATGATAATTTTAGTTGGGATGTGAGATCTAATTTAGGTTTTAATAGAAATAAACTCGTAGCTTTAAATTCTAATTTAGATTTTCAATTAGGACCTTCAGTTGGGTTTAGTCAAGCAAAGCCTATTCTTTTTAAAGTTGGTCAACCTCTAGGAATTTTTTGGGGTGCACAAACCAATGGTATCTATAGTAATTGGGACGAAGCTATTGCAAGTGGTATTGAAGGAGCAGCTCCGGGAGAAATTAAATATATAAATAATCATATAGATTTAGATGAATCTGGGCAGCCATTAACAATTCAACAAATTAATTTTGAAGATTATGTAAAAATTGGAGACCCAAACCCAGATTATACATTTTCATTTATTAATAATTTCTCTTACAAAAATTGGGACCTAAGTATTTTGTTTACTGGCCAAAAAGGAGGAGATATTTTTTGGGTAGATTCATGGCAACTCAGTGGACTTCAGAAACAAACAAATGTACTTTCATCATCATTTAATGATTCATGGAAGGCTCCGCTCTCTGTTGTTAATGGACAAGTTACTTTCGACCCCTCGGTTGGGAATATTAATAATGTAAGTCATCCGGGAGCAATCATAGACAACGGTCCAAGGGCTTTAGTGTCTGATAGGCAAGTATTTGATGGCTCATTCTTTAGATTAAAAAATATTAACATTGGCTATACCATTAATTTACCTAAGAACAGAAGTTTTAAAATTTTTGCTACAGGTCAAAACATAGTAACCTGGACAGATTATCCTGGCTATGACCCAGAGGTTCAAACCTATAACAAAAGCTCACAAAGAAGAGGTGTAGATTTTGGTACATACCCCGGAACAAAAACCTATTCATTAGGGTTAAAATTTAACTATTAATTTTATGATAAAATATATACACATTATAGAAACTAGAGGTAAACTTCTTATGTTGAGCCTCTTTTTGTTAGCATATACTTCTTGTGAAGTACTCGAAGAGGATCCTTTTATTCAAGTAAGTACAGAAAACTTCTATCAAAATGAAACAGATGCATTAGCGGCTTTAACAGGTGCTTATGCTCGATTAAAAAGTGGAAATGGATATTATAAACAAACATTTTTATCAGCACTATATGCATCTTCAGATCAAGGACTATCAACTTATTTGTGGAATGATTTTAAAAGAGGGACTATTACCTCTACCAACCAAAATTTGTTTCCAATGTGGAGAGATATGTATCTTGGAATCAGAGACGCTAATAATGTCATTGCCAATGTGCCATCAATTTCAATAGATGAAGAATTAAAAACTCGAATCATAGGAGAAGCAAAATTTTTGAGAGCCTTACATTATTTTAATTTGGTTCGATGTTTTGGTGAAGTCCCTTTAAGAACAGAACCAATTGGACCTAATGATGATGATGAAGGATTACCCGTTTCACCAATTGAAGATATCTACCAGGTGATCATAAGCGACTTACAATATGCTTCAGAAAATTGTTGGGGAAGAAATGAAGTAAGAAATAATTATGTGAATAATGAAGGAAGGGCAACCAAAACAGCTGCTCACGCATTGTTAGCTAAAGTTTACTTACGCATCGCTTCATCTAAAAGAACTGCTTTACAGGGAGTTATGGGAAATAACAAATATATTTCTTTTCTTGAATCTGAAATCAATTATTATCAATTAGCTAAAAATGAATGTGATTTAGCCATCAATGAGCCTGGATTTCAATTATCATATTCTTTTGAAGAATGGAATACAATTTTTAATCCAGAAAATGGAAATAATTCTGAAATGATTTTTGAAGTTCAAGGCTCATCTTTAGTTGGTCAAGGAACTACTGTATCTAACTTGTTTTCTCCTAGAGATGCAGGGCTTAGCGGATCAGGTTTTGGAGGAAATAACAAACTCAAACCTAAATTTATTAATTTTCGAATAAACAAAGAGGATCCAAGATATCAAAATACCATTATAAGAGAATATCAAAATACATTGCGTTTATTTTCAATTAATGGAGGAAGTACAGGTTATTTATCTACATCTTTAGATCCTTCTAACACGAATAGTTGGACGTTATGGCAAATTTGGACCTCTAAATACATAGACCCTGAGGCTACCACAGAGTATACGAGCCGCCAAAATTGGCACATTATACGATTAGCAGATGTGTATTTAATGCGTGCGGAAGCAATCGTAGAAATCTCTCAAAATCCAAGTCTGGCAAATAATGATTTTAATAGTTTAAGAAATAGGGTTGAAATGTCTGATTTTAATGGAAATGGTATGAGTATGGAAGATTTTAGAACTGCACTTCTTGAAGAAAGAGCTGTAGAATTATACATGGAAGGACATCGATTTTTTGATTTAACAAGAATGGGAGTACTAGATGAGTATTGTAGGTTTCTTCATGGTGATAATGACGGTGCAAGACAAGCTGAAGATTACTTCTGGCCTATTCCTATTGAAGAAATTACAGCCAATAATAATATAGATTAAACCTACATCCTTTTTTTAAAATCTTAATTGAAAACCAGCATAGTACTTTACATGAAAAATAGCTCCACTGTATATCTCTTTATTTGTTTGATTGGATTACTCTATTTTAGTTGCAAATCTTCTGAAATAAACTCAAAAGAGAAAACACCAAATTTTATTGTAATCTTAACAGATGATCAAGGATGGAATGGAACTTCAGTGCAAATGATGAATGAAGAAATTCACTCAAAAAGTGACTATCATGAAACTCCAAATATTGAAGCATTAGCTAACAAGGGTATGCGATTTTCATCAGCCTATGCTAGTGCTCCAGTATGTTCTCCCTCTCGTTACAGTATTCAGTTTGGACAGACTCCTGCAAGACTTAAAATGATTCGTGTTGGTATGAACACCAATCATATAAAACATGAAACTTCATATACAATTCCAAAATTATTGAAAAAAATAAATTCAAATTACAAAGCGGCACATTTTGGAAAGTGGGGAATAGATGTAGATCCATCTGTTCTCGGGTATGATGAAAGTGATGGAATTACTGGAAATAAAGAAGGGGGCTTTGATTATAAATCAAACAAAAAACAGTGGCAAAACAATATTAATGATGATCCAAAAAAAATATTTAGCACCACTAAAAAAGCCATTGGTTTTATAGAAAAAATGACCAAATCAAAAGAACCCTTCTTCTTACAAATTTCACATTATGCAGTTCATTCTGATATTATGATGCGCAAAAAAACATTAGAAAAATACAGAAACAAAGAAAAAGGAAAGTATCAAAATCATGAGGGCTTTGCTGCAATGACTGAAGATTTAGATACAGGAGTTGGAATGATATTAGATCGAGTTAAGGAATTAGGTTTAGAAGGAAATACATATATAATTTACACATCAGACAACGGAGCAGTTCCTATTATGCCCCCAAGACGCTTTTATAAAGAAAGTTCAAATTTTCCATTAAGTAGAGGGAAGTGGGACGCTTTGGAAGGTGGTATAAGAGTTCCATTTATAATCACTGGACCAAAAATAAAGGCAGGAATAGAATCTAAAACTCCAATAACCTTCTCCGATTTATTACCAACCATTTCTGATATGGCTGGTCATAAATTATCTATAAAAGAACATTTAGATGGTGGTAGTTTTAAGAATATACTTATTAACGAGGGCAAAGGAAATGTAAAAAGATTTTCTAAAGGACTCATATTTCATGTTCCTTATGAAAATGGTATCGCCATCAAAAGAGCACATTCTTCAATTATTGTAGATGATTTTAAACTTATTAAATTTTATGATAATAATAAGCTGCTCTTATTTAATATTAAAAACGATATCGCTGAAAAAAATAATTTAGCAACATCTCTTCCAGAAAAAGTCTCAGAGCTAGAGTTGCTATTAGACACCTATTTAAGTAAAGTAAAAGCACCTAGATGGCAACCTGGTATTACTTGGAAAAATAAGTCTCTAGAAAAAATCAACTCTTATCACTAATACCCTTAAAACTACTAAAACTCTTTGAGGTTGGTTAAATAATTTAACTAACTGAACAAATTTTGAACCAATAGCTATCATTGTCTTTATAATTTTATGAAATAAATTATTTATTAACAATGAAAAAAACCATCTTATTTACATTTTTAATAATTATTTCTTTGAATGTTTATGCTCAAGGTGAACCTGAAAAGAGAGCTAGTGCTTTAACAGAAACTATGACAGAGGCACTTTCTTTAAATACAGAAGAACAATCTAAAGTATACCAAATCCAATTAGAGCGTTTTAAGCAAGTTGCTTCAATTAGAAGTAAATACCAAAATAATCAAGAAAAAAGAAAAGCTGAATTAAAAAAAGTTTATAATAAACTCTATGGTAAACTAAAGGGAAATCTTGGTGAAGAAAAAATGCTATTATGGAAAGAGTATAAAACAAATAACTAAAAAACAACTCATGATGAAAAAAATTACATTTCTATTATTTACAGTTATTACAATTAATATTATTGCACAGACTGAAATATCTAATTCTAATCTTTTTGAGGCTGGTGCAAACACAAATTGGCCCCATATACTAGTGGCTGCCACAAATGATGACCCAAATAGTCAATTATCACAAACTTTAGAAATTAATATTACAAGCTTACCTGCTGGCGGTGCAAACTACAGGGTATTTAAAACTACTGCAAATGGAGGCGATTTTTTTGGAAATGCAGTAGCACTGAATATTGGCGCAAACACAATTAATGTTACAGCAGTTAATTTTAATAGAGCCGTAAAGTTTCAATTTAGTAGTGGAGAAATAGCCTTTGATGCTATTTCTTTAAATGACACAAGTACCGACCAAGAAATATCAACTTCTAATTTATTTACAGCAGGAGCAAATTCAAACTGGCCACATGTTTTAACGGCTGTTACAAGCGACAACCCAGACAGTCAGCAAGCTCAAACATTAAATATTTATATAACAAGCGTACCTCACCAGGGTGCTAATTATCGTGTTTACAAAACAACTGCAAACGGAGGTGATTTCTTCGGGAATCCTCAACCGATTACCCTAGGAACAAACATAGTTACAGTTGCAGGGGTTAGCTTTAATAGAACTGTTAAATTTCAATTTAATAGCGGAGATGTTGTGTTTGATGCCATAGCTTTAAATGATTCAGAGGCTGCTTTAACTATAGGGACATCTGATCTTTTTGCATCAACTACAAATTCAAATTGGCCCTATGTTTTTGAAGTTGCCTCAATTAGTGATGATGATAGTCAATTAGAACAAGTTGTTGAGTTTAATATTGTAAGTGTTCCAGCTCAAGGAGCAAACTATAGAGTAGTTAAGACTGTTGCTAATGGAAATCTTAATTTTGGTGCTGCTCAACCAATTACCTTAGGTAAAAACAGCAAAACAATTGCTGCTGTTGGATTTAATAGAGATGTTAAATTCCAATTTAGTTCTGGAGACATAATATTCGATGAATTGTCAGTTAATGGTAATACATCACTGGGATTAGAAGATTTTTCAGCCACATCTATATCTATATTTCCAAATCCTGTTTCAAATCTTATAAATATTAGTGGAATCGAAAATGTAAAGTCAATTAAGGTTTACTCGATTTTAGGCAGTTTAGAAAAAGAAGTTTTCAATACCAATCAGATTGATGTTTCTGATCTTTCAAAAGGTATTCATATAATAAGAGTTGATAATGGTACTATTTTTTCTAAAAAATTCATTAAACAATAACTAAACTAAATTTTCTAGTAAAGCTATTTTAATCAAACACATCAAATTTTGATTTTAATAGCTTTTTTTCAATAAAAAATTAATTTGTGAATTCTATTAACAAGCTATTTCTTTTGCTACAAATTTTGACGAGCTTAACTGGTTTTAGTCAAAAAAAAACTGAATCAACAAAACCTCCTAATATTGTTTTTATTTTTTCAGATGATCATGCAACTAATGCTATATCTGCCTATGGTGGTATTTTTAAAGAATTAGCACCAACACCTCATATAGACAAAATTGCCAGTGAAGGTGCTCTACTAACAAATGCTTTGTGTACAAATGCAATTTGCGGACCAAGTAGGGCAGCAATACTTACAGGAAAATACAGCCATATAAATGGATACTATAAAAATTATAAAGGAGGGGTTTTTGACCAAAATCAATGGACTTACCCACAAGAATTAAAAAAAGTGGGGTATCAAACAGCGTTAGTTGGCAAATGGCATTTGGCATCAGAACCAGTAGGTTTTGATTATTATAAATACCACATAGCTCAAGGACAACAAGGTTTGTATTGGGACCCTGTGTATAATGATAATGGTGAAAAAATAAAGGAAAAAGGATACGCAACAAACTTAACTACTGATTTTGCTATTGATTGGCTCGATGTTAGAGATAAAAATGAACCTTTTTGTTTGTTATTACAATACAAAGCTCCTCATCGTGAATGGGCACCAGATACTAAATATGAAGATCTATGGAGCAATATAGAAATGCCATATCCTGCAAACTTTAATGATAACTACAAAGGAAGAGAATTAACCGCTGGAAATACAGAAATGACCATGGATTATTTTTCTAGAAAGGACATGAAAATGACACCTCCAGATTCTCTTTCCAAAAAAGAACGTGGTAAATGGCTCCGATTTGGATTTCAACCTGGTGAGATTGTAGCTCCTACTGAAGGTTTATCTTTTGAAGAGAATCGTAAGTGGAAATACCAGAAATACATCAAAGATTATTTGGCAACCATTAAATCTGTTGATGATAATATTGGAAGAGTACTATCCTATTTAAAAGAAAATGGAATAGAAGAAAATACCATTGTAATATATGCATCAGACCAAGGATTCTTTTTGGGAGAACATGGATTTTTTGACAAACGTTTTATGTATGAAGAAGCGTTGCGTATGCCGTTTATTATCCGTTATCCAGAAATAATTAAACCAGGAACTATTGTAGATGATATTATTACAAATATTGATTTTGCTCCAACATTACTAGAAATGGCTGGAGTATCTTCACCAAATGAGGTTCAAGGAAAAAGTTTTTTCTCTAATCTTAAAGGAAATACTTCTGAAGATTGGCAACAATCTATGTATTATCATTATTATGAATACCCTTATTACCATCGGGTTCAACCGCATTATGGAATACGAAATAAACGCTATAAATTAATACATTTTTATTATGATATAGATGTTTGGGAATTTTATGATCTTCAAAAAGATCCCTCAGAAATGAATAATCTCATAAGTTCTAAAGAACACATTCAGCTTATTAACAACTTGAAAACTAAATTATACCAACTAAAGAAAAATTATGGAAATACCATGTCTTTAGAGAAGTTAAGACATATTTCCGATACTGATTTTGGAGGTTTAGAGTCTAAAAAATAAAAAAATGTTTCCAAATAAAGAAAAAAAATTATTTAATAAAATAGTAGATCAATTAAATAAAAATGCTAAAAAGATTTCTACAATATACGACCAAACGAAATCTATTAATAAAAAAAAAAATAGAAGTATCAATATCAAATTGTAAATGTGGCATTATAAATTTAGAGTCATAGGATGTATTTTAATTCTTTTAAGTTGTAAATCAACAAAAGAAAATAGGACACTTAACAATACTAAAAAAAAGAATGTTCTTTTTATAATGGTTGATGATTTACGACCAGAATTAAATATTTATGGACAAAGCCAAATAATTAGTCCAAATATAGATGCCCTAGCTAAATCAGGCATTACCTTCAATAGAGCCTATTGTAATGTTCCTGTTTGTGGAGCGTCAAGAGCAAGTTTATTAACTGGCATAAGACCTACTTCAACTCGTTTTTTAACATACTTTTCAAGTATAAAAAAGGAAGCTCCAAATGTATTAAACTTAGTAAAACACCTAAAAAATGAAGGATATACAACCATCAGTAACAACAAAATTACACATATAAAAAATGATATTGATGAATGGGATGAAGAATGGTATCCCTCCACCAAAAATTGGCGTGATTATCAATCTAAAAACAATATAAGTTTAGAGAAAAATGGCCAACATGGATACCCTTATGAAAATCTAGATATTGATGATGCATCTTATTATGATGGTAAAACGACCATTAAATCAATTGAAGATTTAAAGAAGTTAAAAAAAACAAGCAATCCATTTTTCTTGGCAGTGGGTTTTGTAAAGCCACATTTACCATTCAATGCTCCAAAAAAATATTGGGATTTATACGATGCTAAAAAAATAAAATTACCAAAAAATTCAATTTTTCCAGAATCAGCTCCTAGGATAGCAAATCATAAGTGGGGTGAATTACGCTACTATAAAGATATCCCTAAAGAAGGACAAGTCTCGGAAACTATGGCTAAAAAATTAATCCATGGGTATTATGCTTCAGTAAGTTATGTAGATGCTCAAATAGGCAAACTTTTAAGAGGATTAGATGAATTAGGATTAAGAGATGATACCGTTATTATATTAGTGGGTGATCATGGTTGGAGCTTAATGGAGCATGGCTTATGGGTAAAACACAGCAATTTTGAAGTTGCACTTCAGGTTCCACTAATTGTAAGTGCCTCAACTATTCCTAAGAATAAAAAAACAATATCAATAGCAGAATTGGTTGATGTATATCCTTCAATTTGTGATTTAATCAATGTTCCAAAACCAAAACATCTGGAGGGTAATTCCTTTATTGAAGCATTACAGAATCCCTCAGGAATTTATAAAACCACAGCATTAGCTCGCTATCAAAAAGGAGAAACTTTCATTGCAGACAAGTATTTTTATACAGAATGGCAAAAAAATAACAAAATAATTGGAAAAATGCTGTACGATCATACCACAGATCCTGATGAAAATATAAATTTAATAGGAAAAAATAACTACAGACATATCGCAGATAGTTTAGGTATTTTACTCCATCAGAAAAAACAATAATTTGTATAAATTTACACTAGTTAATTCCTTTACTTTAATAAGAAATGTAATCTTATAATTATGAACCAAAAGATATTTTTTTACTCAAAAATAAGTGTTGTTTTATTTTTTATGTATTGTACATCCTCATGCACTAATGAAGTAAAAAAATCTTTAAATACTAACCCTCACGAAGGAATGGTTTGGGTTGAAACAAAAACATTCTTAAAAGGAGCTAAAAGCTCTGATCAATTTGCAATGCCAAGGGAAAAACCTGCACACCTAGTAACAGTAGATGGTTTTTTTATAGACGCAACAGAAGTTACCAATAAACAATTTGATAAATTTGTTAAAGCCACCAACTATATCACTGTTGCTGAAAGAAGTATTGATTGGGAAGAAATGAAAAAAGAACTCCCCCCAAACACCCCAAAACCTCATGATTCTATTTTACAGCCAGGAAGCTTGCTATTTAATAAAAATATAGATGCTGTAGCAAATATGAATAATTATTTTCAGTGGTGGACATGGAAAATAGGCGCCAATTGGAGGCATCCTTCAGGGCCAAATTCTACCATTGAGGGTAAAGATAATTATCCTGTTGTTCATATTGCATTTGAAGATGCTTTAGCGTATTGTAAGTGGGCAAATAGAAGTTTACCCACAGAAGCACAGTGGGAATCTGCGGCACAAGGAACCAATGAAAACATGATTTTTACATGGGGAAATGATTTAAATATGCTAAACTCAAACGCCAATACTTGGCAAGGAGTTTTCCCAATAAAAAATGAATCCAAAGATGGGTTTGAATATATTTCGCCTGTAAAATCTTACCCTCCAAATAGTATTGGAATATTTGATATGACAGGGAATGTATGGGAGCTTACTTCAGATTTATTTAACGTAAATTATTACAATCAGCTAGATCTCTCTAAACCAATTATAAACCCAAGAGGTGCTAAAATAGCTTTCAATCCAAATAATCCTTATCAAAAAGAGCATGTAATTAAAGGAGGTTCTTTTTTATGCCATGCATCGTATTGTGCTAGCTATAGAATTTCTGCTCGTATGGGAACAAGTTTTGATTCAGGATCAGACCATGTTGGCTTTAGAACAGTGGCTTCAAAATAGTCCAACAAAAAAAACTCTTACATTTCTGCAAGAGTTATTTAAATTATTTAGTTGATTTAATAAAGACGCTATTGAAGCCTATAATAATATTTTCTCGTTTCTGAAAGGACAACTCGGTGGACTCCTTAGGCTGAGGTTAAAGAAAACCCAGGGTTATTTTGGACGTCTTAAAGATTTAATACGAAACATCGGATCTAGTTAATGACCAAATTCCATTTTCATTAGACTGAGTGGTCGTCCAAGTACCATTCATAACATCATTGTCTATATTTCCTGTGAAAACTGTTCCCATTGAGGAAACCCCAGAGATAGCGTTCCCGTCTACAGCTCCACTAGCGTTAGAAGTACTGCCGTACACTGTACTTTTGTATAAAACATAAACCTCGTCGTTAAATACAATTGCATTGAAGGTTCCTTCATCATTATTTTGACCTACACCTTCATAAGTACCCTCATACAACTTCGCTACATAGCTAGAGTTTTCTTTCACTACAATAATGGAAGCATCTGGATGACCTTCTATAGATACATTGGTAATGAGAGGATTTGATCCATCGGCTTCTACCGTAAAAGTAAAACTGTTGTTTTGGTAAGCAAATGTAATTTCAGTTTGTTGGTTTTCTGTAATACTTACGTTTGACGTGAAAGGATAGGTTACTCCGTCTATGGTAAGTGAAACCGAAATAAGACCATTGTTGTTAATGTTTATAAGGATGGTTCCGCTAGAACCAACAAATACACCTTTGTATATACCAAAATTACTATTGTCAAATTGCGAGAGTGCATCGGGCACTGCTGCAGAAGAATCATTAAATGAAATGTAAGGGTCGTTCTCTGAACAAGATCCTAGAATTAGGGTGATTAGTAATGTAGCATTCAAGATGAATTTTTTCATAATGATGTATTTTTTTTATTTAATGTCAAAAATAAGTTTGATCATATTCATGTAATAAAAATTAGTGTTAAATAATTTATAATTCGTATTTTAAAACTACTTTCAACTAGTTAATTAATTATTAATTTAGAGGTACCATAACCCTAAATACCTTTAAATTAAAAATTTTATATTTGGGAGTAGCTTACAATAACATTATGAAAAACTCAATCTTACTATTAGTAGCAGCAATTGCATTTGCAAGTTGTGGAGATGGTCCAGAAATTTCGGGAATGGTAGACCCTATTGACTATAGTGTAGAAGGCAAATGGTTATGGTCTCCAGATCCTGATGATAGAACGTATGCAAATACGATGTATGAATTTGTAGACGGTACTCGATTCACATCTTACGCAAACTGCACTGCTAGCAACCCCTGTAATAATGAAGATTTTAATGCATTAGATGCATCAGATAGAATTCCTGGTACTGAAACTTATACTTTTAATGATTTTACTCTAACAATTGGTGGCATAGCCCAAACAATCTCATTTAGATGTGATGGCGGTATACTTGTTTTTGAAAACGGTGGTACATTATGGAGATTAAGTTCTGATTGCCAATAATTAGGTATTTATACCTACAATTAAGTGAATCATTATAGTTAGTTTTACCAAACTATATTGTTTTATTAACGAATTGTAAAAGAAAAGAGAGTTGCTTTGGGGCTTCTCTCTTTTTAACTCATCGTTTTTTTATATATTAGTGGCCCTAAACAACTAAATATGAAAAAAATACTCTTATTAGTACTCGTGGCAGTGTATTCTTGCCAAAGCCCAAACGGAACGGTAACTACCAATGATGAACGATCTGAAATTATTAAAACCCTTTTTAAAAACGTTAGTGAAGAAAATATCGATTACCTAAAAGAGGTATTCTCTGATGACATGACGTTTGTAGACGCTAGAAACAACACCAAAGACAAAGCAGGTTTTATTGCTGGTGTAGAAGGACTTTTTGAGATGTTTGATGAGATTAGCTTTGAAGATGTAGACGGAGATGCTACGGGTTCTGAAATAGAAACAACAGTTTATGACAATGGAATTGTTTGGACTAATATCTGGAATACCTTTAGTGCCACTGGTAAATACACTGGGCAAAAAGTAAGTTTCCCTTTTCACATTTCTTACAAATGGGAAGGGCTTAAAATAAGCAGAGAAGTACAATTTTTTGACAATGCTGTTTTTGATAAAGAACTCAATGCCATGCAAGCGGCCAACAATGTATCAGAGAAATTAGTAATCTTATTAGAACTTAAAGTAACCAAAGGAAACTCTAAAGAAGATGTAAAAACATTGGTTAAAAAGTTAAATGATTTTGTAAGAGCAAATGAACCCAACACCTATGATTACACCTACTTTATTTCTGAAAATGGAAAACGTGTATTTTTAGTAGAAAAATATCTAACCTCTGCAGACATGGTATTGCATGCAAATAACTTTGAGGGTGGGCCAAACTTTGCTCCATTTATGAAGATGTTTGAAATAGATAAATTTATTATTGCCGGAAACGCAACTAAAGAATTAAAAGACCTCTTAAAGGCATATCCAATTGAATACAGAACCGCTGTTGGTGGTTGGATTTACTAATTAAAAAATCCTCTTAAAAACATTAAAACAAGTATTAATTAAATTATTAAAAAAATGAAAAACCTATTTAAAGTAGTAGTGATGGCAGTTTTAGTAACTGCTTGTTCTACAGGAAATCATGCTGATTTTGAAAAAAACACAGCAGCAGCAAAAAAATATTTTGAACTACATCAAGCAGAAAAATCTGCAGAAATGTTTGAAATGATACATGATGATCTAGAATGGCATATGCCAGTCTATGGTTCTGATATGGCCGATGCACAAGGCTTAAAAGACGCTCTTGTAAATTATCAAAAAGAGTTTGACAACATGAATTTTACAGCAGATTACTGGTTACCAGGCGTAGATGAAACTACTGGATTATTAGATGGTAGCACTCGAGTATATGGTACTTGGACGGCAGATCATGTAGCCTCTGGGAAGTCTGTTAAATTAACCTCATACCATGCTTTTGCATTTACAGATGGTAAAATATCTAGCGGTGGAGATTGGTTCGATTATGGAGGAATGATGAATTCGTTGGCTCCTGATACCGAAGCTGCTACAGAAGAGTAATCTTACTGTTTACAAACACACAAAAGCCTTCTTTTAGAAGGCTTTTTTTTGGTGTAACTTTAAAAAATCTATGAAGATCATTAGAACAGATTATCTAAACCCTGCATTTCAAGAGCTAGTAGCACAATTAAATACAGATCTAGCCAAAAGAGATGGCAAAGACCACCCTTTATCTCAGTTTAATGAAATTACTCATTTAAAGCATGTTGTGGTGGCATATCATGAAGGTAAAGCTGTTGGTTGTGGTGCCATTGCTAAGTACGATCTTTCCGCTACAGAAATAAAAAGAATGTATGTAACTCGCGCGCACAGAGGCCAACAATTAGGAGAAAAAATACTTACTGAATTAGAAAATTGGATCAAAGAATTAGGGCATAGCAAATGCATTTTATTTATGGGAGTTAACCAACCAGAAGCCATGAAGCTCTATCTAAGAAACAACTTTTCTATCATAGAAAACTATGGGAAATTAAAGGATATTCCAGATAGTGTTTGTCTTGCTAAAAATTTAATGTAGATTAATTTCACTTAAAGAAATGATTCCAATATTGGAAATTATTGCATATTTGTTTGCTAATGACTTAAAAACCCATCATGAAAAAAATTGTACTCTTTACTTTTATAGCAGTCTTGCTTACAGGTTGTGAAAATTCAGAAAATTTACCTGCACCAAATTATTCTATAGAGGGTAAATGGTTAATAGAAGGAACTATTCCTGCGGGAAACACGATGTATCTCTATGAAGATGGTGTGCGTTACACGTATTACTGTGTGGCAGATGATTGTAATGCTTTATACAATTCATACGAAGCAAATGATGGAAATCATCTACCAGGAACTCTTAATTATACCGTTGAAAATGATATTCTAACGGTTGATTTGAATTTTGGAAATGAATTAGTTACTCCAATTACATTTGAATGTGATGGTGGAGAGGTAATTTTTGAAACACCAGAATATAGTTTGTTCCGATTAAATTCTGATTGTAATTAAACAGTAACTTTGAGTGAAGCTTGGAATCATATCACGTACAACTTTTATAGATTTACTAAAGGTATATGTATCTGTTTTATGGTTATTTGTTGCAAAAATGATCCAGAAATTATAAATGAAACCAATCCTGTTGATGAAACAGACCCCATTGCATTAGACCTTGGTTTGGTGCGCTACTTAGCCATTGGCGATAGCTACACTGTAGGAGAAGGATTAGAAACAACACAGAGTTGGCCATCCCAATTAAAAAGAAAATTACTAGAAGAAGGAGTTGAAGAGGTAGAAGTAACTGTGGTTGCCGCAACAGGATACACTACCCGAGAAGTTACTCAGTTAGTAAACACAGCAATATTTGACAAACCCTTTGATATTATATCTATACAGGTTGGGGTAAATAACCAATATAGAGGTGAGAGTGTAGCGCAATTTGGTGAAGAGTTAGAAGATCTGTTTGAAACAATTGCTTCTAATTATTATTTAAAAGATGCCAAACAGTTTGTTGTATCTATACCAGACTGGGGAGCCACACCTTTTGGTAGTTCTTATGATAGAGTGCAAATTGCCATAGAGATTAACCAATTTAATGGCTTAAAAAGAAATGCTTCTGAGGCAAGATCTGTACCATTTATAAATATTACTGACATTTCTAGAACCAACCCAGATGCCCCAGAATTGGTTGCTTCAGACGGATTGCATCCAAGTGAGTTGATGTACAGTTATTGGATTGAAAGAATATTTCCTGTTGTAAAACAACAGCTACAACCCTAGTACATCCAGGAGAACAAACAAAAGATGCAAATAACCCAACAAGTACATGCCTTTTGATGAAGACAACATCCCTAAACCGGCAGTTTTAGCCA
>Ga0206677_10000894_pt1 | contig 28352 bp, 28 predicted proteins | sample M130m12015metaG_FD_155475 | JGI IMG/M metagenome (GOLD analysis project Ga0206677, IMG submission 155475) | Ammonia-oxidizing marine archaeal communities from Monterey Bay, California, United States - M1 30m 12015 | ecosystem: Environmental > Aquatic > Marine > Intertidal zone | place: USA...
AGAAACCCAAGAAATTCAAGGAAATACAATAACGCAAGAAACTTTTATGGGAGAATACAAGGAGGTCGATGGGATTTTATTCCCCCACAAAACTACTTTATTTTTTGGACCTCAATCTGTCGATTTTATTACCCAGTCCATTGGATTAAATGGTTCTATTGATGCAGCTGATTTTAATTAATTGAGTTGGTTTAAATTGATAAAGCACCTTATTTAGGTGCTTTTTTTTGTCCCAAATAAACTCCAAATACAATTAAAAATGCGGCTAGCCATTGAAATTTACTAAAGGTTTCCCCATCAAATATTCCCCAGCCAATTGCAACAATTGGGAGCAGATACGTTATCGAAATTGCAAAAACTGCTGATGATATTGCCAACAATTGATTAAACATAACCTTGGCGATTGCAGTACCAAATAAAGCAAGAATTAGGATGTATCCCATTGCTTTTAAAACAACTTCATCTTGATAAAAACCAGACCAGTTAAAATCAGAAAACAACAAGATCAATAATGCTGGTGGAGAAATCATTAAAAAATTTCCTAATGCAATTGCGAATGGAGAAACATTCGAAAGTTTATTTTTTAAGATATTAACATTAATCCCGTAAAAAACAGAAGCACAAACTATCAATAAAGAGTATTTTGGATCGCCATTTGTATTAAATGAAAACTCTTGAGCCACAAGCAAAAGAGTGCCCAAAAAGCCTACTAAAACACCCAAAAGCTGCTTTTGAGCGATCTTAACACGAAACAAAAAATAAGCAAAAATAAGTGAAAACAGGGGGGTTAATCCATTGAGAACAGCTGCAACAGAACTATCAACCTCAGTTTCTGCAAATGAAAATAAAAAAGTAGGGAAAAAAGTACCATAAAAACCCGTTTGTAAAATCCAGTTCCATTGTTTACGAGTAATTCCTTTTAAAGAATTAGCTCCTAAGCACAAAAGTATGATCGTTGTAAAAAGTATTCTGAATGACCCCAGCTGAAGTGGTGTTAGACCAATAAGCCCTTTTTTGATAAGAATGTAAGAACTTCCCCATATGATTGAAAGAGAAATGAGGTACGCCCACTTCCTAAACATTATTGTCATACCCCCTAATTTTTTGTAAAAATGGTTATTTTTAAGGAAATACATTCTTTTTAAATCAGTATTTTTGTAAAAAATTTTTAATGAAAAAAAATTTAATACTTCTAATAACTATTGTTGTTACAATTAGCTGTAAGCAGGCGATACCAGAAATAAAAATAATTGAGATTACAAAAGCTCAAGAGGTAGTTTTGAATTCTGATAATTTGATCAAAAGTGAGTTGAAAATAACGGGTATGACCTGTGCAATTGGATGTGCCGCAACCATTGAAAAAAAATTAAATAAGACTCCTGGAATACAATCTGCTAAAGTAGATTTTGAAAATGCTATTGCCCAAATTATTTTTGATCCAAACTGGATAAAAGATCAAGAGTTAACCAATATTATTCAGGAAGTTGGATCGGCTTATGAAGTGACTGATAACAAAAGAGTTGATTCTTTTAGCGTCCTAAAATAAAATACTATTTTTTAGAAGTATTTTTCCATTCAAAAGATTCCATTAATTGCATCATGTCATTTTCTACATAATTTGCTGCAGGCACTAATGAATCGTAATTGGGTCTTGTGTAAAAGTACAAAGATCCTACAAGAAAGTGATCTATGCTATCCGTTAAAAAAAATTGTGCCTGTGAGGCAGCTTCTCCAACAACCCTAAATAGAGTTCCATAAACCCTCTTTTCTGGATTTTGAAAAACTCTTTCAGGAATCTCCTCTGCTTTTACAATGTGTTTACTTGGCATTTGATAGGCGTCGTAAAGTAATGAATCCAAATTATCCTCAACAGATACATAAGACAAATAAATTGTTGCTTTCATTTTGGAGTATATGATTTTGTTCCAACATTGCGCTTGTGGAACAATTTCAGCCACTTGATTTACATCAAAAGAAAAAGGACAATCATCAACGATAGTTTTGTAAACAGGTTCTGGATAATTTAAGCTCAAATATGCTTTTGGTTTTGGAAGTGTATCTTCTTCACAACCAACTAAACTAAAAACCATAAAACCCAGCACCAAAAAATTTTTCATCATAAAAGGTATTTCATATCAACTTTATGGCAATGTTACTTTGACTTGTTTAATTCTTTTTTGATCTACAAGTTCTACGGTAAATAATATTTTTTCGAAAAATATTTTCTGACCAAAAACAGGTAACTGCTGAGCTATTTCTAAAATAAATCCAGCTAATGTTTCTGATTCGCCTTTTGCTTTTTCAAAAGGCTCGACATCATTGATTTGTAATATTTTATAAAGATCTTTCAAACTTATCTTGGCATTGACTACAAAGTTTTTCTCATCTATTTTGGAATATTCCAATTCCTCTTCGTCAAACTCATCAGAAATATCACCTACAATCTCCTCGATAAGATCTTCGAGTGTAACGATGCCCGAAGTACCGCCATATTCATCAACTACAACAGCCATGTGTATTTTCTTGATTTTAAATTCGTTCAATAAATCATCAAGTTTTTTGTTTTCTGGGACATAATACGGTTTTCTTAAAAGTTTTTGCCAATTGAACGCAGGTATAGTGATGTTTGGCATTAAATCTTTTACGTATAAAATTCCATCAATTTGATCCAGTTTGCCGTTGTACACAGGAATCCTTGAAAATCCTTTTTCGATAATTAAAGGTAGTATTTCCTCAAAAGACATTTCCTTATCCAATGCAAAGACATCAATCCTAGGACACATTACTTGCTTGGTGTCTGTGGCTCCAAAATTAATGATGCCCTGAAAAATTTGATCTTCTTCTTTAGTGGTGTCCTTTTGTTCTGTAAATTCTAATGCCTGCGAAAGTGTGTCAACCGAAAAAGAGTTGGATTGTTGTCCAAATTTGCTTTCCAAGAACAAGGTTATTTTACTCATTGGAATGGTTACAAAAAACAATAGGTTATGATCCAATCGGTAGATCACTCCAGACATTATCCTCGAAAAAGTCATGCTGTTCTTGTTAGCATAAATTTTTGGTAGAATCTCCCCAAAAAGTAAAATAACAAAGGTTATCAATCCTATTTCGATCAGCAGTCTGACAAAATCATTTGATATTCCCCCAAATAGTAGATCTCCTAAAGATGCAAAAAGAAGAACAATCCCAATATTTATAAAATTGTTAGCTACAAGAATTGTAGCTAATAATCTTTTTGGCTTTTTTAATAAACTTTCAATCCTCGTGGTTTGCTTAGGATACTTTTCTTTTTGTTCTTCTATCAAAGAAGGAGTCAAAGAAAAAAAAGCAACTTCTGCTCCTGAAATTAGTGCTGAACAAACTAGCAAAAATGCCAAAAGTATGATTTTTAAACCTAAAACAGGTTCAATTGAAATGAGAAGAAAATAAATACTTAAGGGTTCAGGATCCAATTAGTTTTGGTTTAAATTAAAAAGGTAAATCATCTTCTTTAGAAGGTGGTTTTGTTGAGGTTGGCGGTGGTGCATCTGGAACGCTTTTTTTTGTACTCAAAAACGTAAATTCATCCACATTAATTTCGGTTGTGTACCGATCAGTTCCATCTTCTGCCTGCCATTTTCTTGTTTTAATTTTTCCTTCAACATACACACGATCTCCCTTACTTAAGTATTTTTCGAAGACTTCAGCAGCTTTGTTTCTTACAACAACATTGTGCCAATCGGTATTGGTTACTTTCTCACCCGTTGCTTTTTTGGTGTAAGTTTCATTAGTCGCTAGGGGAAATCTTCCGATCGCTCCTCCTCCTTCGAAATAATGCATTTTTATGTCATCTCCAAGATGACCAATTAACATAACTTTATTAAGGCTTCCACTCATAATGATAGATTTTAAGGTTTAAACATATTTAAAGATAATAAAGTTCTTGTTTTTAAAGATAGAAATTTTTAATAAATTTTTCTAAAACCCTAGGAACCGGATAGTTATGAACTTCATTTTCAAACATTCCTTCCTCCAAAAGAGTATTAGTTTTTACTTTCCAATAGGTAATATACAACTGTTGATGAGATAATTTATGTCTAATAGGAATTTCATTAATTTTAGATACAGAAGTATCTTTTATTTTTGTGTATCTCGAAATCAAAGGAGTCTCAGAAATTTCATTAGTATTTAAAACATGTAAACTCTCAACAAGAGGGAATTCATACAAATTTTGCCAAATTCCTTTTGTTGTTCTTTGATTTAAGAGTGTTTTTTTATTTGGTGTTTCAAAAACTAGGTAATTGAAGTATCTATCGGTAACCTTAATTTTGTTATTTTTAAGCGGAAGTTTACTTACTAAGTTTTTGTTAAATGCTGTGCAATTATTTTGAAAAGTACATGAATTGCAAACTGGATTTTTTGGTGTACACTGAAGTGCACCAAACTCCATTAAAGCTTGATTAAACTCCCCTGGACTCTCATTTCCCATCAATTTAGTTGCTAAGGCCTTAAACTCTTTTAAAGCATAAGACACGTCTATTGGGGTGTCTTTTCCAAAATATCGAGATAAAACACGATAAACGTTTCCATCAATAACTGCTTGGGGTTCATCAAAACAAATTGATGATATGGCACTAGCTGTGTAGTCACCTATTCCCTTTAGAGTCAAAAGTTCTTTAAATGTTTTAGGGAAAACAGAATCATATTCAGACACAATTACTTTTGCTGTGTAATGCAGATTCCTCGCCCGAGAATAATAACCTAAGCCTTGCCACAACTTTAAGACCTGTTGCTCTTCGGCAGCAGCCAAATGGTCAACCGTTGGAAAACTTTCAATAAAAGAATTGTAATAAGGGGTTCCCTGAGAAACACGAGTCTGTTGCAGAATTACCTCAGAAAGCCAAATGCTGTAAGGGTCTGTAGTTTGACGCCATGGAAAAGATCTTTTGTGTATTTTGTACCAGGCCATTAATTGATTAGTCCAATTCATTTATAACAAAAGTAATGCTTCAATCGGGATTTAAAAAGGTTAATATTAATGAATTAGGCTAGTGAATTTTAAATTTATATATTTGCATTCCTCAAATTGGATAAACTATAATTAAAAGTTATTATGACTAAAGCAGAAATCGTTTCAAATATTTCGGAACAACTAGGAATTGACAAGGGTGATGTACAGGCAACTGTAGAAAAATTTATGGAAGAGGTGAAAACTTCTTTAGAGGGAAATGAAAATGTTTACTTAAGAGGTTTTGGAAGCTTTGTAGTAAAAACTAGAGCTGAAAAAACTGGTAGAAATATTTCAAAAAATACTGCCGTAAAAATACCGGCTCATAACATACCGGCTTTTAAACCAGCAAAAATATTTGTAGAGGGAGTCAAAACTAAGGTTCCCGTAAAATAATTTATTAATCAACAATAAAACAAACTATGCCAAGCGGTAAAAAACGTAAAAGACATAAGGTTGCTACGCACAAACGTAAAAAAAGACGTAGAGCCAATCGTCACAAAAAAAAATAGTGTAGAATACACTTAAAAAATTCATTGTTCTTTGAAATGAAGCCAATTAACCAAAAACGCTTCACAGGATAAATCCTGAAAAATTATTGTTTAATCCGTTTGTACAAATCCGTTTGTACAAACATAATATTACTCAGAGTGAATAAAGAATTGATTATCCGATCGAATTCCTCTGCAGTTGATTTCGCATTACTCAAGGATGGAAAACTAATTGAGCTCAATAAAGAAACAGACGACAACAAATTTTCTGTTGGTGATATATTTTTTGCCAAAGTTAGAAAGTCTATTGGAGGACTAAACGCGGCATTTGTTAATGTAGGCCACGAAAAAGATGGTTTTTTACACTATCATGACCTCGGTCCAAAACTTCCTTCTTTATTGAAATTTATTAAACAGGTAAGTACAGGTAAAACAAAAGATTATTTATTAAAAAATTTCCGTTTTGAAGATGATATTGAAAAAAATGGAATGGTAAGTGATGCTATTTCATCGAACCAACAAATTCTGGTTCAGGTAGTAAAAGAACCCATTTCAACCAAAGGGCCAAGAATTAGCTCAGAATTATCATTAGCTGGACGCTTCATGGTTCTTGTACCATTTTCTGAAAGAATATCAATTTCACAAAAAATTGACAACCGAGAGGAAAAAAATCGCCTCAAACGTTTGGTTCAGAGTATCAAGCCAAAAGGTTTTGGAGTTATTGTTAGAACAGTCGCCAAAGATAAAAAAGTAGCCGAGCTTGACGCAGATCTACAACAGCTTATTCAGCGTTGGAAGAATATGTGTTCTCGACTTACTAAAATCAGTAAACATCCAACTAAAGTGTTGAGCGAAATAGATCGTTCATCTTCCATACTTCGTGATATTTTCGATGATTCTTTTACTGGAATTCATGTAGACGACAAAGAATTGTTTGTTGAAATAGGTGATTACATTAAAACCATTGCGCCAAAAAAAGCGTCAATTGTAAAACATTACAAAGACTCCTTACCCATATTCGAGAAATTTGGAGTCGAACGACAAATCAAAAAAGCCTTTGGGAAAACAGTATCCATGCAAAAAGGAGCTTACTTAGTTATTGAACACACAGAAGCTTTGCATGTAATTGATGTAAATAGTGGTAATCGATCAAATAAATCGAGAAACCAAGAGGAAACAGCAATGGAAGTCAATATGATTTCGGCTTCTGAAATTGCACGTCAGTTGCGCCTTCGTGATATGGGAGGAATAATTGTAGTAGACTTTATCGATCTCGGATCTAGTGAAAATAGACGCATTCTATTTGAACACCTAAAAAAAGAAATGAGTACGGATAGAACCAAACACAAGATTCTACCCCCCAGTAAATTTGGTCTAATTCAAATTACTCGTCAGCGCGTTCGACCAGAAATGAATATCAAAACCAAAGAGCCCAACCCTAACTTAAACGGAGAGGTTGAGGCACCAATTGTTTTACTTGAAAAAATCAACGCAGACCTTAACAAAATTGTTAACAACGCACAGCACCAAAAAAAGAAAATTGAATTACACATTCATCCTTTTATTGCTGCTTATTTGAACCGAGGGTTCCCTTCCATCCGAACCCAATGGTTTTTTAAGCATAAAAAATGGGTTAAAATTATACCTAGAGATGCTTATCAATATTTACACTATCGTTTTTTTGACAATAAGAAAAAATCGATTCGTGTTTAACACTTTTCAAAAAGCGGTACTCAATTGAGTACCGCTTTTTTTATGCTCTAAAACCACAATATTAATAATTGGTGTATTTTTGAATATGCACAAACAAACTTCTTTTACGGTACATGAGGCTCAAAAAAAGCTGGAACACTATTGTGCTTATCAAGAACGTTGTCATCAAGAAGTAGTCCAAAAATTAAAATCATTGAACATGATTCCCGCAGCAATTGACGAAATAATAGGTCAATTGATTACCAACGATTATTTAAACGAAACACGTTTTGCACAAAGCTTTACCCGAGGTAAATTTAGAATCAAAAAATGGGGTAAAAATCGTATTTTGAGGCAACTAAAATTCCGTAAAATTAGTGATTGGAATATAAAAAAAGGCATGGCAGAGATAGAAGCTGACGAATATTTGAATACGTTTGATGCAATCTTTAACCAATTATGGAAACAATTCGAACATTTAGGAAATTCAAAATGCCAAAAAAAAGTGTTTGATCGTCTACAATACCGAGGATGGGAAAATGAACTGATTTTCAACGCAATCAACAATAAAAAAACAACAAACTCTTAAAAACTAAATTGCACTCTTAAACTACCGTTTCTTCCGGGCATTGGAACCATGTTTGTTTCCGTGTAAACTTCACCAAAAATATTATTCAAAAGAAAAGTAATATTGAAACTGTTCATCGGTGAAGTCCATTGTGTGTTCACGTCAAATACCGAATAAGGCTCACCCTGAGTTCGCTCAGCTACTTTGAGCACTATCCCAGAAGATAATGAGTTAGACCAATGATTGAAAGATCTTAAAGTAAAATGGTTTTTTAAGGAATTGATGGAGTAACGTGAAAAATTGTATTCTTTAACCCCTTTTACATCGTCATCAATATAAGTATATCCCAACCGAAAAGTTTGAGATAGATTTAATAAACTGTAGTTGTGATTGTATTCCAACTCAAAACCTTTGGTTGTGACTTCTTGAATGTTATTGGCTTCCCACAAAGCCTCTTCTCTATCTTTTACATAGTCTATCAAGTTTTCTGAGTTTCTGATAAAATATGCAGCACTAAAAGAAGATTTAGAATTTGTGTATCGCAAACCTAGTTCGGCAGCAAGAGCACTCTCAGGTTTTAAATTTTCGTTTCCTAAAGTTGTACGATCACTGTAATACAAATCGGTGTAAGTAGGAATTCTGTGTGTTGAACCAACATTTCCATACACCCTAAATCTATTGTCAAAAGCATAACCGAAATCAATTCCTGGGAAAAAGTGTGCTCCAAAATCTGAATAGTTATTAAAGGCTACTCCAGGTGTAATATCCAGTTTATCTTCAACAAATAAAAATCGATGTTCAACAAAAATAGTGGTCATGATTCGGCTGTGCTCTCCAAGATTATTACTGCTTATACCCACACGAGCAAAATCAATTCCAATTCCCGTTGTTCCAAATGAAGAAAATAAGCTGTAATCTAAAGCTCCACCAACCTTATTAGTAATGTGTAGATTTCTGTAAACACTCGGATTGTCTCGTATGTATACATACATATCTTGGTTTCTTCTCCAATAAATTCTGGGTTTAAAAATAGACCGCTCTGTTTTCTTAACTGCCGAAAGAGCGAACAAACTTCCTTGGGTTTCTTCATATTGCTCAGTAGCTTCTGGAGTAGCATAAAATCCATTTGCACCAAAATCACGGTCTGAAAAGTATCCTATAAAATTAAAGGGTACTTTTTTTGTTTCGAAATTCCCTTTTATAAAATAATTCCTATTGTTAAAATCTGTGTTGTGACGATATCCGTTTGAAGTATTGTATGAAAGGTGTCCTAAAACACCCCCCTTGTTAATTTTGGTTTGAAGTGTTAATTTAAGATGATATTGGTCAAAAGAACCGGCTTGAGCTGAAAGTTGATTTTTTCCTAAACCCGCTGCCTTGGTTACGATATTTACAGCTCCTGTAAATGCATTCTGACCATAAATTCGAGCAGCTGGCCCTTTTAAAATCTCTATGCGCTCAATCAAGTCGATAGGAGGTAAAAGATTCAAAGTGTGATGCCCAGTTTGCGCATCTTCTAATTTAATTCCATCAATTAAAAGTAAGGTTTGGTCAAAACTCCCTCCACGAATATATAAATCGGCTTGCATCCCTTCTACACCTCTTTGCCGGATGTCAATCCCTGAAACTTGCTGTAATAAAGTCACAACATTCTGAGCTCCACTTTTTATTGCATCAGATGCATCTATTACTTGAATTGTTCTAGAGTGCTGAGAAAGAGGTAAATCGATTCGAGTTGAATTGAGGATTATTTCATTCAGTTTGTTGGTTTTAACTTCGAGGGAATCAGATTGAGAGAAAAGCCTGGTAACACTCAACACCAAAAGAGGTATTTTGTAGTTTATTTTCATTTGTCTGGCTTGGGAAATTAAAAAATAAAAATAATATTTATTTTTATCAGTCAACTAATAGTATCAACTTATTTTCTTGTAATTCAAGAGTTCCAGAGGATATTTCAAGAGATACTGAATTTGAATCTATTTTTTTAAACAATGAATCAAAAGATTTTGAAGAATCAAAAGTTCCTTTAATTTCTAAGTTACCATTTACTAAAGTGGATACAATAGGTGCGTGATTTTCTAGAACCTGAAAAGATCCATCGGTTCCAGGAACAGATAACGATTCAACGTTACCCGAAAAAAGAGTGGCTTCTGGAGAAATAATTTCTAAATACATAACGCTTTCTATTCTTCAGATAACATTTTTTCACCTGCTTCAATAGCCTCTTCTATACTTCCTTTTAAGTTAAAAGCTGCTTCAGGAAGGTGATCTAATTCTCCATCCATAATCATGTTAAATCCTTTAATGGTTTCTTTGATATCTACCAATACTCCTGGAATTCCAGTAAACTGTTCTGCAACATGGAATGGTTGAGACAAGAATCGTTGTACACGTCGAGCACGTGATACGGCAAGTTTATCTTCTTCCGAAAGTTCTTCCATGCCTAGAATGGCAATAATATCTTGAAGTTCTTTGTAACGCTGTAAAAGTTCTTTTACTCGTTGAGCACAATTGTAGTGTTCGTCTCCTAAAATTTCAGCTGTCAAAATTCTTGAAGTAGAATCCAAAGGATCTACAGCTGGATAAATTCCAAGCTCAGCAATTTTACGAGAAAGTACCGTAGTTGCATCTAAGTGAGCAAAAGTAGTTGCTGGCGCAGGATCGGTAAGGTCATCAGCTGGAACATATACAGCCTGTACCGAAGTAATCGATCCTCTTTTAGTTGAAGTAATACGTTCTTGCATGGCTCCCATTTCAGTAGCTAAAGTTGGTTGATATCCTACTGCTGAGGGCATACGCCCTAAAAGTGCAGATACCTCTGAACCTGCTTGTGTAAATCGGAAGATGTTGTCAACGAAGAAAAGTACATCTTTTCCTTGTGCTTCTCCAGCACCATCACGGAAATATTCTGCAATTGTTAAACCCGAAAGTGCTACGCGAGCACGAGCTCCTGGTGGCTCATTCATCTGTCCAAAAACAAAAGTTGCTTTTGAATCTTTCATCACAGTTTTATCAACTTTACTCAAATCCCAGCCTCCTTCTTCCATAGAATGTAAAAAGTCGTCACCGTATTTGATGATTCCTGATTCAAGCATTTCACGTAATAAATCATTACCCTCACGAGTACGTTCTCCAACACCTGCAAAAACAGACAATCCTCCGTGTCCTTTGGCAATGTTATTAATTAATTCTTGTATTAATACTGTTTTACCAACTCCAGCTCCACCGAAAAGACCAATCTTACCTCCCTTTGCATAAGGCTCAATAAGATCAATAACTTTAATTCCTGTAAAAAGGACTTCGGTTGAAGTTGATAATTCATCAAAAGCTGGTGCCTGACGGTGAATTGGTAATCCGTTTTCACCAGATTTGGGCAAGTCACCAATTCCATCAATTGCATCTCCAATTACATTGAATAATCTTCCATACACATCATCGCCAATTGGCATTTGAATTGGGCTACCTGTGGCAACAACTTCTGCACCTCTACTCAACCCATCAGTTGAATCCATTGAAATTGTTCTTACGGTATTCTCTCCAACATGAGACTGCACCTCTAATACCAGAAGTCCACCTGATTTGGTTTTGATTTCTAATGAATCGTAAATTTTAGGTAATTTAATGTCTGTTCCTGAAAAGGTAACATCTACTACGGGGCCTATGATTTGAGAAACTTTTCCTGCAGTCGCTGCCATATATTGAAATTGAATTAGTTTTTGTCTTTAATTGCGCTTGCAAATATAATATTTCCCTTAAAAAGAATCACTTTGAAAGCTAACTTTTTAATAAAAAAAACATCCTCTACTTTGTTGAATTCACAACATCTTAAAGTGTTCATTAATAATTATATCCTTTAATGATTTATTTCTTTTTGAAAGAAGAGCTTATCATTCTAAATAAGTTACCCTTTTAGATGATTATAATTATTTTATCTATCTTTCAGAACTTGGTTTATTCCCCATGAAAACACTTTTTTATTATTTAATTTTGTTAGTTTTCAAAAACTACAATCATTTTTATTTTAAAAAATTTAAGATTTATGGTTTGGACAATATCCCCAAATCAGGTGGAGTGATTTTTTCACCAAATCATCAAGGGGCATTTCTTGATCCTTTGATAGTTGGAACAACTTGTGGTTTTGATTTAACTTCTTTAACAAGGAGCGATGTATTCGGCGGAGTATTTCAATGGTTTTTGGATGCCCTTAAAATGCTTCCTGTTTATCGAATTCGAGATGGATTTGGTAGTTTAAAAAAAAACCAACATACTTTTAATCTATGTTATGAGCTGTTGGCTAATGGAAAAAAAATGATGATGTTTTCCGAAGGAGGGCATCATAATGAATATTACCTTCAACGCCTATCAAAAGGGAGTAGTCGTCTTGCATTGGAAGCTCAAGAAAAATCTAAAAACTCGAAAGTTTACTTGGTTCCCGTTGGAATCAATTACAGTCACCACCAATTGCCTTGGCAAGAGGTTCACGTGGTTTACGGAAAACCAATTGAGGTGTTCGAGTTTCTAGAAAGCTATCAAAAAAACAATATTAAAACTGTAAACTTATTAAGAGACACATTAGAGATTGAAATGAAATCTTGTCTTTGGCTTCCAGAAAACGATGAAAATTATTTAGAAAAGAAAAAATTTATTAACCTTAATAATACCAAGCTTGGGTTTCCTGAATTGAAAAAAAAGCTTGCTCTTTCAACAAAAGAATTATCAACATTCCAGCAAAAGGGTACATTTATTAAATTTTGGATCAAACTCTTAAGCCTTCCAAACCTGATGCCTTTATTGGTTCTCCGTAAAGTGTTAAGCTTTTTTCCTGATATTGTATTTCAAAACTCTGTAAAATACTCCGCAGGCTTATTTATTTTTATTATTTGGTGGTTCTTATTGTTTTTTTCAGGAATTTACTTCCATAATCTTTCAGTTGGAATAGGTCTTGTCGTCGGTTCTCTTTTTTTATTGTATTTAAGACAAGAGATTGTTTCTATGTGTTTTTTTAATAAATAATAAATACTGATAAAGTAGGCGATTACAAAACTAAAAACACTGGTTTTAGAATTGATTGCAATATTTTAATAATAAATACTTATTGTTTTTAAATAGTCATAATTAAATACTATTGTTGTAATAATTTTTTATTCTCGAAAGGTTTCTTTTCTGTTTGTTTTATATTTGATTTATGAAGGATTTAATCATTGTTGGAGCAGGACCTATTGGGTTAGCTTGTGGAATAGAGGCCAAAAAAAAGGGGGTAGATTACACCATAATAGAAAAAGGAGTTTTAGTAAATTCCATTTACCACTACCCCCAGAACATGACCTTTTTCTCAACTTCTGATCGCCTAGAAATAGGTAATGTCCCTTTTATTTCAAACAACCCAAAACCAACTCGAGCTGAAGCCCTAGAATATTACCGAAGAGTAACAACATCATGGGAACTCAACATAAATCTTTATGAAAAAATTTCAAGATTTGAAAAAACTTCCGAAGGTTTCGAGGTTCATACACCCAAGGGAATTTACTACACAAAAAACATTGTCTTGGCAACAGGCTTTTATGATTTACCTTACAAATTAAATATCCCTGGGGAAGAACTCGATAAAGTTACGCATTACTACAAAGAACCTCATCCGTACTTTGGAATGGATCTTGTGATTGTTGGAGCAGCAAACTCGGCAGTTGATGTAGCTTTAGAAACCTACAGAAAAGGTGCAAAGAGTGTAACCCTAGTTGTTCGAGAAAAGGAAATTGGAACAAATGTAAAATACTGGGCAAGACCCGATATTGTAAATAGAATAAAAGAGGGAAGTATTCCTGCCTATTTTGAGTCTAATTTACTTGAAATCAAAGCTGAACTTGTTCGTGTTCAAACACCAAATAGTGTTCTTGAAATCCCAAACGACTTTGTACTGGCCATGACTGGTTATCAGCCTGATTTTTCGTTACTCGATTCTCTTGGGGTTGAATTACTTTCTGATGAATTTAAAACACCCAAATACAACCCTGAATCAATGGAATCCTCTCAGAAAGGAGTCTACCTAGCAGGTGTTGTTTGTGGTGGCTTGAAAACCAATAAATGGTTTATTGAAAACTCTAGGGTTCATGCTAAACAAATCATAAACTCCATAAGCAATACCTAAACCAGTTTGGCCAAAGCTAAAACAGATCCAATGTGAATTCCGTCATGAAATAAAATAAATGGAAAAGCTGTTTTAATAGACTTTAATTCCATCTTTGAAGAAGTAGTGTAGAGTTGAAAGTTTTTAAAAAGATTGGACCCCAAATCATCCTTTAGTTGATCCAACGAACTGAACAATGCTTTATCAATTTGATCTACATGCTCATGTGTAACATCTCCCTCTGGCTTAGTCCCCTTTTTGTAGGCATCAATCCATTCTTTAGGCACTAGTGGTGTTACTCCCGACATGCCGTACATAATCAATTGTTGGGTCACCAAAGCATGTGCTACATTCCAAATGATGTTATTGTTAAAACCTTTTGGAACAGTGTTGAGCTGTTCTAAGGTAAAATGATTTAAAAAATGCGAATAAATAGCTCGGTTGTGAGCTAAAATTGACCAGTTTTCTTCCATGGATTGAATTTATTTGTTAAAGATAAAATAAAAAAGAAACCGTAAATTTATTTTCTTATTTTAGTGATACAAAACAAGTTATGATTTCAGCTTTCAGCTTTATTTTAATCACAATAGTATGGATTGTAGTTGGAACTACAAAACTAAAATTACACCCTTTTCTTGTTTTACTTACTGGTTGCTTCTTTTTAGCATTTTCGCTAAAGCTCCCTTTTGAATTTATTCCTCAAATCTTTGCAAAAGGATTCGGAAAAACCTTTGAAAGCATTGGACTACTCGTTTTATACGGAACCATTATTGGAGTAGTTTTAGAAAAAACAAGTGCAACTCACAGCATCGCAAACGCACTAATAAAGTTACTTTACAAATTACCTTTACCATTTGCTGTAAGTTGTATTGGTTATGTTGTTTCGATTCCTGTGTTTTGCGATTCAGCTTTTGTCATTTTATCTTCCTTAAACAAATCACTAGCTGAAAAAACAAATTCATCAAAGATAGCTTTAACCATTGCCTTGTCTACAGGCCTTTTTGCTCCTCATGTATTGGTTCCTCCAACCCCAGGTCCTTTGGCTGCTGCCGCGAATTTAGAAATGAATAATTTATTCCTCTTGATTTGTGTAGGAGGTACGCTGGCTTTTATTTTGATTTTAGTCGGAGCTTTTTATGCTCATTCTATTTCAAAGAAAAAAAAGGTTTTAACAAGTAATTCAGCTGTTAAAAAGAAAGATGATATTAATAAAATTGATGCTTTACCACCATTGGGCACCTCATTAGCTCCAATTATTCTTCCCATTATTTTGATGGCTTTGGGGACCTTATTAAAAGTATTGCTCGATCCGATTCCCAACAATATTTTTGTTGATTTAATACAATTAATAACAACTCCATCCAACGCCCTTTTGATTGGTGTTCTCTTTAGTTTTGCATTGCTCAAATACAGTTCCTTTAAACTAAAAGAATCAATTGATCTGGGGATAAAATCAGCTGCACCCATATTGATCATAACTGGGATGGGCGGAATATTGGGAGAGGTTATTCAACAAATTCCAATAGCTACTTATTTAGAAAATACCCTCGTTAACAATCAACTAGGTATTGTTATTCCCTTCCTTATTGCTGCTGTCCTAAAAACAGCTCAAGGCTCTTCAACCGTTGCAATCATAACCACTTCATCGATTGTATTTCCTTTGTTGGCTGTTCTTGGAATGGATTCAGAGCTTGGTAAAGTTTGGGTAATTATGGCTTTGGGTGTAGGCTCTATGACTGTTTCACATGCTAACGACTCCTACTTTTGGATTGTTTCACAAATTGGAGGTTTAGAAATCAAAACCGCTTATCGTCACCATACATGGGCGACATTCTTACAAGGAGCAACTGGTTTTATTATCGTTTGGATTGGATACAATATTTGGAAAATAATTTAACATTAACGCGTTGAAATAAAAAATCAGGCCGGAACCCAAACGTTAACTCCATTGGGATGAACCTTAATACTCAATTCTTCAGAGGAAATTTGATTAATTTCACCATCCAATTGAATTAAAAAATCTTGGGAAACGTTTTTGATTTTTAATTCAGTTATCGGAATAATCTCTAATAATTTCTCCGATAGTTTTAAATCAAATCGACTTGCTAAAAGTAAATTTAAAAGTGCCCTAAAAGACTTTTTCTTAAAAAGCACTAATTCAAATTTACCGTCGTTGATAATTGATTTTGGTGATATCGAAAAATCATACCCAAATTGATTGGAATTAACCACCATCAATAGAAAAGGACTTACTTCTCTTTTTACCCCCTGATAGAAAAGTGAAAAGTCTTGTGTTTTATGTTGAATAAGAGCTAAAAAAAGAGCTTTTAAATAAGTGTAAAAACCTCGAGAGGGGATGTTTTGATAGGAATCAATAAAATTGGCATCAAAACTCACTCCCATATTTGAAAGAAAAATAAAGTCGTTTACCGACCCTACATTTACATTGATGCTGTTTTGAATTTCAATAATCTTTAGGGCCCCTTCGATGTTTAGCGGAATCTTAAAATGTCTTGCAATACTATTACCAGATCCTAAAGGAATTATTCCCAACGGAATTTTAGTTTCAACAAGAAAACCTACAATTTCGTTGATAGTACCATCTCCCCCACAGGCGACAATTCCAGAGGTTCCTTCTTCAATAGCTTTTTGAGTAAGCTCCAAAGCATGAGATTTGTATTGTGTTTCCCTCAGAAAATAGTCAAATTCTTTAGTCCAATACGAGCTGTTTTGCAACTGTTCTGTTAGTTGAGCTATTGCATTCTTTAAACGAGAATTAATGATAAAATGAATCTTTCTTTTCTTCACTATTCTGCTTCTAAATTACCCTTGACAATTCGATTATTGTAATCCTGAAGAAAGGCTTTTCCTTTTACAAGAATATCATCCATTTCTTTGGTTCTGTTTTGAATGAGATTCTCTTCAAGTCCATAGTCTTCTTTATCATAAAATCCAATGGCTTCAAATCCATTGTAAATACAAATGTACTGCTCGTTCATAAAAAAATATGATCCTGCGCCAAAGTAGTTGACCACTAAAGAAGGGTCTTCTTCACTTAACAAGCTTCTCCCCCAGCTTCTAATGGGTTTTTCATATCCCATAAGTTGAGCAACCGTTGGCATTATGTCCATATGCTGCACAAGGTCAAAACGTTCTTCTCCCCATGACTTACCTGGAGCATATAACATAATTGGGATTGCAAAACGATTGATTGATTTTTGATAAAATTCAAAATAAGAGAGATTAGCATGATCTGCTGTAAAAACAAAAATCGTGTTCTCAAACCAAGGTTCTTTTTTACTTGACTCAATAAAACGAGCAATGGCATAGTCTGTGTATTGAACACATGGATGCATTGCTACATATCCTTCTTTAAATTTTCCTTCATACTGCGCTGGTATCTTGAAGGGTGCGTGCGAACTTACTGAAAAAATCGTCGCTAGAAATGGGCTTTTATTTTCAGACAATTTATCTTTAGTAAATTGGAAAAAGGGTTCATCCCAAATACCCCAAATACCATCATAATCTGCATTGTTATCATATTCATTTTTTCCGTAATACTTGTCAAATCCCAAAACCTGAGAGAAGCCCAAAAACCCCATTGACCCGTTAGGTGCCCCATGAAAGAAAGAGGTCGAATATTCCATTTCTTCTGCAATTGAAACCAAAGATTGAAGAGATTGATTGGAATATTGTGAAGAAGTATAAGCAACATCAAAAGATGGGATTCCTGCCAAAACAGCTGGCATTCCATGAATAGACTTTCTACTGTTTGTAAAACCATTGGAAAACACCAAACTGTGTTGCGCTAAAGAATCTAAAAAGGGAGTAAAACTTTCAAAATTTTCTATTTTTCTGGAATAATTCATAGCGCCCCAATATTCTCGCCCAAAGCTTTCTAGGATAAAGACAACTACATTAGGTGGGGTTGAAAATTCTTTTGAAGATTCGTATTGTTTAATGGGCTGAATCAATTGGTTTATTTGTAAATCACTGAATTCCTCTGAAATTCTAAAATTATTTTTACCAAAGGTTCGTATGAAAGTAAAAAGGGAGTTGAGTACTACATCTGCTTTTGTAGGGTGATCTACTTTTTCCATCGCGTGTACCAGTGTAATCGGGCGTGTGCTATGTCTCCAGTCTCCTCTAATCCCAATGATTGCAATTCCTGGGACAAGCAAAAACAAAACAATTGAAGAGGCTACATAAGATCGTAAATGAATCGTTCGCACTCGTTCTAGAGTTAAGTATTTGTATAGTTTCGCCCAAAAATAAAGTGATCCAAAATACAAAAGGAAAAGGTACCAATAGTCTATCAGAAAAGAGCCCAAAAGAGCTAGTCCGTTACTTTCATTCTCCAATACTTCAAAGGCTTTACTTGTAAGTCTACTTAGATTAAACCGGTAATATGCCACGTCCAAATAATTTAAAGCTAAAGCAAGTCCGTTAAAAAAAATGTAAAGATAAAAGAGCCCTTTTTGATAATTTTTGGATGTTGTAAAAGTTCCTGGAAGAATAGACCCCAGCAAAAAAAGTGCATTCGCATAAAACATTGCTGAAGTATCGAAAGTTAATCCATAAATGCAAAGTTCTAGAAAATCAAAAAGACCAGCTATTTCAAGTAGATCTTTATTAAATAGGACGAAAAGACAACGAGCAATGAAGAAAAATAGGTATCCCAAAGAAAAGCGATAGATAATTAAGCCGAGTTCTTGGAGTCTTAAATTCATCATATTAACATAGTAAGAATTCTAAAATATTCCTTTTCAAGCTTTATGTGATCCATCACAAAAAGGTTTGTTCAAAGATTTAGAACAACCACATAAAGAAAATCGAGACCCATGTTTAATTTCATTTCCATCAATGTCGACCAAATCCACTGGCCCTTCAACTGCAAATTGACCGTTTGGTTTTACAGTTATTTTAGTGTTTTTCTCTTCCATTTAATCCTTCTTAGTATTAGTAATTGAACAAAGATAGGCTTTATTCAACAGTAACTGACTTTGCCAAGTTTCTGGGCTGATCGACATTACATCCTCTTTGAACAGCTATGTAATAGGACAACAACTGTAAAGGGATTGTGGCTAAAATTGGGGTAAAGCACTCTAACGATTCAGGAATTTCAATACAATGGTCTGACAATTCTTTAACACGAATATCTCCTTCGCTTACAACGGCGATGATACGCCCTTTTCGAGATTTTATTTCCTGGATATTACTTACAACTTTGTCGTAATGTCCTTTTTTAGTAGCAATGACAACTACTGGCATTTGCTCGTCGATCAAAGCAATTGGACCGTGTTTCATTTCGGCTGCTGGATATCCCTCTGCATGTATGTAAGAAATCTCTTTCAGCTTTAGGGCTCCTTCTAGAGCAACTGGAAAATTATACCCTCTGCCTAAATAAATACAATTACTTGCTTCTCTAAAAGTTGCTGCCACATCTTTTATCAGGCTTTCTTGCTCTAAAATTTGCGTGACCTTTACAGGTAAGGATTCCAATTCAAGAAGGTGATGTTGATATTCAGAACGAGAAAGAGTTCCCTTAACCATTCCAAGGTGAAGGGCTAAAAGAGATAAAACCGTAATTTGAGTTGTAAATGCCTTTGTAGATGCAACTCCAATCTCTGGTCCAGCATGGGTGTAACATCCCGTATCTGTTAATCTAGAAATAGATGACCCTACTACGTTACATATCCCAAAAACAAAAGCTCCTCGTTCTTTTGCTATGTTGATTGCTGCAAGAGTATCAGCAGTTTCACCAGATTGAGAAATGGCTATGATGATGTCATCAGGAAAAATAATTGGATCCCGATATCTAAATTCAGAAGCATATTCTACCTCTACAGGTGTTCGAGTAAACTTTTCTAGTAAATATTCTGCAACCAACCCAGCATGCCATGATGTCCCACAGGCTACAATTATTATCCGTTTAGCTTTTAAAAATTTATTTTCATGTTCTCTTAAACTTGAAAGATTTATTAACCCTTCATCAGAAAGCAAACGCCCTCTAAGTGTATCTCTAATTGCCTGAGGCTGTTCAAATATTTCTTTGAGCATAAAGTAATCATAGCCTCCCTTTTGAATATTCTCCAAGCTCATTTGAAGTTCTTCAACATAAGGTTTAATTACTTTATCATTGGTGATTTTTCGAATAGAAACATCCCGATCACTTCGGATAATTGCTAAATGTTCCTCTTCTAAATAAATTACGTTTTTGGTGTACTCTAGAAACGGAGTAGCGTCAGAGGCAACAAAAAATTCATCTGTCCCAACTCCTATTGCCAAGGGGCTTCCTAGTCTTGCCGCTATGAGTTCATTCGGTTTTTTTCTGTCAAATACTACAATCGCATATGCGCCTATTACTTGTGAAAGTGCAATTTGCACTGCTTTACCAAGCTTGACTTTTTCTTTTTTTTGAACGTCTTCAATAAGATTGATCAAAACTTCTGTGTCGGTATCCGAGCTAAAAGTGTAACCCCTGTGGATCAACTCTTCCTTTAATGAAGCATAATTTTCAATAATCCCATTGTGAACCACAACCAAGTCTCCTGTATTTGACTTTTGAGGATGTGCATTTACATCATTAGGAACACCGTGAGTTGCCCAACGCGTATGACCAATTCCAATCTGAGCAGCAATAGGTGGAAGCGACTCAAACTTAGCTACAAGATCACTTACTTTGCCCATTGTTTTTATGGTATGTAATTCGCTACCATTGAAAAGGGAAATCCCTGTACTATCATAGCCTCTGTATTCTAATCTTTTTAATCCTTTAATAATAATTGGAGTGGCCTGTTGTTGGCCAATGTAAGCTACTATTCCACACATAAATGGTGTACGTTAGTTTGAAAAATCAGTGTAAATCAATTCTAATTCTATTTTAAACTCCTCTAAGCCCTCGGCTGGATGAGAGCCTATTAGAACGGAACTCAATGGGTTTAAAACAGATGTTGTTGGGTACAAAATCTCTTTGCTTTCATCTGTAGATCGAGCCTTTATAGTACTGTAATTATTAATATCTGCTGCAACTACCAATCCTAAAGCTACATTGGTAGAATCTTTTCGCAAGAGGTTATTAATGTGTTGTGTTATTCTAAATTTATATCGATATGGTGTTCCGTCATCACTGTATTCCAGTATTCCACCGTGATTAAATTTTCCAGCATTAGTTTTGGTATTATCCGAAGTTAAATCAGAAAAATAATCCAATAAAGGAGCTGTATCCCTTTTGTTGTAGAGGTACAATCGATTTGCAATCGGATTGTTAGGCGTCCAATTATTAACAGACTCAGGGTCTACATAAAATACCAAACTAGCCTCATTTACTAACCAGTTATTTTCACGAAGTTCTTGAAGTTTAGCATCTGCAGAACCATCCGAATGTTTCCCAAACAATTCAATAGATGAAAGAAGTCCTATTCCTCCCTTAGAAAATATTTTACTAGAACCCTCTGTTTGATTGATAACTTGGCTTATCTCGGGATTAAATTCTGAGTTTTCTAAATGATTTATTGTTATGCCTGGTGATAAAACAAAACTACGTTCAACTCTGTCAATTGAAAAATCAGAGGTATCGTCTGGAGTATCATTATCGTTGTATTGATCGTATTCATAATTTACTACAATATTGGCCAGCGCAAAATTGACTAGCATGTACAAATCATCCGAAGGGTTTTCTGCACGGATGTAAATTCCACGCATGTATTCTTTGAACTGACTTTCTGAAGCCAAAAGATCTGAGCCCTCAACATCAATAAAACGTCTTTGGAAAAAATTAATGTCCAAAGGAACTCGAATACGGGGCGAACGTCTAGTTTCTACCAGTGTAGTCTCATCGATATCCGTTTCAGGATCATCTTCTTTGTAATTTATTCGCAATTCATTAAAATCTAATTGATAGGTGTCATCGTGCAAAACTTCTCCAACAAAACCTTCTTCATAAAAATCGCGAGAAGTGTAATAAAATTGGTTAGATTCGAAATTTTCTTCAGGATCTAATCTGTTTAGGAAATAAGTTAGTTCTTCAACCTTTAAATTAAAGGTTGCATTTCTGTTTCCAAAAATAGAATCGACATCGTATTCTCTGTTTTCTGGTTGATAGCTCGAATTATCGGTGTCTTCAGTGTCAAGAATCCCGTCACCATCTGAATCTTGACTCAGAGGGTTTGTGCCATTTTGAGTTTCTAAAGCATCCGTTATGGTGTCTCCATCGCTATCACTTGTTATGGATAAGGGGTCTTCATCTAAACTGTCTATTACACCATCGCCATCTTGATCACGAACATTGTTGAGAAAGGGAATTTCTAAGTAAGCTGATGTTACTTGCTCATTTTCTGCTATTGCCTTTACATTTTCTTCATCTCCAAGTTCATCTAAGGCGCTGTAGAGACCAAAAAAATTCAGGTCGGACATGTTGAGCTGAGAGATAATGTAAGCCGATGATCTTCCTACATTTGGAACGTCAATCGTTCCCAGTTGTTGAACAGCTAGGTCATTTGTTTGAATATCCGCAAGAGATTCTTTTTGATAAGAAAAAACAGGTAGTTTTACCCGGTCTGTTTCAAAAGCATTTGTAGAGATTAAATCGTATCCTACTGTATTAAAGTCTTCGTTACAAGAAAGAAAAACAATTGAAAGTAAGAGAATGAAAAAATCATTTCTCAGATTAGGCACCTTAAAATTCATGGGGGTTAAATAATTTTATTATTGAAAAAATCTACATAAGCATTTTCCTTTAAACTGTCTTCGAACGATAAAGTAGGAACCTGATTGGTGTCAATATTTGACAAAATACTTTCAGGGATTGACTCTCCTGAAAGAACAACTCCATCCGAAAAATTAACCGCTAGGTCGATCAAGTTTTCATAGGTTGATTTCTTTAATGGACTTCTTTCTGTCTCACCAACTTCATCAAAAGCAACTTTATTTTCAAAATCTGAAGAAACTTCACCTTCAAAATCCTTTGGATAGATTGATGTAATGATTTTACTGGACTCAAATATGGGATCCTCTGCAAAGTAAGTTTTCATGTACAATGGAAACAATGAAGTAAACCATCCATGCAAATGAATAATATCGGGTGACCAGTTTAATTTTTTAACGGTTTCGATAACTCCTTTAGTAAAGAAAATCATGCGCTCATCATTGTCGGAAAATAAATTTCCGTTTTCATCCTTGAGCATGGCCTTTCTTTTGAAATATTCCTCGTTGTCTATGAAATACACTTGCATTCGTTCTTTGGGAATAGAAGCTACTTTAATAATCAAGGGCATGTCCATGTCGTTAATAACCATATTCATACCTGACAACCGAATGACTTCGTGCAACTGATGTCTGCGCTCATTTATCATTCCGTAGCGGGGCATAAATATTCTAATTTGACCCCCTGCATCATTGATTGTTTTGGGGATTTGAAACGAATTAACTGCCTGATCTGTCTGAGGTAAATATGGAGTAACCTCTGAAGAAATTATTAATACTTTCTTGTTTTGCATAAAACGATTTTAACTCTCTATCATTGAAAGTTTAGCAAAATTACAAAATTTCTTCCGTTCAATAGAAAAAACAGTACTTTTAGCATGTTAATCTTTTCGTAAATGAAGGTTTTTTACCAAAAAAGTGAACTTAATGCTTCAAAAAATAAGATTCTAGCAAAATCTGCTGGTTTAGTTCCTACAATGGGTGCTCTTCATGAGGGTCATATTATGCTCGTAAAAAGAGCCCTTGAAGAAAATGAACTTGTTTTGGTTTCAATTTTTGTAAACCCTACTCAATTTAACGACCCTGATGATCTAAAAAATTACCCGAAAACTCTTAAATCTGACCTTCAAAAACTTGAAAAATTAGAAGGAAACATTTGGGTGTATGCTCCTAATGCCTCTGATCTGTACTTGGAATCCATAACAGCAAAACCCTTTGATTTTGGTGCCCTTGAATCAACAATGGAAGGAGCAAATAGGAAAGGGCATTTTGAAGGAGTCGCAACCATTGTTCAAAAACTTTTTGAAGCGCTAGAACCTACGTCTGCCTATTTTGGAGAAAAAGATTTTCAACAATTAAAAATTGTGTCCGCATTAGTAGAAAAAGAAAAAATTCCTGTTAAAATAATTCCCTGTCCAATTATTAGACATTCTGACGGATTGGCCATGAGCTCGAGAAATAGACTCTTGAACCCAAAACATCGAGCAATGGCTCCCCTAATTTATGAAACGCTTCAAAAAGCCTTAGCATTAAAAGAAAAACATAGTCCTGCTCAAATTGAATCTTGGATCATAGACTTTTTTGAACTACATCCAGAATTTGAATTGGAATATTTTACAATCGCAGACGCTGAATCACTTCAGAAAACTAGCGTTTTAAATGGAACAAAAAATCGAGCTTTTATTGCAGTCAAATTAGATAATGTTCGTTTAATCGACAACATTAAATTTTAATATCTTTGCGGAATGCAAATAGAAATTTTAAAATCTAAAATCCATAGGGTAACCGTAACTGGTGCTGACCTAAATTACATTGGAAGCATTACCCTTGATAGTACACTTATTGAAGCAGCTAATCTTGTCCCAGGTGAAAAAGTACAAATCGTAAATATCAATAATGGTGAGCGTCTTGAAACCTATGTGATTGAGGGCAAAAAAAATACAGGTGAAATTACTTTGAACGGCCCAGCCGCCCGAAAAGTCCAAAAAGGAGATGTAATTATTATCATAAGCTACTGTCTTGTTCCTTTTGAAAAAGCAAAAGAATACACTCCAATACTTCTTTTCCCAAACGAAAAAACAAACTCATTACAGTAGTTTTGAAAAAAAAGAAACTGATAAAATTTTTCAAAATCCTTTTACCACTATTAATCGGTATTCTTTTCATTTACCTTTCTGTCAAAGACACCACTTCATCGGATCGTGAAACAATTTATCAAGCAGTAAAAAATGCAGATTATCGTTTTGTGTTTTTATCTCTTTGCATGGGTTTATTGAGTCATTTTTCTAGAGCATATCGGTGGAATTTTATGTTGCACCCCATGGGATATCGTCCTAAGCTAATTAATAATGTTTTAGCTATTTTCATTACCTACATTGCCAATCTTGGCGTCCCAAGATCAGGAGAGTTTTTTAGAGCAACAGTAATGAAAACATACGAAAATATTCCCTTTGAAAAAAGCTTTGGTACAATTATTGCCGAACGAATGGTAGATCTAATCATGTTATTTCTAGTCATTGGAATCGCATTATTACTGCAGTTCGAATTTATTATCTCGTTTCTAGAAAAGCAATATTTCAATCCAACTACTCTAATTATTTCTCTTGTACTCCTAGGTTTTTCACTCTGGATTCTGATTAAGCAGCTTAAAAAATCAAGTTCTGTTTTAGCAAAAAAAATCCTTGGTTTAATCGAGGGGCTTACCGAAGGGATTTTAACCCTAGTAAAAATGCCAAAAAAATGGGCTTATTTGTTCCATACATTTTTAATATGGGGGCTTTATGTCTTTATGTTTTATGTCGTTAAATTAGCCTTACCCGAAACCTTTGATCTTCCTTTTGAAGCCTTATTGATTGGGTTTATTGTGGGGGCTATTACCATTTCAGCAACAAATGGTGGAATAGGTATTTACCCTTTTTCAGTTTCTCTGGTTCTAGTAAGTTATGGGATTTCAAAAGAGTCTAGTCTTGCTTTCGGATGGATTATGTGGACTGCCCAAACGGTAATGGTTATCGTTTTTGGAAGTCTTTCATTTTTCATTTTACCTCTAATAAACAGAAAAAAGTAAGTATCTTACCGTACACCGATTATTACTACTTTTTTATGAAAAATTTATTCTTAATTCTGACGGCCTCATTCTGTATTAATCTCGGAGCCCAAATTACAACGGAAAACATTGAATCTTCTGTTCTTGGAAAAGTAAGAACAATTGATTTGTATGTCCCAGAAATTGAAAGCGATTCTATTGATCCTTTGCCTCTGATCGTTGTCTTAGAGGGTAACGATTTATTTAACCTTACGGTAAGTAATGTAGAGTTTTTATCAAAAATTGGTTACATGCCAAAATCAATTGTAGCTGGAATACGCCAAGTAGGTTCTGGGCAAGTAAATAGAGATTCCGAAATCAACAAAAATTCAGGTCAACTGAGCTCACGTGGTGCAAATTTTAAACAATTTATTGTTTCTGATATCGTACAACGTCTTCAGGCTCAATACAACATCTCTAACTTAAAAGTAATCATAGGAAAAAACAAACTGGGTAATTTCATAAACTACTTTTTGTTGGACAATAATCCAGTATTTTCAGCATACATTTCCATTACACCTGAAGTAACGGGTGCAATAATTGACCCGATAATTGCAAAAACAACATCAGTCAAAAAAGATATTAGTTATTATCTTTCTAATTCGGAAAACCTTCCCAAAAAACAAAAAAACAATACCTCTATTTTGAGTGAAGAGTTAAAAAACATAGAAAACCCAAAGTTTCATCTAACCAGTGATATGTTTGCTAATCCAGACGAGTTCTCTTCCTCTATGTACTCTATTCCTATTGCGTTGGAAAACATTTTTAGAGTTTACCAACCCATAAGCCCAAAAGTGTACAAAGAAAAGATTTTAAGAGACAGCTCACCACCACACACCTTTCTGGTAAATAAATATCAAAGAATATTCCGTGAGTTGGGGATTCAAAAAAAATATATTTTAAATGATGTAATGGCTATTTTTGCGGCCGCTCAAAAAAAAGCTGATGCAGAAACGCTTTTTGTTCTGGGAGAATTAGCACTTCAAGATTATCCAACAACCATGATGGGTCACTACTTTAATGGTTTGGGGTATGAATTTTTGGAAAACTACAAAAAAGCCCTTAAAAATTATGAACGCGCTTACACCCTTGAACCAATTGATTTTATTACAAAAGAAATGATTTTAACTAAAATTGAAACACTTAAATAATTCTCTTGAATGAGTAAGGTAAAAACAACTTTTTTTTGTCAAAAATGTGGAACTCCTCATCCCAAATGGCAAGGTCAGTGTAACGGCTGTAAAGAATGGAATACCCTTGTAGAAGAGGTTGTTGAAAAAAAGGAGAAAAAGGGTTGGGTAGAATCTAAATCCATTAAGGGAAAAGGAACTCGTCCCATTAAAATCCAAGAAATCGACACCGATAAAGAACCCCGAGTTTCGACCAATGATTCTGAATTAGACCGAGTTATGGGAGGGGGGCTTGTCCCAGGTTCAATTACACTTTTAGGGGGTGAACCAGGAATTGGAAAATCTACTTTACTACTTCAAATTTCACTTCAAATTGATGGAAAAGTACTGTATGTTTCTGGAGAGGAAAGTCAGAAACAAATCAAATTAAGAGCAGAACGAATCAATTCAAAAAACGAAAATTGTTATGTGTTAAGCGAAACTCAAACACAAAAAATATTCAAACAGATCGAGTTACTCGAACCAGATATTGTAATCATTGACTCAATTCAAACCCTACAAACCCAATACATAGAAAGTAGTTCTGGAAGTGTTTCTCAAATCAAAGAATGTGCCTCAGAGCTAATTCAGTTTGCTAAAAAAACCCACACTCCTGTAATCTTAGTAGGTCACATAACAAAAGATGGAACCATTGCTGGGCCAAAAGTTTTGGAGCACATGGTAGATACGGTTCTCCATTTTGAAGGAGACCGAAATCATATTTACAGAATCATAAGATCCCAAAAAAATCGCTTTGGATCCACTGATGAAATCGGAATTTATGAAATGTTATCTACTGGACTTCGAATTGTTACAAACCCAAGTGAACTATTGATTTCTCAAACCGATCGAGAAATGAGTGGTCATGCAATTGCAGCTACAATTGAGGGTGTTCGACCTCTTATGATCGAAGTTCAAGCTTTGGTAAGTACTGCAGTTTATGGAACACCTCAACGAAGCACCACAGGATTTAATGCGAAAAGGCTCAATATGTTGTTGGCGGTGCTCGAAAAAAGAGCAGGGTTTCAATTAGGAAGTAAAGATGTTTTCTTAAATATTACTGGTGGAATAAGCAGCGAAGATCCTGCAATTGATCTTGCAGTGGTTGCAGCTGTTTTGTCGAGTTATCACGACATAGCACTCCCAAAAGAAATTTGTTTTTCAGCAGAAATTGGGCTTTCTGGAGAATTACGACCCGTATCCAAATTAGATCAACGAATTTCAGAATCCCAAAAACTTGGGTTCGAAACCATAATCACATCTAAAGGAGGGAAAAACAAATCCAATGACATAGGAATCAATTTCTTAGCTTTAACTAAAATTGAAGAAGTTGTTGCACTTTTATTTGCATAAAAAGGAACAAAAAAACTACATTCGTTATCAAATAATTTTTATTAATTACTGCTTTTAAAAAAACCAGTTAAAAATGAATAAAATAATCGATACTTTTTTGGCTCAAGTCCAAGAAAGAAACCAAAATGAGCCTGAATTTATGCAGGCCGTTACTGAAGTTGCTGAAAATGTAATCCCATACAT